>Ga0209211_10003491_pt1 | contig 25486 bp, 25 predicted proteins | sample RifGroA2_FD_183992 | JGI IMG/M metagenome (GOLD analysis project Ga0209211, IMG submission 183992) | Groundwater microbial communities from Rifle, Colorado, USA - Groundwater A2 (SPAdes) (version 2) | ecosystem: Environmental > Aquatic > Deep subsurface > Groundwater | place: Rifle, Colorado...
CAACACAAATAATGATGAGCTTGTTTGGGACATGGAGATTACAAAAACTCAATCCTTATAAGGAATTAATGGCTATCCTCTAGAGCTTAATACATACAAAAAATCAATAACTTTATAAATTTGAAATTTAAAAGAATGTAACGCATATGGGATTACTTGAAAAAAAAGAGATTAACCAGTTGGATTATCGCAATGTTCCAAAGAGGAAGCTCTCTGAAGCGGAAAAACAGATAATTATGCTTAGGATAGAGAAGGTAAAGCTTCAGAGGGAAAGGAACCTCATAATCCTCAACAAAAGTATTATTTTCTTTTTTGCTGTTGTCACAATAGCAGTGGTTGGAATGCTCCAAGGCTTGATAAGCTCGATGCAGCTCAACATGCTTGTCGTTGTAGGGATAGTTGTATTGGTCATAGGGGTTATTCCATATGGAGTGTCATCTAGAAAAGAGGAGAAGGGACTGGAAAACACAATAGATGAGCTGATAAACTAAAATGGAAAGAATCAAAACTGGCATCAACGGCCTTGACAACCTGGTAAATGGTGGATTTCCAAGAAGCCATTCCATCCTGCTGTGCGGAGCTCCTGGAACTGGAAAGACGATCCTTGCACTTCAATTCCTCTACAAAGGAGCCCGCGATTTCAAGGAAAACGGCCTTTATGTCAGCATTGAAGAAAACCCTCTCAAGCTAAAATCTTATGCAAAGGAATTTGGCTGGAAAGACATTGACCAGCTTGAAAAAGACAAAAAATTAACGTTCTTGAGAGTCCCTCCAAGCGAGAGAAGATTTGACATAGTCCAGCAGGTTAGGGAAAGGGTGCAGGAGCAGAATGTCAAGCGCATTGTGGTAGATTCCTTAAGCGCAATTTACCTTGCTTTTGAGGACATAACGCAGTTTGTCTATTCCTTTGTCAACATGATTGAGGAGCTGAATGTGACAAGCATTTTCATAACAGACAGCCCGCCAGGCTCAACTCTGCTCACAAAAGATGGAGTTTCTGAATTTGTCTGCGATGGAGTAATCCATCTCCAGCTGAATGATGTCAGCAAGACCGTGAACAGGACTTTGTCCGTGAAAAAAATGAGGGGCACATCTATGAGCCCTGGAGCAAACCTGCTGAAATTTACCGATTCAGGGCTTGAAGTCGAAGAGTATAAAGCATTCTACTAGGAAAATGACAGCTTTAAAGGAAGAGAAGATTTCAACAGGAATTAAGGGTCTTGACAAGATGATTGATGGCGGCTTTGAGAAAGGCAGCGCAGTTCTGGTTGCAGCCGGAGGCGGCTCTGGAAAGAGCATTTTTGCAACTCAATTTCTCATTGAAGGGATTGTTCATCATAATGAAACAGGAATCTACATCTCTTTTGAAGAAGTAAAAGACAGGTTTTACAAGCATCTGGGTGTTTTTGGCTGGGACCTTAAGAAACTGGAAGACATGGGCAGATTCATCTTCCTGAAATACAGCCCGGAAAGAATAGCAAAGATAGTAAAGGAGAAAAGCAAGGAAATTGAGAATTCAATCAAGGAAGTTGAGGCAAAGAGAATAGTCATAGACTCCTTGTCGGCTTACACTGCATTGTTCGAGAGCGAAGCAGAAAAAAGAAAGATGCTTGTTGCATTGTTTGACATGATTAAGGAATGGGAGTGCACAACAGTGGTTGTTGCAGAAGAAGACCAGCATCCGGACCAGCATCACAGCTCTGTCATGGGGTTCATGGCTGATGCAATTATTTTGTTTTATAACGAAAGAGAGCCAAAAGGCTTGCGTTACAGGGCAATGGAAGTGTTCAAAATGAGGGGGACAAAACACGAGTCAAAAATTGTTTCAATGAAAATCACAGAGCATGGCATAGAAGTATATCCGGATGTTGTCGTTTTATAGCAACTAATCCAAAACTTTAAATATAGAGAACTTCATTTTTTTTAAAAAGAGGAATATGGATGAAAAGAGTCAAGAGTGGCATAGAAGGTCTGGACTTATTGATTGATGGCGGTTTTCTTGAAGGCCATTCTATCCTTGTTTGCGGCCATCCTGGAACAGGAAAGACAGTATTGTCATTGCAGTTTCTCTGGGAAGGCATAAAGAACAGCACTGAAAATGGGCTTTACGTTTCTATAGAAGATCACCTTCCAAAGCTAAAGTTCTATGCAAGCCAGTTTGGTTGGGACTTTGAAAAAGCCGTGAAAATGAAAAAAATGAATTTTCTGGAGATACCGATTGACCAGAGAGGTTTCAAGATAGTTGATGCGATACAGGAAGCAGCAAAAGAAGTTGGTGCAAAAAGAATTGCGATAGACTCTTTGTCTGCACTGAATGTGAATGCCAGGATGTTTGATCTTCCATTGAAAGACCAAATGGATCCAACTGGAACAATAAAAGGAAGAGTTCTGAAGGTTGCAGGATACACTCCATTTGAAAATCTTGAGCAGTTCACTTACCTATTTATCGACAGAGTAGTAGACATTGAAGCTACTACATTGTTTATAACTGATGCACCTTCTGGCCAGGAAGCTCTCACTAAAGATGGTGTTTCTGAATACGTTTGTGACGGAGTCATCCAGATGCAGCTGCACGACACAAGCAGAAACGTGAGCAGGACGCTTGCAGTCAAAAAAATGAGAGGCACCCCGATAATTCCCGGAATGAACAGCCTGAAGTTTACTCCAGCAGGCCTTGAAGTCGGGGAGTATAAGGCGTTCTATTGATTTAATTGTCAAAATCTTGATGACCTCGCTTGGAGCAAGGATAATTTTCTTTTGACTTCTTAAGTTTTAATTACATCCCTTTGCGGGACGATTTGAATTGTCGTAGTATAAATTTTCAAGGCCTCGCTTTGCGCGAGGAGGAAATCTACGCTCGGCCCCAAATCACTGGGCCTCGCAGCCATTGCTCATGTCAACCGCTCAGCTCGGTGGCAAATCGCACCTCGCATTGGTTTTCTGCACTTGCTCTCCCGACAAGATTGTGCAAGAACTATTCTGTTCAGCAAATATAACACTGGCGGGTCCCCTTTGAAGCGAAGCATTTTGAAGGGAGCCCTTATTTTTTATTTTCAAAGCCTATTAGGCTGGCTTGCCCTTTCGGAGAGGAAGCACACCCTATTTTTCATTCAATCTTAATCTACTGCTTAATTTATCAATTAACCACTATACTTAATCTTCTAATTAACTACATACTTTATATGTAATAGTATGTAGTAAATATACGTTTTTCTATATTAATATACAAAAATACGAACATTTAAATATTATCCAGTAAGTATGAGTATGTAGCTTAAAATGAAAGAAAGAATCACAATTACAATAGACAAAGAACTTCTCAAGTGGCTTGACAGTAAAGTTGATTCTAAGCTGTTTGCAACAAGAAGCCATTGTTTCGAGCATCTTATTGTAAGAAAAATTGTGATGGACAAGGATTACAAAAATGAAGGAAAGAATAACGATAACGCTGGACAAGGAACTTCTTGAATGGATTGACAAGAGAATAGAGCAGAAAGTTTTTGCCAGCAGGAGCCACGGATTAGAGTTCCTGATAGCTGAAAAAATGAAAGATGAGCATGGATAAGAAAACAAAACAAAGGATCATGAAATTTCTTGACAGAAACATAACATTCTACCTAATCATATTTCTCCTTGTTGGGGCCTCTATCTTTGGAGTAATATCAATAAAAAAATTTATCGGATATGCAGGAACTGCTGTAGAATCACAAGCAGGCACAATAACAGAACTGCGCATGGATGCAAGGTCGCAAACAATTTACTGGGCAGGCCTTTTTGGACTGGTTTTCTCGCAGAGCGGCTTTAATGACACGCAGTCAGCCATTGTCATAGGAGGCTCAATGACGAGCAATACTTTTGTATTTGATTGTATGGATCCTTCGAAGGCCATAACCGAGATGTACGCCTCCCTTAATTCAACAATTGACTTTTCAAGCATAATAGCAGGCTCCACAGGCATGATTGACGATGATTTTCTGAATTTGTCAGCATCAAATGCAGTCAGGGCCAACAACACATTCATCTATAACGAGTCTGTCCTCCTTGGAAGCACCAACATCAGCGGCATTCCGGCAGCTTATACGTATGTTAATGATGCCCCTAACAATACCAGATTCTTTACAGGAATCCTCAATTCAAGCGGCAATCTCGTTTTTGTGATAAAAGTGTTTGGAACTTCACAAACCAACTTCAAAGGCTCATTGTCAGATTATCAGGCAATTTTGCCTGTTCCAAATTCAACAAAGACTTATTACTTCTTTCCAGACCCATATGATACTTGTCCCGCAGGATTTGGGACTGGTGCCATTGGTGATGCTATAGTAACAGGATATGTCATTGATTCAAATACTTCACTGCCAATTTCCGATGCAACCGTTAGCGCAGGAGGCAATACTTCATATACAGATGCAGCAGGATTCTTTAATTTCACTGTGCCAGGGGACAGGCAGCATGTAATAGTCTCATTAAAAGATGGTTACGAAGCGAATATCAGCACGATAAATACAACTATCGGTGTGACAACTAACATTAATCTTTCAATGGCCCCTTTCTTCGGAAGATTAGGCCCAAATGGCACAGTCTTTGGTTATGTAGTTGACAATTCAACCGGGCTGATAATTTCGAACGCTACAATTTACATGGGAGGAAAGCACACATACTCAAATGCCACTGGAAATTATTCTTTCACTCTTCCAAGAAGCACGTATGTGCTTGCCTCAATCAAGGAAGGCTTTCAGCCCTTTGTTACAAATCTCACAATTTATCCTCTTGAAAACATGACGTTCATCATAAATATGACCCCAATAAATTATTTCACATCAAATTTCTCCCAGCAAAATGGTACTCTTCTCAACAACGGAACCATACAAGGTTTTGTCACAGACAACTCAAGCGGACTTCCAATTGTAAATGTCACAGTAACAGTGGCTGGAGTCTCAAATCTTACAAACGCTTCTGGTTTTTATAACATAACGGCACTGCAAGGGACTTCATTCCTTGTTGCAGTGCGTTCTGGATACAACAATTTTGTTCATGAAGTCAACATTACTTCTAATCTCACAATACTCAATTTCAGCATGGAGCCGCTTGCTGTTGCCCAAAACATCTCAAATGTATCCACTTTCAACGGCACAATTGTTTCAAATGGCTCTGTGATTGGAGTAGTCCGTTCCTCGTCAGGATTATTGTCAAGTGCAAGAGTAAGTGTGGCCGGCATAAGCAACATTTCAAATTCAACTGGCGACTATGTCCTCTTACGCATTCCTCCAGGGACACATAACTTGGTTGCCACAAGGTCAGGATATACAAATTATTTTGCAGAAATAAACGTAACAGAAGGCCAAGCAACTTATTACAACTTCACCATGGAAACGACTGTTGAAGCCGGCCTTGGGGCAGGAAGCGGTGCAGGCCAGGGAGCCGGCCAGGGCGCAGGCAAAGGATCTGGACAGGGCGCAGGCCAGGGCGCAGGCCGAGGCCCTGGCACAGGAATTCCCGCGCAGCTCCAGCAGCCAAACAAAATCGTGGATTACGAAATATCTGTGAAGCAGATAATCAAGAAGCTGAAAGTGGGAAACTTCATTGGCGTGCCGATTACAATAACAAATTTCAAGGAGGATTCCGTCAACATCAAATTTGCAATTGAAGGGGACGCCAAGCAAATGACAAGGGTGGATAAGGACCGCATGATAATTGACGGCGGCTCATCTGGCGACGTGATGATAACCCTCCTTGGCAATGTTGAGCCGGGAGTTTATGAAGGAGCCTTTGTAATTTCCGGAGACATAAATGAAAAAATCCCGATTTACGTCCTGGTGCTTGAAAAAGACTTATTATCGGTTGAATCTTTGTTAATCAAGCTCACACCATTGAAGAAATCATTCACCCCTGGAGAACTTTTTAGGTATACTGTTGACCTGCAAAACCTGCTCAGCGAAGAAAAATACAAAGTTGTGCTGTCTTATTACATAGATGGAATAACAGCGAATGCCAGCTATTTCCTCGAAAAGGAAGAAGTGGTAATTCATACATCCTTTTCACTTCTCAAGAGCTTTAAGCTTCCTGATGATATCCCTGTTGGCGATTATGCGCTGCGCGCAAAAGCAGAATTCCTTGAGCTTGAATCACATAGCTCTACAATTTTTGCGGTTGGGCTTCCATTCTATAAGTATAAGGTTTTTGGAGTGCTCCCTGCATGGATAATCGGGCTGGTATTGTTGACCGCATCCTCAGGAACCTTTGGTTTCATTTATGTGAAGAAAAAGAGAGATGAAAAGAAAAGATATAAGATTGAACTTGACCTTAACCAGCTTCCGAAACCAGGCCCAAGAAGCGCATATGTTGGCCAAGTTGCAGAAACGAAAACAAGGACCTATTTTGACCTTGATCTTTTCCAGGTCCACACAATACTTGCAGGCTCCTCTGGCTCTGGAAAAAGCGTGGTTGCGCAGGATTTAGTTGAAGAGGCATTGCTCCATAATGTTGCAGTCATTGTTTTTGATCCAACTGCACAGTGGACGGGTTTCCTGAGAAGGTTGGAAGACAAGAAGCTGCTCGGACTCTACAAGAACTTTGGGATGAGGAAAACAGATTCCAGGGCGTTCAACGGAAACGTTCACATGGTGGAAGAGCCACGAGAGCTTCTGGATTTCCACAAGGTCTTCAAGCCAGGCGAAATAAATGTATTTGTCATCAGCAAGCTTGACACAAAAGGAATAGAGCTTTTCGTTTCTAACGCAATTAAGGGAGCATTCCACGCAAACCTTCCGGAAAGCAAGGATCTTAAATATTTAATGATCTATGACGGAATCCATTCATTGCTTCCAAAGTTTGGCGGCTCTGGGCAGGTGTTTGTCCAGATAGAAAGAGCTACAAGAGAATTCAGAAAGTGGGGAATTGGGTTGATTCTATTGTCGCAGGTCTTAAACGATTTTCCTCCAGAAGTCTTGGCTAACATCAACACAGAAATACAATTAAGGTCAAGGGATGAAAATGACTTAAACAGGATAAAGGAAAAATACGGGGAATCAATACTGCAGTCTGTTGTCAAGGCAGCGCTTGGGACTGGTGTCGTGCAGAACTCCGCATATAACAAAGGAAAGCCGTATTTTATTCAGTTCAGGCCTCCAATGCACAGCCTGCAGAGAATATCTGATGAAGAGCTGGAAAACTACAACAAATACAATCTCATAATTGAAGATTTGGAGTACCAGCTTGAGCAGCTTGAAAAGGAAAATCTTGACGTATTTGACCTAAAGCTTGAGCTGAAACTATCCCAGGATAAAGTCAAGTCAGGAAACTTCAACATGGTGGCAATTTACCTTGAAGGATTATTGCCGAGGATTAATGCCCAATGGGACAAAATAGGCAAGACCCCGAGAAAAAAGCAGATAAAATTTTTTGAGGAAGGAGGGCTGGAGCAGGAGCTTGAAAAGGCAAAGAAGGAAATCAAGAGGCAGAAATCAGGTGAGGGAGAGGAAGGAGATTCAACAGAACCAAAAGAGGAAATTGAAGTTACAATTTCCAATCAGAGCCAGCAAGTATTAGTAGATGACGACACCGAAAACCTGGTTGACAATTGCATTAACAGGATGCAGAGCCTTGTCGCTATTGACAAGAAACAGGAGGCAGTCCAGCTGTACGGAAAAATACAGGACATCTACAAGGCAGCCTCAAAGGAGACAAAGGCAAAGATAATTAAGAAATGCATAAGGGCGCAGCAGATTTTGAGTGTAAACTAAAATGCCAAGTTTAATGGAAAAATTTTTTGGAAGTGAAGATGAAGCTTCTAAGTTACAGGAATTAGATGAAGAATTAAATATGTGCATTGAAGATATTAAAAAACTTGAAGACGACTGGCATCAAAAAGTTAACATTGTAAAAGAATTTATCCAAAACTGGAACGGTAAAAATTGGGACGTTGATAAGCTTCGAAACCACATAAGGCTTATAGAAAAAACCGTTTCAGAAGAGAAAGCTTATGTGAAAGAGGAAGAAAAATATTCCTCTAAGATTAGAAAAAGGGTATTGGAATTGACAGAAATCCTAAGGGAAAATCAGGGAAAAATATCAGATTTCGCGCGATTACGGACCATATATTCCAATGTTTTTTCTCAGTTTAACGCGCCTACTGATAAAATTGCCTTGGAACTGGAAAATGTTTTGAAAAGACAGCTTGACTTTATTGAAGTCAACTCAAAACAGGATATAGGTGTGTTTCACTATCACATTAGTGAATTTCTCAAGCTATTGATAGAAAGCAGCGGCAAACAGCTTGATACTGAAGATGAAACAAGCAGCCCCTTTGAGGCAGAGCCGACCTTTGTCGACCTAAGGGGCATATTTTCAAAAGCAGTCCAGCGTGGCAAATTCAAACGGGAATCTATTTACAAGCCATTTTTGATTGGGCACCCATCAAGAAATAGGTTAAGTGAAATAAGATTGGGCAGAAAAGGCAGCCAGAGACAATATCTCGAAGGCGTGAATTGTACCGACATTACAACAAAAGATTATGTTCCTAACATGGTCTCACAAAGCTTTTTGCAGGGTTTTAAAGGCAGCCTTGGCCTTTTCATGATAAATTCATTTTTCCCATTTACTGAGGTCTATAATCCTCAAGAAATGACAAAATTATTGAACAGGTTTTATGGTCAAGAAATAGATTGGGAAAATTTCAATATTAAGGAGACTCAGTTAAAATATTCATATAGCTTTGATGATGCCGACACTTACCTGGGACAGGGTATTCTGGTTGATTATGATAAAAATGTTGCTGTTATGGATAACTCTTTCGTTTTGAACAAATTATCAGAGGTTTATGGCATAGTAAGAAAAAATGTAGCGCATTAATTGATTAGAATTAAATAATAGAAAGACAATAAAATGGTAGAAGGAATTGACATAGCCATTGACGATTTCAGGCAGCAGCTGGCAGACATAAAGCAGAGGCTGGCAGAATTCCGAAAAAAAGGGAAATACACAAAAATAGCAGAGATGAGGATTGTATCAATCCCTGCAAAAATAAAGATGCTTGAGGCCACGAGGGAGCTGAAGGACGTTGCAAAAGTCAATAGGATGATAGACGAGGCAAACAAGGAAGCATCATTCATTGAAAATGATGGCTATAAAGTTGAGGATGAAAAGGACCCATTCCTTGAATTAGTGAAGATTGCTGGCAAGATCAAGGAAGAAATAAAGGCAGGAAAGAAAAAGGATGTCATTGAAATGTACAATAATGCGCAAAATCTTTATAAAAGCGTGCAGCAGAATTACAAGAAGGAAGCATATTTGATGTTTATTGACATACACAAGAGGCTGAGCTCGAAATAAAATGTGGCCGTTCAGGAAAAAAAGGAAAGAAGATACGCAAGCTGAAGAGGAGGAAGACCTTGATGCAATTCCAGAAGTAGCAGTTTCCCCGACTTCTGTGCAGACTGAAATTCCACCTAATGTGCAGATAATAAGGCTGACGGCTGACGTCGAAAAGCTAAAGGCGCAGTTTTCCACTTTCTATGAAATCCAGAAAACCATAGGTGAAAGATTTTCAAGGGTCAACGAGCAGATTGGTGAAGTGCGCACTATGATGATTGAGAGGGAAAAAGCATCCCAGCATCTTGAGGCAAAAGCCACCCAGGCTGTTGATCTTGTGAAGACAGTCCAGCCAGACAAATTGATGATAGATTTAAGAAAAATGGACGGCAAGGTTGAGGCATTAAAGGCCAACATAGAAAGCAGCGAAAATATCATGGGCAATCTTGTCAATGAGCTTAAGGAGATGAAGAACAAGATCCAGGTCTTCAGGGGAATGGAGCAGGTAATCGCTCTTAATGAGGAAGCAAAGAAGGAATTGATAGATGTAAAGAGAGTGCAGTCAGTAGTTGAACGGCATGCAGACAAAGTTGAAACGATTTTCACTGAAATGCAGAAGAAATTTTCCGATTTTGCAAAGTTCAACGACATTGTCAAGGAGCTTGACAAGTCATTTAAGCAGATAAGCTCTGAGTTTGACTCCATTAAAGTCAAGCTCTCCGACTTTTCCACGAAAAAAGAGCTTGAAAATCTCATAACAAAAGTTGAGGATTTTGAAAAATATGCCGGAAACATAATCAAGCTTATAAATACGAAGTTTGAGAAAATGCAGAAAGAAGTCAATGAAGACTTTAACAAGAAATATTCTGAGACAGAGAAATTACTGAAAGGGTTCCAGGCGCTTGCAATGAAAGTTCCTGATCTGGACAAATACTTTAACTTATTGTCAGAGGAAGCAAAGAAGCAGGCACAGCAAAGCCAGCAGCCTGTTGAAAAGCTGAAAGAGATAGGGGAAGAGACTAAGGAGCCGGCACCAGAGCCGTCTAGGGGAATGTTCGGAAAAGTCAGCGGGATTTTTAAGAGAAAGTAAGATTAATTTCCAACCATTCCCTGCAATTGCATCTCGAGATTTGAGGCGTGAGATGTCACCTTCTCAAGTTCCGATATCATCTCGTGCTGGACTTTTTTGACTTCTTCAATCTGGTTTTGTATCAATCTCTTCGTAGAAGGAACATCCTTTGCGACAATCACATTAGCGCCTACATTGACCAGCAGCTCATTATTTGATGTAAGATTGGCTTTTGCGTAAATTCCTGAATTCAGTGGGACAAGTATTTCCCTTTTTAAGTCTGTTTTTGCAAAATCATCAAGGCCATTTAGGGTTACTGTCAATTCAACAAGATTTCCGGTAATTGTTTCAAGCTGCTGCTCTATCTTCTTTATCCTCTGCTCCATCATCTGGAACTGCATGTAGAGCTCCTGCATTGCCTGCTCATTGCTTTCTGGCATTTTTCCTCATCTTCTCCTCGAGCTTCTTGTACATTCCCTCATAGACAACTCCGATAGGAAGCCCTTCATGGGTCCTCCTGATTGTTTCAGCCAATAAGGGTGCTATTGAGACAATTTTAATTTTTGGGCATTGATTTTTCTTTGAAGGAAATATTGTGTCAGTTATCACCACTTCCTTCAGCACAGAATTCGAGATTCTCTCAATTGCAGGATGCGACAAAACACCATGAGTTGCAAGGGCATAAATCTCTTTGGCGCCGAATTTTGCAAGAAGCTTTGCAGATTCTGTTATTGAGCCTGCTGTGTCAATGATGTCATCCACAAGGATTGCCGTTTTTCCTTTTACATCCCCGATGACATTTTCAACTTCTGCAACATTTGGCTGCGGCCTTCTTTTGTCTATTATTGCAATCGGCACATTCAGGATTTTTCCATAAGCTCTGGCTCGTGCAGCTCCCCCTGCATCCGGGCTTACAATCACAAAATCCCTGAATTTCTTGTCAGCTATGTAATGCGAAAACAAAGGGAGGACATCAAGATTGTCTGTTGGTATGTCAAAAAATCCCTGCACTTGAGGGACGTGCAGATCAAACATAATTACACGGTCAACTCCTGCAGTCTGCAGCATATTTGCAACAAGCTTTGCGGTAATCGGCTCTCTTGGCTTTGATTTTTTGTCCTGGCGTGAATATCCGTAATAGGGAATTACAGCCGTTATCTTGTCAGGAGATGACCTTTTCAGCGCATCAACCATAATCAACAATTCCATCAGGTTCTGGTTTGCAGGTGCTGAAGTCGGCTGTATTATGAAAACATTGGCCCCTCTTACGCTTTCCAGGCTCCTGCAGTAGATTTCTCCGTCAGAGAAATGCCTGATTTCAACAGGTGTCAGCTTGATTTTCAGAATCTTTGCCACATCTTCTGCAAGCTTCCTGTTTGACGTGCCTGACAAAACCTTGAAATGCTCCTTGATCATAAAACCCCTCATTGATAAGAATAAATTTTCCTTTAAAAACATATTGGTTTTTTTCCCGCAATAATTTTATATACTGAATGGGCATATAATTTCTTATGGAGCCTCACGACAGGATTTTCAGCATAATCTTCTCAAAGACTGATGAAGTAACTTGGCAGAGCATCATCTATGAACTTATAAAGACAGAGCAGATGGATCCCTGGGACATTGATGTCAGCATTCTTACGCAGAAATACATTGAGATGCTTCGAAGCCTGAAAGAGCACGATTTTCGCATTTCAGGGAAAGTTGTGCTTGCAGCTGCAATCCTCTTAAAGCTGAAATCCAACAAGCTGGTTGGAGACGACTTAAATGACCTTGACAGGCTGCTTGTCGGGGTTGAAGAAAAGATGGATGAGTTTGGATTTGAAGAGCACCACTTAAGGCAGGAAATTGGAGAGATTCCTTCATTGATTCCAAGAACGCCCCAGCCAAGAAAAAGAAAGGTTTCTATCTTTGACCTTGTCGAGGCCCTTGAAAAAGCACTTGAAGTCAAGAGAAGAAGGCTTTTCAGGTCTGTCCCGCCGCAAAACCTTGAAGCGCCAAAAAAGAAGAAGGACATCACATTGATTATAAGGGAAGTCTACACTAAAATAAGGACGTTTTTCCTGGGGGCTTTCAAGGACAAGCTGACATTTCAGAAATTGCTGCCTTCAGAATCAAAGGAAGACAAGGTTTACACTTTCATCCCTTTGCTGCATCTTGCGCAGCAGGACAAGATTGAGCTTGTGCAGGATAAGCCATTCGGAGAAATACAGATATTGCTCAAGAAAAAGGCAGCTGAAATTCCTGCTGCTGAAAATCGGGAAGTCGTTGTGCAATAATTATTTTGAAAGAAGGAATTATTTTTATTGTGGAAATTCAAGGCTGCTGGTTACTGCCTGATAATCGTTGAGAAAGCCAATGCTAATCTTGTGGGACAGCTTTTGCGCCTGAAGATTTGAAGTCAACAACCTTTCCTTTATCATCCACTTTCACCAAGATATCATTCTTCTTTGTTCCGTTTCCAGAATCTCCAAGGATATGCATGATCACAACCCAATTTTGCCCTTCTTTGTAGGAGTCAATCGAGCTGACAACAGGTTCTGGAATGATTTTTGTCTGGTTGAAGTCTTTTGTGTAGAATTTGACTTTTGACTTTACAAACTCAGTGGCTTTTTCTTCTGCATCTTTTTGCGAGATGCTGGAACATCCTGAAAGCAAAGCTGCAATTCCAATGATATAGATTACAGCCAGGGTCTTGCTGCTCATTTTTTCCTGAAAAAATTTTTCTGCCTTATTTTCTCTTCCATCGTTTTGTTGTACTTTTCAATCAGCTTGTTTAATTTATCCTCATATTTCTTTTGGGAAACGTCATGGTCTTTCTTGTCTTCAAGGTCTTTCAAGTAATCGTCCATTAATTTCTGCTTTTCCTCTTCATACCAGCTGTCAATCTCGTCTTCTTCCATCTTACTTACAGAGGCATTCGCACTTGTTGCATCCGGAACTGCTTGAGGAGAATCTGACTTTTTTATACGACATTTGCATTGAATCACATTGCGATTCGCATCTTAGCTTGCAAGTTTCCTCATTTGCAATTGTATGGGAAAAAAGATTGACAAATCTTCCGCATTTGTCCTCTATATTTACTGAAACCAAATCGCCTGAAAAGAACAAGAAATATGAGATTATTAGGAATGCGATTCCAAGCAGCACAATCAGCGAGAGCTTTGGGTCTTTTATTAGCTTGTACTTAATTTTTCTATGGAGGCTCCTCATGATTGTTTAATTTGCACGCCAGTTTTTAAGTTTTATGTTAAATAAACAAAAGAAATGCAGGGGAAGGGATTCCACTCAACATTTTCTTACGAAGAAAAGCTTGACCAAAAGAAGACGTTTCGCTCCGCTCAACCAAAAAAAAATGCGGGGGAAGGGATTTGAACCCTTGGATCCACTAAGGAACAGGATATCTCCTCCCATTTACGAATGGGTGCTCCAACAAGTAGACTTAAGTCCTGCGCGTTTGGCCAGGCTTCGCTCTAAGGATTCACAAACTTTTGCTTGTGAATAACCCCCGCATTGCCTGGTGTTTTCGAAACGGGTTGTATTAAACTTAAAAACCTTTCCCTCTGTTTATTAGGTATATGGATTATATACAAATCCTTTCTATTTTCCTTAATAACTGGCTTTTCAAAATATGCGCTAAAACCCAAGGATTTAAGAATTTCTAGGACTTTTTTCAGACCATGCTTATTTGTAGAAAAGAATCTGATGCAATTACTAACTGAACCATCGCCATCAAAATACCCTCTGATAAATGATTTTTTAACTTCTTCGTTCCCTTCAAGAATGGATTTTGGAACTCTCCATTTCAAATGCCCAATATTTGTGAGAGCTAGAATCTGTCTTATTGTATTGACTTTGCAAATATTAACCTTGTAATGCTTGGTAACTTTTGTTTTATAATCAAATTCCATGATTAACAGTTTTCTAAAGTGGTTTAATAACCTTAGATCTTTATTTGTAAATTCAATCCGTTCTGACCTATCATTTACCCTAAATCTTGCCTTACCCCTATCTTTGCACCAATAGCTGGAATATGTGAGTACATGGCATCCTTCTGCACATAGTAATCCAATTATTTCAGCTAGCTGAGGAGTAATTTTTTTCATTCCCATATCAATCAAAAGCAAGGGAATATTGATTAAGTTTAATAATTTCATTGGGAAATGTCCAGTGGTTGTGAATCCTTCATTCCAAAGCTTTTTATACGCATATTTTATTCTAAAACCAAGATGGGCCTGTAGTCTAGAGGCCATGACGTCACCTCGACACGGTGAAGGTCACCAGTTCGAACAGACTCATTGTCATAAATACATCAATGATTGGGTCTCCGAAAGTCTGGTCAGGCCCATTATTTTAAATTCAAAAAAAAGAATGAGAATCAAAAAAACATTTTATCCCAAATTCTTATATCTGGCCATATTCGTTGCTATGCTTGTGCTTGGCTTTTTCATAGCAAAGCCGTTTCTTCAGGCTATTTTCATGGGCATGATTTTTGCATATTTTTTGCATCCATACTACAGGAAAATTGGGAAAAAAATCAGGAGCCAGAGCGCAGCTGCATTTTTAGTTTGCATCATTGTATTGCTTTTGCTGGCATTGCCAATGATAATCGTTCTTGGCGCAATATCCGGAGAAGCCATTTCAATATACAATGATTTGAACGGGGCAAACCAATCTTCTTTAACTCTGGGCTCTAATTTCCAGAAAATTGTATGCAAGAACCAGGAATGGCTCGCTTGCAAAGGGATAAATTACATAGTTTCAAAGCTTCCTGACCAGGACCTGGACAAGTATATCCATAACATTGTTGGAAAAATTACAGAGTTTTTTATCGAAAATACGAAGATCTTCATAGCTAAACTTCCTTCAATTCTTTTGAATGTCTTTGTGATGTTTTTCGTGATGTACTATCTTCTGCTTGATGGTGCAACAGTCTACAGCACCATCAGAGGCATGATTCCATTGAAGGAAAGCCACAAAGACCACGTGTTTGAAAGATTCCATGATATCATTTCTGCTGTTTTTTATGGCAACCTGTCAGTTGCTTTTGTCCAGGGAGTTGCAGGAATGATCGGGTTTTTTATTTTTGGTGTTGATTCCCCGATACTCTGGGGATTTGTCATGATGGTATTTGCGCTCATTCCTTATGTTGGGACTGCCATAGTGTGGCTTCCTGCAGCATTAAACCTGATTTTTACAGGATACCTTCAATCTGACGGTTCTTACACGCTGAAAGGAATATTGCTTATCATTTATGGAATTCTTATAATAAGCACCATAGACAATATCTTAAAGCCGAGACTGATTGGAAGCAAGGCAGATGTTCATCCAATCTTGGTTTTGATTGGAATCTTAGGCGGGATAAACTTCTTTGGATTCACTGGCATTATACTGGGGCCTGCGGCGCTTGCGCTTATTGTGGCATTTTTTGAGATTTATGAGGAAGAAAGAAAGGACCTCGGAGGATTTTTTGAGGAAAAATGAAGCTCAAAATCAAGAACCTGCAGATCTCAAGCGGAGTAACACTTGTGGCAGTTCTCAACCGCAAGGATGCGGAAAAGTTTGACCTGCACGTCATGGACAGGATAAAGATAAAGAGGAAAAACAAGATAGAGACGGTTGTGATTGACATTACAAGAAACAACCATATTGTGCCAGAAGGAACTATTGGGGTTTTCAGCGAAGTTGCAAAATCTCTTGATTTAAAGGGCAAGGATATAGTTGAAATAATGCTTGCAAGAAAACCATTGTCGCTTGATTACATAAAGAAAAAGCTGGATGGCGGAAAACTCACAAAAAAAGAAATTGACCAGATTGTGTGGGATATAGTGCACAACAAATTGAGCGCAGTTGAGCTTACTTACTTTGTCGCAGCCTGCTACACAAAAGTAATGGATCCAGATGAAACAATACTCCTCACAAAGGCAATGGTTGAAACCGGAGATATCCTGAAGATAAACAAGTTTCCTATAATAGACAAGCACTGCATAGGCGGAATACCCGGCAACAGGACAACCATGGTAATTGTTCCGATAATTGCAGCAGCAGGCTACTATATTCCAAAGACAAGCTCAAGGTCAATTACCAGCCCGGCTGGAACAGCAGACACTATGGAAGTCCTCGCAAATGTTTCATTTTCAATTAAGAGAATGAAAAATATCGTATTAAGAGAGCACGGCTGCATCGTGTGGGGCGGAGCCTTAAATCTTGCGCCTGCTGATGACAAGATAATTGCAGTCGAAAGGCCCTTGGGAATTGATGCAGAAAGCCAGCTTCTTGCCTCTATAATGGCTAAGAAGCATTCTGTCTCGAGCACGCACATCCTTATTGACATTCCGATTGGAAAAACAGCAAAAATAAAAGACAGAAAAGAAGCAGGGAAATTGCAAAATGAATTTGAAGAAATCGGGAAGAAATTGGGAAAGAAAGTGCATGCCATCATTACAGACGGCTCGCAGCCGATTGGAAACGGAATAGGCCCATTGATGGAAGCAAGGGACGTTCTCTGGATATTGAAAAGAGACTCCAGAAGGCCGCTGGATTTGGAAAAAAAATGCCTGCTGATGTGTGCCAAAATACTTGAAATGGCAGGCGAAAGAAATGGCCACAAAAAGGCAAGAGAAATACTTGAATCAGGAAAAGCCTATAAGAAGATGATGCAGATTATTGCTGCGCAGAAAGGAAAAAACACAGACCCTGACAAGATGAGGCTTGCAAAATACTCATTTGATTTTCTTGCGGGAAAAAAAGGTGTCATTAAAGAAATAAACAACCTGATGATTACGAAAATTGCAAGAGTTGCAGGCGCTCCAATTGAAAAAAGCGCAGGATTGTATTTGTATAAGCATGTCAACGACAAAGTCCATAAAGGTGAAAGGCTCTTTACGATATTTTCAGAAAATCAAGAGAAGCTAAAATTCGCAGCAGATATTGCGAAAGAGAGTACGAGCTATTTGATAAAATAATTTTTACTAGTCCTTTCTGAATAGATAAACCAATAAGAGAATTATCAGAATCAAAAAGAAGAAGCCAGTTCCCAGGAATCCTAAAATAGCAAGAGCCTTTCCTGCCCGGCTGTTGAAATAAATTTGGGTTGTTGTGGTTTTCTTTTTCAATGAATCGTCTGTTTCAGTGATGTTTGTCTTTGGGGTCAGCAATATCACAGGCTCGTTGCTTTCCTTTAAGTCCAGGCAATCCTCGACATTTAACTCAATCTTTTTTGTATCTGCAATCTGGCTGCTTTCAGAAATGGCATTTCCTGTTATCTCATAGACACCAGGTTCAATATCCCCATTTATCTTTATTTTGTGTGATTTCAGCAGGGTGTTTGCGCCGCTTTCGCTCTTGATTTCCAGACCATTGTCAGTGAATCGGATTCCATCAATTTCGCTTGTGAGCTCAAAACTTGCAACATCATCATCAAGGCCAAGGTTGATTATCCTGTAGCTTGCATCCAATGAGCGGCTGCACCTTATTGTTTGCGGCGCTATTGTGAAATCCAAAATCCTTAAATCATTGTTGCTTCTTATAACTTCAAGCTCTGCATCAAAATCATCATCTTGGGTATTGCCATCTTCGTCATCTCCCTCTGCCTCAATCCTAATATTATAGTTATCTGCGTTGACATCCAATGGGAGCTTAAATCTTAATGTGACTGTCTTGTCATCTCCTGGCTTTAAGTCAAAAGATGATGCGTCATCTTCAAGGTCTGCATTATGGTCAATATCTTCAATAGCCGCAGTTACAAAAATATCCTCTATCTTCTGCCCATTGCTTTTTGGAAAATTGTTTCTTACTTTTATTTTCAGCACGACAGTAGATTCAGACCTTGCTTCCCTGCTTATTTCTTTACCTTCCTTCACGCTTGTCTTTTTTCCGTCTATTTCAGCGTCAACATCTATTATCTCGAGCATGCCGCTGATTTTTCCTGTATCCCCATCCCCGCCATTATCATTTTCTTCTGAAATAGCCAGAGTATAAGTTTGGGTATCAGACAATTGGCCATCGCTTACAGTTACTGAAACAAAAAAGCTTCCTGAAAGTGCCGGCGCAAAACTGATTAACCCGTTTGCTGGATTGATTGAGATTCCGGGCGCATTTGACGAGATTGAGAATGTTAATGCGTCATTGTCAGGGTCAAAAGCCTGCACATCATAAGTATACTGCTGGTTCTTTTTTCCATTTGTTACAGGAAAGCTGATTATCAAAGGCCTGCGATTTTCATTATTTTCAGACTGGCAGAAATCTCCATCCCGTATATACCCGCTCGGGCATCCGCAAAAAGATGCCCTGCTAAACAAAATTCCATTGCTGCAGAACAACGGTCTAGTGGCTGAGCATTGATTGAATAAAGTGCCGTCAGAGCACTGCTCTGCTTGTGGAATGCAATTTTCTCCTTGTCTTACCGTTCCGCTTTGGCATCCGCAGATACTGGCCCTATTCACCAGAACTCCGTTGTTGCAGAATAATGGCCTTTCATCGCTGCATTGGTTGAATTGGGTTCCGTCGTTGCATGCCTGTGATTGGAACACGCAATTATCGCCTTGCGCAACCTTTCCATAAGGGCATCCGCAAATAGAAGCTTTGTTAATTAAGTATCCATAACGGCAAAACAATGGTTTGTTGGATGAGCATTGATTATACAAAGTCCCGTCACTGCAACTTTGTTCTCGTGTAACACAATTATCGCCTTCAGCTATCTTGCCAGATGGGCATCCGCAGGCACTTGCCTTGTTAATCAAAGTTCCATCATTGCAGAAAAGAGGTTTATTGATTGAGCATTGCCCATATTCTGTCCCATCAGAGCATCTCTGGACAGCAATAACACAGGAATCACCTTGCGCAACCTTTCCATAAGGGCATCCGCATACACCTGCCTTGTTAATCAAATTACCGTTGTTGCAAAAAAGAGGTTTTGAAACAGAGCACTGCCCATACTCTGTCCCATCAGAGCATCTCTGGACAGCAATAACACAGGAATCTCCTTGAGGAACACTTCCTTCAGCGCAGCCGCATATTGATGCTTTATTAATCAAAGTTCCCTCATTGCAGAAAAGGGGTTTTGTTGTGCTGCACTGCCCATACTCTGTCCCATCAGAGCATCTTTGCTGCACTGCTGACTGTTCGCATGTTATTAAACATCCAGGGCTTCCGTAATTTTCAGAGCCTTCAAAAGCCTGGCAGCCGTTTATTCCAAAAGGAGAGCAGCCATGATTATTTCCGTCTCCAGAATCCTGGCAGCTTATTCTAAGGTCATCATTGTTGCATGCAATTACATTGCCGCTATAAGTCGGAAAAGAATTTTTTGTATATGTTGCTCCAAGAATTCTGCAATTGTCGCCTTCAGCTATCTTGCCAGACGGGCATCCGCAGACACTTGACTTGTTAATCAAATTTCCATTACTGCAGAAATAAGGCTTGCTTGTTGAACATTGCCCATAAACTGTGTCGTCGCTGCACTTCTGAGCTGGTGCCGCACAGATATCGCCTTGCGCTGTCTGGCCAGCAGGGCATCCGCAAGTCAGGGCTTTTGAGATAAGCGCTCCATTGTTGCAGAACAAAGGCCTGCTTGAAGAACAGGCTCCGGAAGCAGTCCCATCAGAGCATGTTGTCGGATAAATTGGTGGATCAGCTCCTCCATCACCAGGTCCATTGTTACCGCAACAACCCTCTCCATCTTCTGCAAATACAACAGATGAAAAAGATGAAAACAAAATGAGCATTGCAAATAGGACAATAAACACTCCAATGCACTTTTTCTGCGAACTCATTTTAGTTTTTAACCCCCGAGAGTAGTAAATGTATAACTATTCTTAAAGTTTGCTGTTCCTGTTAAGATTTTTGTAAGCCAAAATCACGAGCACAACTACTGCTGCAATTATCATGAAAATTAAACCCACAATTAGGATTAATCTGGCAGGGCTTTTCTCAACAGTTGTATACAAGTTTCCTAAACCAAAGTTTGTACTTGCACCTATTTCTGAAGGTGTTTTGCCTGTGCTTGGCTGCGAGCCTGTTGTTGAAGTTGTATTTGAAATATTTGTGCTTTGAACTGGTTGCCTTGTTTCATTTGGTTTTGAAATTTTTGACTGGTCGCAGTCCTTTACAGTTAATTCCATCTTTTTTCTGTCAAAAAGCACGTAATTCTTCCAGTAAAGATTTGCAGTTATTGTATAAATTCCTGCCCGCATGAATTTTGGGACTTCAATTGCAAGCTTTTTTTGGTATTTGCTGCTGTCCTCAGAATCCTGCGAAGATTTTAATGGGATGTTTTTTTCCACTGAGTTTATCCCAAAGTTAACATTTTGAATTTCAAGCGCAACATCATTTTGGTCAGCTCTGCCAAGATTCATTATTTCAACAGTTACAGTAGTTTTTCTGTCGCAGCTTACAATGCCTGGGCTTAATTGAGCCTTTGTAATTCTGAGGTCTGTTGTCAACCTGCTGACGTCAAACTTGTTTAGTATGTCTTTCCTGTAAATTTTTCCTGCTTTGTCGTGGCCTTCTATTTCTATCAGGAAATTGTAGCTTCCTGATTCAACATCCAGAGGAACTGGAATTACGAGGTCAACCCTTTCTTCGTTTCCTGCGTCAAGGTCAAACTCATCAGAATCTACATCGACATCTGCGCCGTCATCAAGCTCCTCAATTGTTATTTTGGCAGTCACTCCTTTGACGTCTGTGCCATCCATAGTGTTCTCAATTTTTAGCGTGAAAGTCACATTTGAGCCAGGCAGAATCTGCACATTAATCTTTGTTGAATTAGTAATCCCATTTATAGTGTCAATCCTGTCTTTTTTCTCAAGGGAATAGGTGTATGCCTCATCGTAATCCACTTTGACCTTGAGTTCATTTAACTCAATAGCGTCAGCTATGCAAGGAACTGCCAAAAGAGCGAAAAATACCACAAAAATCAATATCGTTTTCATTTGTAGCTATTCAATAGTAGTTAAATATTTATAAAGGTTGTGGTTTCCATGGGTTATGGAAAATTTATTAGAAGCAAGAGTCAAACATTTGCTGGGGAGCATTGGTTTAAGTCCTGAACTCGGGAATGGTTTGATTGATGCTTGCTTTCGTGATGTATTCAGTGTGGCATTAAACGCCAGGATGACTGCTGCTGAACATGTCATCGAAGGTATTGTAAGGCCATCTGGCACTTTAGTTAACCTTGAAGAATTCACAAGAAAAAACTTGCTTTTGGAAAAAAAGTTTGAATTGGAGGAAGTCGCGCATGACACGAGGCAAGGTATTCTCACTAATGCTGATTCATTATCATTTGTTGTGGCTTATACAGATCCGACGCCAGGTACATACAAGACAGTTAGGTTTGTTCACGACAGGGCCATTCCGACAGATAACCTCAGGCAAAGAAAACTTATTTTTCAAAATGCAGTTGTTGGTGCAGGCCTTCCAGCAATCGCGACAACTGGACTTGGTTTTTATGAGTATGTCACTTCCCATCCCGTAATAAACCTTTCACAGCAGGGAATTTTCTGGACAGTAGGCGTGTTATACAGCCTCGTTGCCGGAAAGATAGCATACAAAATATTCAAGGGGCACAGGAAAGAATTTTCCAAGGAAAGAGAGCTGGGAAGAGAAATAATCACCGAGGATGAGCTGGTACTTCCAGAAAAGTACTCTGAATTCAAGCCAATCAAAACAGATCCTTACACCGGACAATATGAAAAGTACGACTTACGCTTAAATGGTAAGGTGAAACTAAATGAATGGAATCTTAAATATCCCTCAAAGCCAATTTTTCACGTCGCTTTGTCAGACCCTAATCCTTCCCCAGTTGTTGGTTTTGTCGAGTTCAGGGCCACAATAGATGGGAAAAAATTAGAGATGTGCCGTGCCAAAGGAATAGAGCAGCTTGCTGAGGTTGAAGAAAAAACTGTCGAAAGAATTGACAATAGATATTTCAGGGTATTCAAGGAAAGTACATTCTGAATACACAAGAATTCTATATTTTTTGCAAAAATTTATAAGAAACCTGATTAAAATTATGTTATGATAAAGCTAGTCCTCTTAAGACACGGAGAATCCATCTGGAACAAGGAGAACAGGTTCACTGGATGGGTTGATGTTGGTCTCTCTGAAAAAGGGATTTCTGAGGCAAAAGAAGCAGGACAAATTCTTAAGAAAGATGGATACACATTTGATATTACATACACTTCTGTCCTTAAAAGGGCGACTGACACTTTGAAGATTGCCATTGAAGAAATGGATCATGGAAAGATTCCAGTTATCGAAGCCTGGCAGCTTAACGAGAGGCATTATGGCTCATTGCAAGGGCTGAATAAGTCAGAGATGGCCCAAAAATACGGCGAGGAACAGGTCCTTATCTGGAGGAGAAGCTACGATATAAGGCCTCCTGCATTGGAAAAAACTGATACAATGTTTCCCGGGAATGATTCAAGATACAAAAAATTAAAGGAAAAAGAACTGCCGCTTACAGAGTGCCTAAAAGATACTGTTGCAAGAGTGATTCCTTATTGGAAAAAACAGATTGTTCCGCAGCTGAAAAAAGGTCAGAAGATAATGATTGCAGCCCATGGAAACAGCTTGAGAGCCCTTGTCAAGCATCTTGACAACGTCCCTGACAAGGAAATTGTCTCATTGAACATTCCGACAGGAGTGCCTCTTGTTTATGAATTAGACCAGAACTTAAAACCAATAAGGCATTATTATCTTGGCGACCCAAAAGAAATTGAGGCTAAAATAAATGCTGTGGCTTCACAAGGTAAATCAAAAAAATAAAAAAGAAGAATTTACTTCTTCCTTCTGAACAATGTGTATCCTGCTGCTCCAGCAAGAGCTATTCCTGCGCCGATTGCGCTGAATTCTGGAACGTCATTTGAAGGTTCATCAATCCATTGCTTTGTTACCCTATTCGAGGAAATTTTCTTCTCCTGGCTGTTTTCGTAGCTTGCAACAATCACATCAGTTCCTTCTGAAGAGGAAGAATAAGTGAATGTAGCCTTTCCCTCGCTGTCTGTAACATCAGTATCAGTGATTCCTGCATTAGGGCCTTCAACAATCTCAAAAGTGACTGTTTCTCCCACAATCGGAGCTCCTGTTGTGTCCTGCACGGTTGCAGTAACAGTGTGCTCTGTATTCAATGGGTTGACAGCATCTGTTGGGCCTAATACAATTCCCTCTCCTGAAATAGCAGCGGTAGCGCCAAGGAAGAGTGCTGCAAAGAATATATTGTCATCAGAAGATGGGTTCTGAGTGAAGACAGTTATGCCTGATTCGCCATTCTTGACAAAAGGCACCAAACTGTACAATTCATCATCGTATCTGGGGCCACCAGAATCTGTCGCAAAAGGATTTGCTGGATTGACATTTGAATCATCCAAACCACCAACAGTGACTAGAGCTCCATTAGCATCTGCTCCATCGTCCTGGCCGCCGGCAGATGTGGTTAGCCTTTGGCTATTCACGTCCACTCTGCTGTATTGACCTGCTGGCTGGAAGCCAAATGAAATTCCTAGGCTGAAATCAAGCGCAAATCCGGGCTTGCTCGTGTCAATCGGATCTGAAAGGCCTATGTTGAATGTGTCTCCTGCCACATTTTGGGCTCCGAAGAAAAGAATTATTGTATTGTCGTGCAACTGGCTTGGGTCGTCAAAAATGACTGCAAGAACTGAACCATCCACACTTGATGTTGGTTTTACTTCCTGCAGGTTAATGTTGACTCTTCCTGCCGGAGCCGCATCGACAACTGGCTTTATGATAGAGGTTACATCAGCCCAGTAATTGTTTGATAATATGGAACTTGGAACGCTTGCTGACCATGATGCGCCAGAACCCTCCAATTTTATGTCTCCGTTTACCAGAGTCGCTCCTGAAAATCCTGTGGTTGCAGATGCAAGGTAAGCAGCTTTAACAGTCGCTCCTGCCGGCTTCTCCACTTGCACAATTCCAGAACTGCCTGTGATTCCCAATCCATCAATAGAAAGGCTCAATTTTCCAGTCTCTGTAACCATTGGTGACAAAGCATTGCCGCTGACAAGGGCAGAAAAAGAATTTGCATTCAACCTATTCTGCGGAGCAGTGCCCGGCTCAGCAAATACTAGTGAAGCTACAACTAGCAACATAACCAAATAAATCATCCCTTTTCTCATTTTAAATCCCCCTAGTTTTTTCAAAAATAATTAATGTAAAAAATAAAAAACACTTATTTCCTTCTCTTCCTTGCTATGTACACACCAGCTCCTGCCAAAGCAAGACCTGCTGCTACAACGCCGAATTCCGGAACACTTCTTTCTGCTGGAGGCGGTAATTCCTCATTTCCGCACAATGTTATGTGGCTTATATCATGAGTTAGGTCGTCAACTACACCTTGTGCTCCTCCTGAAAAATATTGATAACAATTTCCTTCTTTGCTTAGGACACCGTCAACTGCCGGATTAGCTGTCCATGCTGCTAAATCACAGTTTGTCCAGTCAACATTTATACCTTCAGATGCAGTCTCGTTTCCGCATTCAAATTTTGCAATGCCAAAATCAAAGCCATGTGCTTGACATTCTTGATCAGGATCACCAACTCCGCCATCTGGTTTTTCTGCATCATATCCTTCATTGATGCAGCTTCTTTGGTGTGCATTCACAGAAACAGCTAAAGCCATTAAACTAACAATCATAAAAATTAATATTTGATTTATTCTTTTCATTCTTTCCACCCTTGATTAGATTTTCTTTGAAACTTAATGAGCATGAATTTAATTTTCTATTAAAATAAAAATAAAAAAATAAAAGAAAGAATTACTTCTTCCTTCTCTTTGCTATGTACACACCAGCTCCTGCCAAGGCAAGGCCTGCTGCCACAACGCCGAATTCTGGGACATAAACTAGTCCGTTCTCAGCTGCACCAATCAAAGTTTCTCCAACTTTTCCGTCGACAGCATACCTAAACTTTCCTTCCTCGCCGGAAAGCAAGTTTGTTGTAACAGTCAAATCAACACATCCGTCTGCGCCGGTTGTCAACTCATTTGGAACTACATCAAATTTTCCTGCTTCGTCAACTCCATTGTCATCTCCTGCAGTACATCCTACTTGGTTGTTTAATTCCTGGCACATAGCAGTAACCTGACCACCTACATCC
>Ga0209211_10003492_pt1 | contig 25481 bp, 25 predicted proteins | sample RifGroA2_FD_183992 | JGI IMG/M metagenome (GOLD analysis project Ga0209211, IMG submission 183992) | Groundwater microbial communities from Rifle, Colorado, USA - Groundwater A2 (SPAdes) (version 2) | ecosystem: Environmental > Aquatic > Deep subsurface > Groundwater | place: Rifle, Colorado...
CGTGGCGCATCAGGTCATCCTTCTTCAGATATAACAGCTTCGCGTTGTCGCGCTCGGCCTCCTTACGCCAGTGTTCGAATGCCGCACCGTTGTAGATATCTGCCGGGACGCGGCTGTCGTAGAACGCGAAGATCAGCTCATCGTCCACCAACACATCGGGGCGGCGCGCCTTATGCTCCAGCGCCTCGATGTCGGCGATCAGTTTCTGGTTGTACGCAAAGAACGGCGCCTGGGTATTGAACTCGCCGCCGACTAGCGCCTGGCGAATGAACACCTCGCGCGATTCGGCGGGATTCATCGGCCCGTAATGCACGCGCTTCTTCGGGTTCAGCAGCAGGCCGTGCAGCGTGCTGCGCTCGTAGGCCACGACCTGCGCGGCCTTCTTCTCCCAGTGCGGATCGTAATAGTGGCGCTTGATTAAATGGTCGCCGGCTTCCTCCAGCCACTCCGGCTCGATGCGCGCGACGCAGCGCGCATACAAACGATGCGTCTCGGTCAATTCCGCCGCCATCACCCACTTCGCGCCCTTCTTCGCCAGCACCGAATTCGGCGCGATGATGAACTTGATGCTGCGCGCGCCCAGATACTCGTTGCCCTCGACGCCCTTCATGCCGATGTTGCCGAGCAGGCCGCACAGCAACGCCTTGTGTATCTGCTCGTAGGTCGCGGGCTGCTCGTTCGGGTGCCCGGGCATATGTTTCACGCCCTCGCGCATCCCCATCTCGGTGACCTGCGTGTGCAGTTGCTGGTACAGCTCGCGCCATTCGCGCAAGCGCAGCGGCGACAGAAAGTTCTTGCGGCACTCTTCCGCCATCAGACGATTGGATTGCTTGTGCGCGACAGCTTGCTGAAACCACGCCCATATTTTGAGCCATGCGAGGAAATCGGAACGCTCGTCGGCGTAGCACTTGTGCGCGGCATCGGCGGCCTCTTGCCTATCCTGCGGACGCTCGCGCGGATCTTGCACCGACAGCGCGCTGGCGATAATCAATATCTCACTCAGACATTGGTATTGCCGCCCCGCCAGCAGCAGGCGCGCGATCTTCGGATCGAGCGGCAGCTTCGCTAACTCGTGTCCGATCTTGGTCAGTTGGCGCTGTTCGTCAATCGCACCGAGTTCGGCGAGCAGTTGGTAACCGTCCGCGATCATCCGCGAGCTGGGCGGCTCGATGAACGGGAACTCCGCAATGTCGCCCAAGTCCAGCGCGCTCATGCGCAGGATCACTGTCGCCAGCGATACGCGGAAGATTTCCGGGTCGGTGAATTCAGGGCGCTGCGCGAACCCTTCTTCGTCGTACAGACGTATGCACACGCCGCTCATCACGCGCCCGCAACGTCCGGCGCGCTGGTTCGCGGCGGCGCGCGAGATCTTCTCGATGTGCAGTTGCTCGACCTTCTGGCGGATGCTGTAGCGGTTCATCCGCGCGAGACCGCTGTCGATCACGTAACCGATGTTCGGAACAGTCAGCGAAGTCTCCGCGACATTGGTCGCCAGCACCACGCGGCGCACGCCCGAGGCCGGCTTGAACACCTTGTCCTGCTCCGCCGCCGACAGACGCGCGAACAACGGCAGTACTTCTATTCCCTTCGGGTGATGCTTGCGCAGCGCCTCGGCGGTGTCGCGTATCTCGCGCTCGCCCGGCAGGAACACCAGCACATCGCCGCGCAGCCCTCCCGCCGCCAGTTCGTCCAGCGCGGAACTCACCGCCTGCGGCACATCCTGCGTGTTGCCTTCCTCGTCCTCCTGCGGCGGACGGTAACGCACCTCGACCGGATAACTGCGGCCGGACACCTCGACCACCTGCGCCCCGAAATGCTTCGCGAAGCGATCCGCATCCAGCGTCGCCGAAGTAATAATCAGCTTGAGGTCGCGACGGCGCGGCAGCAACTGTTTCAGATAGCCGAGCAGGAAGTCGATGTTCAGCGAACGCTCGTGCGCCTCGTCCACGATGATGGTGTCGTAGCCGCGCAGCAGCGGATCACGATGAATCTCGGCCAGCAGGATGCCATCGGTCATCAGCTTGATGCTGGTGTCCGCCGACACCTTGTCGTTGAAACGCACCTTGAATCCGACCGCACCGCCGAGCTCGGTCTTGAGCTCATGCGCGATGCGCGACGCCACCGTGCGCGCGGCCACGCGGCGCGGCTGGGTGTGGCCGATACAACCGAGCACACCCCGCCCAAGCGTCAGGCAAATCTTGGGTAATTGCGTGGTCTTGCCCGAGCCGGTCTCACCGCAAACGATGACCACCTGATGCCCGCTGATCGCGCGCGCCAGATCCTCGCGCCGCGCCACCACCGGCAGATCGGCGGGAAATTCGATTTCACTCAGCGCATCCAGCCTAGCCTTGCGGCGTAGCGCACTTGCAGACAACTCGGCTTTCATCTTCCTGCTCTCATAATGCAAAGGGGATCAGCACGACGCTGATCCCCTGTGTTGTGGTGGGCCCAGTAGGACTTGAACCTACGACCAAAGGATTATGAGTCCTCTGCTCTAACCAACTGAGCTATGGGCCCGTAAACGGTTTAGTTACCCTCGCTGTCGAGGAAGCTCTTCAGCTTCTCCGAACGCGACGGGTGGCGCAGTTTGCGCAGGGCCTTGGCTTCGATCTGGCGGATACGCTCGCGGGTGACGTCGAACTGCTTGCCGACTTCTTCCAGCGTGTGATCGGTGTTCATCTCGATGCCGAAACGCATGCGCAGCACCTTGGCTTCGCGTTGCGTCAGGCTGTCCAGGATGTCCTTGGTCGCGCCGCGCAGGCTCTCGTACACTGCGGCGTCGATAGGCACCGTGGTGTTCTGGTCTTCGATGAAGTCGCCCAAGTGAGAATCGTCGTCGTCGCCGACCGGGGTCTCCATCGAGATCGGCTCCTTGGCGATCTTCAGGATCTTGTGGATCTTGTCTTCCGGCATTTCCATCTTGATCGCCAGCGTCGCGACGTCCGGCTCGATGCCGGTCTCCTGCATGATCTGGCGCGAGATGCGATTCATCTTGTTGATGGTCTCGATCATGTGCACCGGGATACGGATGGTGCGCGCCTGGTCAGCGATGGAGCGGGTGATCGCCTGACGGATCCACCATGTCGCATAGGTCGAAAACTTGTAGCCGCGACGATATTCGAACTTGTCCACCGCCTTCATCAGGCCGATGTTACCTTCCTGAATCAGGTCGAGGAACTGCAGGCCGCGGTTGGTGTACTTCTTGGCGATGGAGATCACCAGACGCAGGTTGGCCTCGATCATGTCGCGCTTGGCGCGACGTGCACGGGCTTCGCCGTTGGTCATCTGCTTGTTGATGTCCTTCAGATCCTTGATCGGGATGCCGACGCGCGCCTCCAGATCCAGCAGGTTCTGCTGCTGCTCGACAATCGCGTGCTGATAACGCACCAGTCCCTCGGCGTAAGGCTTCTTGGTTTTGATTTCCTGTGCGACCCACTCCAGGTTTTCTTCGTTGCCCGGGAAGGTCTTGATGAAATGAGGGCGCGGCATCTTGCTCTTGATGACGCACATATCCTGAATGCTGCGCTCGCAGCGGCGCACTTCCTCAACCAGCCCGCGCATCGTGTCGCACAACGCATCCACTTGCTTGGCGGTGAAGCGGAAGTTCATCAATTCTTCGGAGATGATGCTCTGGCACTTGTCGTACGGCTTGCTGCGATAGCCGTGCTTTTCGTAAGCCTTGCCCATCTTGGTGAACTGATCGGCAATTACCGCGAAGCGCACCAGCGCATCGGCCTTAAGCTGCGCCAGATTGGCGGCGGCGGCGGCGGCGGATGCAGCTTCGTCTTCTTCTTCGTCCACCTCTTCGGCTTCTTCTTCGGGCTCTTCCTCTTCGACCTCTTCTGCGCCGACCACTTCCTCGGCCTCGCTATCGACGAAACCGTCGATCAGCTCGTCGATACGCATCTGGTCGGCCTCGATCTTCGCCGCCAAGCCCAGAATTTCGGCGATCGTCGCGGGACACGCGGAAATCGCCTGAATCATGTGCTTCAGGCCTTCCTCGATGCGCTTGGCAATCTCGATTTCTTTTTCGCGGGTCAGCAACTCGACCGTGCCCATTTCGCGCATGTACATGCGCACCGGGTCGGTGGTGCGGCCGAATTCAGAATCCACTGTGGACAGTGCGGCCTCGGCCTCGGCTGCAGCATCCTCGTCAGCCACGGCTGGCGCCGCATCGGTCATGATCAGCGTCTCGGCATCGGGTGCGACGTCGTAAACCTGAATGCCCATGTCGTTGATCATGCTGACCACGCCCTCGATCTGCTCGACTTCGAGCATATCCGGCAGGTGGTCGTTAATCTCGGCATAGGTCAGGTAGCCGCGCTCCTTGCCCAGCACAATCAGCGACTTCAGGCGCGTGCGGCGCGCCTCGATGTCCTGCTGCGGGTCAACCATCGGCTGCGCGATCATCTCGGCCGATTTCTTGTCCTGTTTTTTCTTGTCGCTAGGCTTTGCCATATCCAGATTCCCAATTGCGTAATGCCGCTCAATGCCGCAGAAAAGCGGCGGATTATACCCGAATCCAACCGAATTTTTCCAATCTTTCCCGAGACTTCTATCAATCCCCCGGAGCTCGTCCGCGCTGCAGCAACTGCAGGTAGCGCGCACGCTCCTCCCCATCCAGCCCAGCCAGTCCGCCTTGCGTAACCTTGGCCTGCAGCATCTGAAACTGCTCGCGGCGCTGCCCCTCGTCCAGGCGACTCATCAAGCCAGCGAACTCGGCAGCCACATCGAAGGTCTCGCCCCAACTCAACATATCCGCCTCTGCTACAGCCAGCGCTCTTTCGTGCACCGTACCCTGAAAATACTGCGTCAGCGCAGGGCCGCTCAGCGCAAAATCAGTTTCGCGCAACACCGCCAGCAACGCCGAGATCGCCTCGCCTTCCGCTCCGTCGCCCTGCCATTCGCCCGGCAACTGCGCTCCCAGCGCGGGCTGTGCAATCAAACATTGCAACAACAGCCGATGACCGGAAGGCGCGGTGCGTCCGACTTTTTTCGGCGCAGGGCGCGGCGCGCGCGCCACAGGGCTGATCTCATACAACGCTTCCAGCTCCGCCTGACTCACGCCGGCGAGCGCCGCAACTTCCTTGCGCAACAGCAACGCCGTCGCCGGCGCAGCAATCGCAGTCAACAACGGCTTGGCGCGCTGCAACAACTGATTGCGCCCTTCCTGACTGCGCAAGTCCAAGCCGGCACTCACTTCGCGCAACAGATAGGCCGACAACGGCATCGCTTCCTGCACGCGCCGCTCGAATGCCTCCTTGCCGAACTCGCGTATGAAACTATCCGGGTCGTGCTCGACCGGCAAAAACAAAAAGCTGATGCGCTTGCCGTCCTGCAACTGCGGCAGCGCATTTTCCAGCGCGCGCCATGCCGCCTTCTGCCCCGCCTTGTCGCCGTCGAAACTGAACACGATGTGCTCGACCAACCGCAACAGCTTCTGCACATGATAGGGCGTGGTCGCCGTGCCCAGGGTGGCAACGGCATATTCGACGCCATGCTGCGCGAGCGCCACCACATCCATATAACCTTCGACCACCAGCACCCGCTGCATACCGCGAATCGATTTCTGCGCCTGAAACAGGCCGTACAATTCGCGCCCCTTCTCGAACAGCGGCGTCTCCGGCGAGTTCAGATATTTCGGCTCGCCCTTGTCCAGCACCCGCCCGCCAAAGCCAATGACCTGGCCGCGCACATTGACGATGGGGAACATGATGCGATCGCGAAAACGATCATAGCGCTTGTGATCTTCCTCGTTGACGATCACCAGCCCGGTCTCGCTCAGCGTATCGCTCTGATAATCGGGAAACGCCGCGGCGAGCGCCTGCCAGCCTTCCGGCGCATAGCCGATGCCGAAGCGCGCGGCGATCTCGCCCGACAGGCCGCGCCGCTTCAGATAATCGATTGCGCGCGGCGACTGCTTGAGCTGCTCGCGATAGAAACGTGTCGCCGCCTGCATCACCTCGTACAGATCGGGTGCAACCTTCTGGTAGACCTCGCCGGAAGTCGAGCGCTCGTGCGGCACTTCCATACCCGCGCCACGCGCCAGCTCCTCGACCGCCTCGACAAAACCCAGCCCGACATGCTCCATCACGAAGCCGATGGCCGTACCATGCGCGCCGCAGCCGAAGCAATGGTAGAACTGCTTGGACTGACTAACGGTAAACGAGGGGGATTTTTCGTTGTGGAACGGACAGCAGGCAACGTAGTTTGCACCAGCCTTTTTCAGCGGCACATGACGTTCGACCACATCCACAATGTCGAGACGATTGAGCAGGTCCTGAATGAAACTTTTTGGAATCAAGTCAGCACCCTTTCATCTCAACCGACTCGGGCATCTCAACCGGCCGGAAAGCCGGAAGAGCAACAGGATAATAATTACTTGGCGAGTTGTGCCTTGATCAGCGCGGAAACTTTGCCCATATCGGCGCGACCGGCCAGCCTGGATTTGAGCACACCCATCACCTTGCCCATATCCTGCGGACCGGCAGCACCGATTTCCGCAATCACTTCAGCTACCGCGACACCGACCTCCGCCTCGCTCAACTGCTGCGGCATATAGATCTGCAGCACCGTCATCTCGAATTTCTCGACGTCAGCCAGATCCTGACGGCCAGCCGCCTCGTACTGACTGATCGAATCGCGGCGCTGCTTCATCATCTTTTCGATGATGGCAACCACATCCGCATCCGTCAGCTCGATACGCTCATCCACCTCGCGCTGCTTCATCGCCGCGAGCAAAAGACGAATGGCCCCAAGGCGCGCCGTTTCTTTGGCGCGCATCGCGGCTTTCATATCTTCGGTGATCTGTTGCTTGAGACTCATGCCGAAACTATCCATACCCGCAGGGGGTATGACTTAGTACATCTTCGGAGGGAGGGTTTGGCTGCGCAGACGCTTGTAGTGACGCTTAACGGCAGCAGCCAGCTTGCGCTTACGCTCTGCTGTGGGCTTCTCGTAAAATTCGCGGGCACGCAAATCGGTCAGCAGACCGGTCTTTTCCACGGAACGCTTGAAGCGACGCATCGCTACTTCGAACGGCTCATTCTCTTTAACACGTACAGTTGTCATGGACAAACTACCTTCTACCAAAAAATCGAGGGCGCGATTCTAGCAAAACAACCAGCCTGCCACAACCTCAATTTTAAAACCCGGAAAATGACACTATTGCGCGATGATCACGCTGATTTGGCGCTCGACGTAATTCGACGTCGCCACCACGCCTTGCGTCGCGGTGGCGGTCAAAGTGTATATCCAGACTGGATTCCCGCCTGCAATTGTGCGCGCACCCTCATCATGCGAGGTTGCGACGCACCCCACCGCGACAGCGAAGCCGGCCAAGGTTCCCGGCAATGCACCCGGCTGCGGAACCGCGCCACCAGCTTGGCACGCAGCCGCAAAACCTCCGGCCGGACCGCCTATGATGATCTGATACGCCCCCCAATCGACACTCGCCCGCGCCGCATGATAAGCGCGCGCGCCCAGCAGATCCAGCGCGGCACTCTGTTGTTGCGTGGTGGAAAGCGTAACCGCAAATGCGCCCAGTGCAGCGATCACCACCAGCAGGAAAATCGCCGAGATCAGGCTAAAGCCGCGCTGCACTCTATATATTGCGTTCATGGCTGATTGCTCACATGAGTGGCGCTATAGAGCGTGACTGCTTCACTGCCGCCATTCGATGTAGCCTCCGTAATTCCGAGACGCATCGTCACCAGGCCGGTGCGCTGCGCCACGACAAAACCGTCGTAAGCAAAGTTGCAGTTGCTGACGTTGGCTGCCAGCAGCGCACTAGTTCCTCCTGCGGGCAATGCGACCGGCTGCGCCGCCTGAATGGCGTAGCCTTGCCAGCGCGTCAACGTGCCGCCGACGCCGCCCGCAGCCGGAGCACATGCATAGGTAACCGGAGTGGAAATCACATGAAAACGCTGTCCCGGCGAATCGAACGGATACAGGAACGGGGCAATAGTGATAGTCGGGGCGGCCGCTGCCGCAACGGCCGAACGATTGCTTCCCGCATAGGCATCCGCGCCGGGGATGCCCAGGTTGTACACCACGATCTGATCGCCCGCCGCCACCGCCGGCATCGGCCCCAGCACCTCGAAGCAAGTGTCGGCGGCGGAAAAGTCGAGTGCGTCGGTCACCAAAGTTCCGCACCCTGCGGAAACGCCAGCCGATGCAGCCTCAACACGGTAACGCCCTCCGCCCAAACAGGGCGCGCCAACCACACAACTTGCCGAGCCAGTCGGCAGAAACTCGATAAACAGCCCATCAGGCGAGACCCGCACACTGTTCGGCAACGCCAGACGCAGATCGCGCGCGACACGACGCAGTGCGGTATCGGCGATATCGGTCATGTCCGCACGACGTGCAACATCCATATATTGCTGGACCGGCGCCTGAAGAAACACCGCGACCATACTGCCGATGATGCCGGTGATCACGATCACCATGATCATCTCGATCAGCGTGAAACCTCTTGAGCGGGAAGGGGGATGCGGGAAACCCGTCCTGAGCATAACCAAATGGGGAGAAGGGTATCGCATCAGGCTACATCCTCGGCGCATAACGGGTGCGGATGCCGTCGACCACGATAGGCACACCATCCGGCCCGGTGACGGTGACGGTGATCTGCAATGCATCCCCGGCGGCGACTCCGGCCATGGCAACCACTGCGACCGCAACTGCGGCGGCATAGCCGGCGACGCCGGTGTTGGTGCCGGTGATATCCAGCGTCGCCCCGGCTGCCATCGCGAAGCCGTTGTAATCGCTGACGTTGTCGAATGGCAGCGCCGGATCGTAACGCGACACATCGTTTTCGGCACCAAGCACTTCCGCCCCCACCGCCGGCGCAACCGTCCCGCAAGCCGCAGCAGCCGTCGCTATTGCCGCCGCGCCGTCGTCCGGATCGCAGAAGGTAAACGGCATCAGCTCCACCTCTTCCAGCAGCGACTCGGCAATCGCCAGCGCCTGCTTGTGTACTATCGGATCGGCGCTGCCCCGGGTCGTGACGTTCATCACCGCCAGGATGCCCGTCAGGGCGGTGCTGACGATGACGATGAACATGATCAGTTCGATCAGGCTGATGCCGTGCTGTCGGACCCTAATGCACATAGCCGGTCTCCGCCTCGATGGCGATGGTCGTATCATTGGGCGCAGCACCGACCACGATAGCGTCGGCCGCGTTCGGCACAGGCTGCCCGAGCGCATTGAAAGTCACCGTTTTGCCCGGAATCGCCACCTTATTCGAAACCACGCACGCAACATTGCCGCCCACCAGCGCTGTGCTGCAATCGGCAACGGCGGCAGAAGAAATCACCACACTCACAGTGGTGCGTTGCGCGATCGCGATTTTCTGGGCATAGCGCAAGGCAGCCTTCACCTGGTCCGCCGCCCCGCGCGACTGAAAGACGTTCGCCTCGAAGAACTTCGGCGCGGCGAACACCGCCAGAATGCCGACGATGACCATCACCATAATCAGCTCGATCAGCGTGAAGCCGCGCTGATTTTCGATCATTGTTGTTTGCGAACTATTCACGGTCGTAACGCACAGAGAATTGCTTAACATGTTGCAATATTTCGACCAGCCTGTCGGCGGCGGCAAATGCGCGATTCAGTATCGCCGCCTGCAACGCACTGTCTTCCGGATAGTCGTGCGCAAAAGCATTGCGCATCTCGCGCAACTCCAGCCACTCATCCACCGACGGCAGCGCGCCGATTTTTTCCAAACGGTTCAGTTTATCCAGATACGCCTCGATCTCGCCTTGCTCCTTGGTGAGCTCCAACACCATCGGCAACAGCTTCGCCCCCATCGAGTCCTGCAATTTCGCGAAGCGCCCGACGAACTGGTCGACGATGGCGATTTGCTCATCGCTAAAACCGCTCAAGCTTCCCGCATTCAGCGGCAACACAGGCTGAAGAAATTGTTTCGCCCACAGCATGCGCCTTGCATGCGTCTCGCATTGCGCCACCATCGAAGAAAACACGCTTGCCGTCACAGCCGCACCCCCTGCCGTCTGGCCGCCACATGGATAGGCAGCACCTCGCCACCTTCGCGCTGCAACACCAGATCTATCTTGCGATCACCGATGCGCCGCTTGAGGCGCGCCAGGAAAGCGAAGCGCGCAGCCGCCAAACGGTCGGCGTCATTCATGCCGGAGTGCACATACAAATCCACATCGCCCCCCTTGGCCGCATCATCCACACGCGAACCGAACAGCCACACCTCAGCTTGAGCGCCGAAACAATGTTCAGCCTCCTGCTTGATCGCCTCGACTTGTTCCGGATTCAAACGCATGCGACATTTCCTCTTCAAACCTGCACAAATGCAGTGTAACAAAATGCGCGAACGACGGACAAAAAACAGGGGAGCCGAAGCTCCCCTTGATGTTTACAACAACCGCATGTTACGAATTACGGAATTATGACTGCAGTAGCAGTCCCGCCACATGTAACCGAACATGAGTTACCCGTAAGAACTGGGGTAGAGCAAGAGGACGGAATCGCCGCTGTACCACCCTCCAAATAGGTTCCCGCGCAGGCGTTGGCAGTGGTATATGGATAGGTAGTCGCATTGATTTTACTCGATGCAAATTGCACCGATGCCGATGAGGCAATCGCACCGGCGACTCCTGCTGCAGCCGCATTCTTGGCCTCACCGGACAAATCCACAAACTTCGGCAGCGCGGTCGCCGCCAGAATACCCAGAATCACGATCACCATGATCAACTCGATCAACGTAAAACCCGATTGTTTCTTCATTTTCACTCTCCTTAAAATCGAGGCCGTTTCCGACCTCCAACAGGGCCGCAGCCCTTACCTCGTTATCGGCACTCACGCCGCACCCTTTAGCCTTACGATTGAAAGATTTACAGGTAGTTTCACTATATCCCCCCATCGACCCATGCGCAAGCGCGGCTACGCCAGCGCGCGCAGCACCAGCAGCAGCAGGGACAGGCTGCCCAGCAGCAGCAGCCAGCCGACCCGCCGGGCGTGGCAGGCGACGAACGCTTCCACTTCGTCGCGCGGAATATCCAGCAAACGTTCGGCGCGGCGCGTGGATATCCATTGGTTGGATGCCTCTTCGATGCCGCGCAGCAGGCTGGGACGCAGCCACAGCAACAGGCCGACGAACAGCGACGCCGCAGCGCCGGTCAGCGAGACCAGCACCAGCGCATCCAGCAACCCCTCCAGCAGCGGGACTTTTAGCCTGATCGGCAACATCTGCGGCAGTTGCTGCAACGCCGCGGCCTTGTCGAACAACAGGCCGAAATACACCAGCAGGTAGCCGGCGCCGACACAGACCAGGATACCCAGCAGGCGATGATGGCGATAGAACCAGGACTCCAGACTCAGCATCCGGTCCGCCGCCCGAGTGTAGTGGCGGGTCGACACCCAGCGGTTCGCCGCAAGACTGACGCGCTCGTAGAGCGCCGGGCGATAGATCAGCACCAATGCGACGGCGATGCCAGTCAGCGCGCCGATCAGCAGGAAGATGGCGAGCGAGCGCCACAGAATGATTTCAAAGGCATGCTGAGTAATCATGACAACCCCGATAAATTAAACGGCACAGTTGGCATTGTATTCCTAGAACCACGAATAGGGCTCGACCGGCTCGAACAGCGCTCCGCTCAGGCTGGCCGGCTCATGCTGCAACGAAGGCAGGAGCGGCGGCTCATACTTGAGGACGACATGGAAACGCACCCATTTCTTGCCGTCCTTGCCCGGTTTGAAATAATTTGCGTTATTCAGGAGATAGACCATGTCGCGCGTCTTGAGGTCGAACACCCAGTTACCCGGCTCCACGCTGGCCGGATCCGGATCGTAAAACTCTCCGGCATAGTTGCTCGGCGTCTTCTGCATCCAGTCCATCGGGTTGGCATTCGCTAGCGCGGGGGCGTCGAAGGGTTTCCCGCGCGTCAGAATCTGGGCGTACTGCATGGTCAGGGCGCTCTGCAGCGAAGCTGCCACGCTCCCCATCGCGGTCTTTTCCGCCTGTTCCTGGTAGTACAGCACGCGATCCAGAAATGCGCCCGCGATCACCACCACGATGACAATAACGACGATCAGTTCGATCAACGTGAAACCTCTATTCGAGTACAGAGTGCTGCGTGCAGAGTGCCGAGCGGGCTGTGCATCTGGTCCACACACAGCACTCTGGATCCGGTACTCGGAACTCGGAACTGGCTTTATCATTTGTGCATCGCCGCCTTGCCCAGATCCCACATCGGCAGGAACACGCCCAGTGCGAGGATCAGCACCAGAATGCCGAGGAACACGATCAGGATAGGCTCGATCTGCGAACTCAGGGTCTTCACCTCGTACTCGACCTCGCGCTGGTACATGTCGGCCACTTCGAACATCAGCCCGTCCAGATCGCCGGTCTCCTCGCCCACCGCGATCATCTGCAACACCACCGGGTTGAACACGCCCGTGGCCATCGCGGTGCGCAAGATGCTCTCGCCGCGCTCCACGCCGGCACGCATTTCTTCGACGCGGCTGCGCATGTAGGCGTTGTCCACCACCAGCGCGACCGCATCCAGCCCCTGCAGCACCGGCATGCCGCTCTTGAACGACAACGCCAGACTACGGGCGAAGCGCGCCAGCGTCGACTTGAAAATGATCTTGCCGGCGATGGGCAGGCGGAGTTTGTAGCGATCCCAGTTATAGCGACCGACCGGCGTATTGATGTACGAACGAAAAGCTACGACCACGCCTATCGTCAACGCCAATAGCAGCATCCAGTAATTCACCATGAAGTTGGAAAAACCGATCAGCACCTTGGTCATCAGCGGCAGTTCGCTTTTGAATCCAGCGAACACCTTGGCGAAAGCGGGGACCACGAACAGATTGACGACCACAATCGCGATCGCCATCGCCAGTACCACGAAGCTGGGATAGCGCGTCGCGGTCTTGATGCGTTCGCGCATCTCGCGCTCGAATTCCATGTGTTCGTACAGGCGAATGAAGGTGCTGTCCAGCATGCCGGTCATTTCGCCGACTTGCACCATGCTGAGGTAATACGGAAAGAACACCTCGGGATGGCGGCGCATCGCCGAACTCAGCTCGCGACCGCTGTCCAGGCTCTCGCGCAGATCCTTGATGACCGCGGCGAAAGCCGGTTTCTGTGTGGACTCCTGCAAACCGGACAGCGCCCGCAACATCGGCACGCCGGCCTTGAGCAGGGTATACATCTGGCGGCTGAACAGCATCAGATCCAGCGAATTGACCGGCTGATCGGTGAGCCTGTGCCGCAACCGGCTGAGCGGACTGGCGGTTGCCGTCTCCGAGGCCCCCGCGACCTTGGCGCGCGACACCGCAATCTCCAGCGGGGTAATGCCCGAATTAATCAACTGCTCGGCAACTGCGCTGCTGTCGTCGCCCTCCAGCGAGCCCTTCACCAACTCACCCGAGCGGTCGCGCCCCTTGTAGGTAAATACCGTCACCGTCAATCCTCGACCTGATTGCTGACGCGCATGACTTCAGTCACCGTGGTGCGCCCCTGATGCAACATTTCCAGCGCGTGATCGAGGATGGACTTGCCGCGCATGTGCTCGCGCGCGGCCTGCATGAAGAGAACGGAACTTTCATGCGCGGCCGCATCGGCCAGGGTGCGGTTCATTTCCAGCATTTCGTACACGCCCATGCGCCCGTGATAGCCGGTGCCGTTGCAATACGAGCAACCGCGCCCGCTCATGAACCCGCCCCATTTATCCGGCATCACCCCTTCGGCCTGCAGCCATTCGCCTTCCTGCGGGGTCGGCTCATAGGGCTGGGCGCAACTGCTGCAGACGCGGCGCAACAGGCGTTGCGCGAGGATAACCTGCACCGAGGAGGCCACCATGAACCGCGGCACCCCCATATCCACCAGCCGGAACAGCGTACCGGCGGTATCGCGGGTGTGCAGCGTGGAGAACACCAGGTGGCCGGTCATCGCGGCGCGCAGGCCGATCTGCGCGGTTTCCACGTCGCGCATTTCGCCGACCAGAATCACGTCAGGATCCTGACGCAACGCGGAACGCAGCACCCGCGCAAAGGTCAGGTCGATTTTCTCGTTGACCTGCACCTGATTGATGCCGGGCAAGCGATATTCCACCGGGTCCTCGACGGTAATGATTTTTTGATCGATGGTATTGATCTCTTGCAGCGCGGCATACAGGGTGGTGGTCTTGCCGGAACCGGTCGGGCCGGTCACCAGCACCATGCCGCTGCTGCGCCGGATAATCTCGCGGAAGCGTTTCAACATGTCCGGCGGCATGCCCAGCTTTTCCAGACTCACCATGCCGCTGTCCTGCCGCAACAGACGCATCACCACCGATTCGCCGTATTGCGTGGGACAGGTCGCGACACGCACATCCACGCCATGGTCGCGCACCCGCACATGCAGACGACCGTCCTGCGGCAGGCGTTTTTCCGAGATATCCAGACCCGACATCAGCTTGAGACGCAGCACCAGCGCAGGCGCGATCTTGTGGTCGGCCTCCATCTGCAGATGCAACAGGCCGTCGATGCGAAAGCGGACGACCACCCGGGTTTCCTGCGGTTCGATATGGATGTCGGAAGCCCGGATCTGGGTGGCATCTTCGAACATGGTCTGCAGCAGCTTCACCACCGGGGCTTCCTCGGCTCCGGCGCTGCCGACCAGCGCACCGAAGTCGACATAGCTGTCGCCGAGGTCTTCGCTCAGCTCGCGCGCCAGACCGCTGATCTCGTCGGTGCGCCGATAGCCGCGATCGATGCACTCCAGCAACTGCCCTTCGGTGACCACCGACAAATTGATATCGCGTTTGACGATATGGGAAATCTGGTCGAAGGCGGTCAGGTCTGTCGGATCGGCCATGCCGACCTGCAGCATGCCGTTACGATCCTCCAGTACAATCGCGCGAAAACGCCGCGCCTGATTCTCGGGCAATAGCCGGACCAGATCGTGATTGATGTTGAAAAACTTGAGGTTGATGTAGGGAATATTCAGTTGCTTGGCGAGCGTCTCTGATATCTGCTCTTCGGTGACCAGCTTGTTATCGACCAGCACGCGCCCCAGTTTGCGGCCGCTGATGCGCTGCTGATCGAGCACCATCTTGAGCTGATCAAGCGTAATGAGTTGTTGCTGTACCAGCAAATCGCCTAAGCGAACCTTCTCCGGACGCGCCATAATCCTTACCCTGAAATAAACCGTGATTGCCGCGAAAGCGACGCAACGGCGAACTTAGCCTTTTTTATCCACACTGACAAGCATTAATCCGATGTTCAACATCATTCTCTACCAGCCGGAAATTCCGCCCAACACCGGCAATGTCATCCGCCTGTGCGCCAACACCGGCTGCCAGCTGCACCTCATCAAACCACTGGGCTTCACGCTGGAAGACAAGCAACTGATCCGCGCAGGACTGGACTATCACGAGTTTGCGACGCTGCGCGTACACGACAGTCTGAATGATTGCCTTGCTACGCTAGCCACGACGCGGGTGTTCGCACTCACGACCAAGGGCTCGACACCGTTCCACCAGGTCGAATACCAGCCCGGCGACGCCTTCCTGTTCGGCCCTGAAAGCCGCGGCCTGCCTGTCGAAGTGCTGGAGCAGCTCGACGCCGGCCACCGCCTGCGCCTGCCGATGCTGCCGGACAACCGCAGCCTGAACCTGTCCAACACGGTGGCGGTGACGGTGTTCGAAGCGTGGCGGCAATGCGGGTTCGAGGGAGCGGCGGATATATTGTAGGGGCACGGCGGTGTCAATTCCACATCCAGCTTGCTGGATAGTGGATTGCCTGACTTTGTTACGCCATGCCCCTACGGCGCATCCCTGAGAAAGATTTCCAAGAGGTCGTTCAAAAACCGCTGCCCCTGCAACGTCGGCGCGATGCGCTGCCCATCGCGCACCAACAACCCACGTTTCTCGGCCTGCTCCAGTTCGCGGCGGATAACCAATAACGGTAGACTGGTGCGCTCCTGAAACAGCGCGCTATCGAACCCCTCGGTCAAACGTAGCGCATTCATCATGAACTCGAACGGCAGATCCGCCGCCGCGACCTCATGCTCTTCCTGTACCGGCACATCGCGCGACACCGCATCGAGATAGGCCTGCGGCTGTTTGTAGCGCATCTGGCGCAGCACCTTGTCCGGAAAACTCAGCTTGCTGTGCGCACCCGCGCCGATGCCGAGATAATCGCCGAACTGCCAGTAGTTAACATTGTGCTTGGCACGGCGACGCGCGAACGCCGAAGTCTCGTAGTGCTCGTAGCCATGCTGCGCCAGCAATTCTTCGATACGCTGCTGCATCTCGGCGCTGGCGTCGTCGTCCGGCAGCGACGGCGGATTGCGGTGGAACAGCGTGTTCGGCTCCAGCGTCAGGTGATAACAGGACAGATGCTGCGGCGCGAACGACAACGCGGTTCGCACATCCTGCAACGCCTGTTCCAGCGTCTGTTGCGGCAGCGCATACATCAGGTCGAGATTGATGTTATCGAAGTGCTGCTGCGCGATGCCGATGGCGCGTCTCGCTTCCTCGGCACTATGGATGCGTCCCAGTGCCTTGAGATGCGCATCATCGAAACTCTGGATGCCCAGCGACAGCCGGTTCACCCCCGCGTCGCGATAGGCCGCGAAGCGTTCCGCCTCCACCGTGCCGGGATTCGCCTCCAGCGTGATCTCGGCATCGAGCGCCAACGGCAGCAGCATGCGCACCTGACGCAGGATTTCCGCAACGCTCTCGCCCGACAGCAGACTGGGCGTGCCGCCGCCGAAAAACACCGTATAGACCTTGCGCCCCCAAATCTGCGGCAGGGCCAGCTCCAGATCGCGCACCAATGCGGCGACATATTGCTGTTCAGGGAATGCCGCGCGCGCCTCATGCGAATTGAAGTCGCAATAGGGGCACTTGCGCACACACCACGGAATATGGATGTAGAGCGACAGCGGCGGCAGCGCCTGAAAGTTCACGGCTTGCGATTTGAGGCCGACGGGATGTAAGGGATGAGAGGTCATAGGGTAGGGTGCCTTTACGCACCCTACATTTTCAGCTTTTCCAGCAGCACCTTCAGCGCCTTGGCGCGGTGGCTGAGTTGCGCCTTCTCGTCGTGACTCAGTTCCGAGCTCATCCTGTCGAGCTCCGGTAGCCAGAACATCGGGTCGTAGCCGAAACCGCCGTCGCCGCGCTCCTCGTGCGCGATCAGACCGTGCCATTCGCCTTCGGCGATGATGGGCTGCGGGTCGTTGGCATGGCGCACCAGCACCAGCACGCAGTAGTAGTGCGCATGGCGGTCGGTCACGCCCTGCATTTCGCGCAGCAGCTTTTCGTTGTTGCGCGCATCCGACTTGGGATTGTCGCCGGCGTAGCGCGCCGAGATCACGCCGGGTGCGCCGCCCAGTGCGTCGACGCAGATGCCGGAATCGTCCGCCAGCGCCGGCAGGCCGCTCTCACGGCTGACGTGGCGCGCCTTGGCGAGCGCGTTCTCGACGAAGGTGCAGTGCGGCTCTTCAGCTTCGGAGATGTCTAGTTGCGCCTGCGTCAGCACCTCGATGCCGAGCGGGGCCAGCATGCGCTGAAATTCGCGCAGCTTGCCCTGGTTGTTGGAGGCGATGACGAGTTTTTTCATATTAGTTTTGTCCGCAGATTACACAGATTCACGCAGATTAAACCATCAAAACGATTGAGATTTTCAATCTATTTAATCTGCGTAATCTGCGGATGAAGGACTTTAACCAGCCAACGCCACACGCTGCATCTCGACCAGTTGGGCGATGCCGTTCTTCGCCAGTTCGAGCAGCGTATCCATTTCTTCGCGCGAGAAGGGATGGCCTTCGGCCGTGCCCTGCACTTCGACGAAATGGCCGCTGCCCAGCATCACCACGTTCATGTCGGTGTCGCAATCGGAGTCTTCGAGATAGTCGAGGTCGAGGACCGGCGTGCCCTGATAGATACCGACCGAGATCGCCGCGACGAAGTCCTTCAGCGGAGATTCCTGGATCAACCCCTTGTTCAGCAGGTCGGTCACCGCATCGTGCAGCGCAACGAATGCGCCGGTGATGCTGGCGGTGCGCGTACCGCCGTCGGCCTGGATCACGTCGCAGTCGATCTGTATCGTGCGCTCGCCCAGCTTGCCGAGGTCGACCACGGCGCGCAGACTGCGTCCGATCAGGCGCTGGATTTCCTGGGTGCGGCCAGACTGCTTGCCCTTCGCGGCTTCGCGACTCATGCGGCTGCCGGTGGAGCGCGGCAGCATGCCGTATTCGGCAGTCACCCAGCCCTCGCCGCTACCCTTCTTGTGCGGCGGCACGCGCTCTTCGACGCTGGCGGTGCAGATCACCTTGGTGTCGCCGCACTCGATCAGCACGGAGCCTTCGGCGTGCTTGGTATAGCGGCGGGTGATGCGGATGTTGCGCAACTGGTTGGCTTGTCGCTGGCTTGGTCGCATATTTTTGTGCTCCATATTTTTAAAGATTAGGGTAGGGGCACGGCACGCCGTGCCCCTACGGTCAGTGGATTTCGAGGATGTGGAAAGTCGGCTCGACGCCGTCGTGCGCAGCCTCTCTGTCGCCCCAGCGTATCGCCAGGCCGGTGACGTTGTCTGAATGCCCACTCTCGCGCTGCAGTGCGCGCGCGACCAGGTCGTCCAGCACTTCCGACACAGAGTTGGCTGAAAACGCTTCGATCAACTCGTCGTCGGTGAACGGCCCCCACAGGCCATCGCTGCCGAGCAGCAGCACATCGCCCGACTGCAGCTCCATAGGCTCGCCGGGTTCCATGTAGAACAGGTCGCTCTGGCCGCCAAGGCAATTGGTAATCTGATTGCGCTGAGGATGCACACGCGCCTCCTCGGGCGTGATAATCCCCCACTCCATCCATTGATACACCATCGAATGGTCGTGCGTTTTGGCCTGTACCTTGCCGCCGCGCAGCAGGTACAGGCGGGAGTCGCCGGAATGCCCCCAGTACATTTTCCCATCCTGAATCAGCGCCGCCACGCAGGTCGAGCCGGGAAATCCGCCCTGAGCCTGGTCGTGGGGAACCTTCATGATGCGCTCGTGCGCCTGACGCATCGCCTCGCCGATGAAATTCTCCGGCATTGCGACTCGCGGCCGTGCATCGCGCCCGAACTGCTCGACAAAGGTATCGATGATCAGCCCTGCCGCCAGCTCACCGTGCAGATGCCCGCCCATGCCGTCGGCCAGCAGCAGCAGCAGCGCCTCGCCGGTGTAGGCATAAGCGACACGATCCTGATTGTATTTGCGGTCGCCGATGTGGCTGGCCTGATGAACCGAGAACTTCATGAGCCGGGGAATGAATTGAAGAACGCCAATCGTAATATAATGCGCGCTTTCAGCACAGTCATTTGTTCGACTGCCATTTTTCGGAACTCTCGCCATGATCCTCAGCATGACCGGCTATGCCGCCACCGGCGCGGAACTCGACAGCGGCTCGCTAACGCTGGATCTGCGTGCCGTCAACCACCGTTACCTGGATATCCAGCTGCGCATGCCGGACGAGTTGCGCGGCTTCGAAGGCGCGATGCGCGAAGCGATCTCGGCGCAACTGCAACGCGGCAAGGTGGAATGCCGCATCAATTATGCGGCGCGCTCGGCGCAGAGCGGCGCGACACTGAACCGCGACCTGCTGCAACAACTGGCCAACTGGAACCGCGAAGTGCAGGTAGCCTTGCCGGACGCGCGCTCGTTGAGCGTGGCCGACGTACTGCGCTGGAACGGCGTGCTGGAAACGCCCTCCGCCTCGGCGGACGAGTTGCGCAGCGCGTTGCTCGGCCTGTTGCAGGAGGCGCTGCAGGAATTCTCCGCCTCCCGCGCCCGCGAAGGCGAGAAGCTGAAAGACTTCCTGCTGCAGCGCGTGGAGAAGATCGAGGCGTTGCGCGCTAGCGTGATGCCGCATGTGCCGGCCGCGATCGCCGCCTACGAGCAGAAACTGACCGCGCGTTTGCGCGAGGCTCTGCAGAGCGCCCCGGCAAGCGACCTGTTCGACGAGCGTATCCGGCAGGAGATCACGTTATTCGCCAGCAAGATCGACGTGGACGAGGAATTGTCGCGGCTGGCCAGCCACCTGACCGAGATGCGCCGCATCCTGACGCAGGGTGGCGCGGTCGGGAAACGCCTGGACTTCCTGATGCAGGAGCTGAACCGCGAGGCGAATACACTCGGCTCCAAGTCGGTCGATGCCGAAGTCTCGCGTAGCGCGATGGAGATGAAAATCCTGATCGAGCAAATGCGCGAACAAATTCAGAACTTGGAGTAAACAATATGTCCGGAAACCTGTTCATCGTCAGCGCACCGTCCGGTGCGGGCAAGACCAGCCTGGTGCGCGCGCTGCTCGACATCAACCCGCTGATCAACCTGTCCATTTCCTACACCACGCGCAACCCGCGCCCCGGCGAAGTCGACGGCAGGGACTACCACTTCGTCAGCCGCGACACCTTCGTCGCGATGATGAAGGACGGCGAATTCCTCGAAAGTGCGGAGGTCTACGGCAATCTGTATGGCACCTCGCAGACCTGGATCGAAAAGGAAATCGACCAGGGGCGCGACATCCTGCTGGAAATCGACTGGCAGGGCGCGGCGCAGGTGCGCCGCCTGTTCCCGCACTGCATCAGCATCTTCATCCTGCCGCCGTCGCTGGAAGCGCTGGAGCAGCGCCTGAAGGGCCGCGGCAAGGACAACGACGAAGTGATCGCACGGCGCATGGCCGCAGTGCGCGATGATGTGGCTCATGTCGCCGAATTCGACTATGTTATTATCAACGACAACCTGAACGAGGCATTGCGCGAACTGAATGCGGTGGCGATAGCCGCCAGAGTGCGCGGTTCAGCGCAATTGTCGCGCCATCAGGAATTAATCAACCAGTTACAGCATCCGGAGTAAGAATCATGGCCCGTATCACCGTAGAAGAATGCCTCAGCTTCATCCCCAACCGTTTTGAGTTAACCCTGGTCGCCGCCTATCGCGCACGCCAGTTGGCCAACGGCGCGACCCACCTGGTCGAAGAAAGCAAAGACAAGCCCACCGTCATCGCGCTGCGCGAAATCAGCGAAGGCAAGGTTGGCAAGGAAATCCTGAACCGCGGTCAAGCCTAAATTGGCCACGCATGGCCGACGCGGATCTACTGCTCGAAGAAGTCTCTGCCTATCTCAAGCCGCAGGACGTCGAACACGTCCGTGAGGCCATCGAATTCAGCCGGGCGGCGCACGAAGGACAGCTGCGCCAGTCCGGCGAACCTTACGTCACCCACCCGATCGCCGTTGCGCGCATCCTGACCACGCTGCACATCGATGTGCAGGCCATCGTCGCCGCATTGCTGCACGACGTAATCGAAGACACCAACATCACCGGCGAGGACATCGCTGCAAAATTTGGCAAGCCCGTCGCCGAACTGGTCGATGGCGTGAGCAAGCTCGACCGCCTGCAGTTCGAAACGCGAGAGGATGCGCAGGCGGAGAACTTCCGCAAGATGCTGCTGGCGATGGCGCGCGATGTGCGCGTGATCCTGATCAAGCTGGCGGACAGGCTGCACAACATGCGCACGCTGGGAGCGATGGTGCGAGAAAAGTGCGAACGCATCGCGCGCGAGACGATGGACATCTATGCGCCTATCGCAAACCGCCTCGGCCTGCACGACATCTATCACGAACTCGAGGACCTGAGCTTCAAGCATCTGCACCCGAACCGTTATGCGGTGCTAGCGAAGGCGCTCAAAGTCGCGCGCGGCAACCGTCGCGAAGTGGTCAGCAAGATACTCGTCGCGATCTACCAGAGGCTCGGCGAACAACACATACACGCCGACGTGACCGGTCGCGAGAAAGACATCTACAGCATCTACAAAAAGATGCAGTCCAAGTCGCTGGCGTTCGCCGAGGTGCTCGACATCTACGGCTTCCGCGTGCTGGTCGACGACATCCCTTCCTGTTATGTAGCGCTGGGCGCGCTGCACGGGCTGTACAAGCCGATCCCCGGCAAGTTCAAGGATTACATCGCGATCCCCAAAGTGAACGGCTACCAGTCGCTGCACACCACGCTGTTCGGCCCGTTCGGCACGCCGATCGAGATCCAGATCCGCACCCATGAGATGCACCGTATCGCCGATGCCGGCGTGGCGTCGCACTGGCTGTACAAGAGCGGCCACGAGTCCATCAACGACCTGCACAAGAAGACCCATCAGTGGCTGCAGGAGTTGCTGGAAAGTCTGAGCCAGAGCAGCGACTCGTCCGAGTTCCTCGACCACCTGAAGGTCGACCTGTTCCCGGACGAGGTGTACGTATTCACGCCCAAGGGCAAGATCATGTCACTGCCCAGGGGTGCTACCGCGGTGGACTTTGCCTACAACGTGCACACCGACGTCGGCAACCGCTGCATCGCCGTCAAGGTCAACCACGAGCTGGTGCCGCTGCGGACCGAGCTGCGCAACGGCGACCGCGTCGAGGTCATCACCGCGCCCCACGCCAAGCCGAATCCGGCATGGCTGGGTTATGTCGCGACCAGCAAGGCGCGCAGCCACATCCGCCACTTCCTGAAAACGATGCAGTCCGGCGAATCCGCCCAGCTCGGCGAACGCCTGTTAAATCAGGCGCTGCACGCGCTCGGCCTCAAATTGCAGGACATCGGCGACGCACAATGGAACAAGTTGTTGCGCGATACTGGCGTCAAGTCCAGACAGGACATCCTTGCCGACATCGGTCTCGGTCGCCGCCTGAACATGGTGGTCGCACGCCAACTCGCCAGCATCGGCGAAGGCGCGCCGGGCGAGGCCGCGCCGAACGCCGTGATCACGATCCATGGCACCGAAGGCATGGCGGTGCAGTTCGCCAAATGCTGCAGCCCGATTCCCGGCGACCCTATCATCGGCATCATCCGCAGCGGCCAGGGACTGGTGGTGCACACCCACGATTGCCCGACGCTGCGCCGCGGCCACAGCAGCGGCGAACAGTGGCTGGACGTGGCATGGGACAAGAACATCAACCGCTCTTTCGACGTCAGCATCAAATTGATGGTCGCCAACCAGCGCGGCGTGCTGGCCAAGGTCGCTGCCGCGATCGCCGAGGCGGAATCCAACATCAGCAACGTCAATTTCGTCAACGAAGGCGAATACACCGCGTTGCATTTCACGCTGGAAGTAAACCACCGCCTGCACCTTGCCAACGTGATGCGCAGCCTGCGCAGGATTCCGGAAGTGGTGCGTATCATTCGCATGAAAAACGCGGGATAGAGAAACCCAAACCATTGCCTGGCGGCTGATTATCGGCAGCAACAACCGTTATTCGCTGATCCCGCCGAACTTTCGCAACAAAGCTAGCATCGCCGAGGCCTTGTCCAGCGTCTCCTGATATTCCGCCTCGCACTGTGAGTCGGCAACGAGACCGCCGCCTGCCCAGCACCTGATTTCGCCTTCCGAGAATACCAGCGTGCGTATAGCGATGTTGGTGTCCATGTTCCCATCGAAGCCCACGTATCCGATTGCGCCGCAATAAACACCGCGCCGGTGAGGTTCGAGCTGTTCGATAATCTGCATCGCGCGCTGCTTGGGTGCGCCTGTAACGGAGCCGCCGGGAAAGCAGTCGCGCAACAGGTCAAGCGCGCCACGCCCCTCCGCCAGCTCGCCTTCGATGGTACTGACCAGATGGTGCACATTGGCATAGCTCTCGACTTCAAACAGCCTGGGTACGCGCACCGAGCCGGGCGCACAACTCTTGCCCAGATCGTTGCGCAACAGATCGACGATCATCAGATTCTCGGCGCGATCCTTTGGATGATGACGCAGTTCGTCGGCAAGCTGGCGGTCGCTCTCGGCATCCCCGCCGCGAGGTCGCGTACCCTTGATCGGCTTGGTCTCGACACGTCCGGAACGCACGCTCAGAAATCGCTCCGGCGAGGCGCACAGTATCTGCGCCTGCGGCAGATTGAGAAAGGCGGAATACGGCGCGGGGCTCATGCGGCGCAGTTCGAGATATGCGCCGAACGCATCGCCGGAGGCCTGCGCAGCAAAGCGTTGCGCGAGGTTGACCTGATAGCAGTCGCCCGCCCGCAGATAGTTCTGCACAGCATCAAACGCGACGCGATACGATTCGCGCGTAAAGTTGGATGCGATGCATCCATGCACATGGAAGTTAGCGGCCGGCAAGATTGCACCGCGTTGCAGACGTTGCAGAATTTTCGGCAGCAGCACGTCGGTTTCGGCATAGCGCCGGTGCGACACCAGATTCGCCGTTTTTCGTTGATGATCCAGCACCAGTGCCCAGTCGTACAGGCCCACTGCCATGTCCGGCAAATGCTCGGCATCCTGCGCTGCGTTTGGCAAATTTACCGTGCGCCGCGCAAGATCATAACTCCAGTAACCCAACGCTCCGCCAGCAAACGGCACGCCATCCACAGGTACAGCCTGTGCACCGATTTCTGTGCGCAGCAATGCGAAAGGATCGCCGCAATCGTCTTGTCCATTGAGCACAATGGTGCGTTGCGGCGCGGCAGTCAGAATATCGTAGCGCCCCATGCTTCCGCTATCCAGCCATGCAGCCCACGGCAGGTCGGCGATGGCGGCAAAATATTGGCCGCCATCGTCACGATAGGGAAGTGCGGCGCAATAGAAGCTCATCGCATATTCATGGGTGAGTTGAGACAGGAGAAATTCGAGTCGTGCTGGAATTCTGGGGACACGAAGCCTATCACAAGCGCTCGCAGCGGTGATGGAATAGAAACAAACGCCAACTCTCGATTGGCAAAGCAACAAGCGCACCCGAACCCAATGCGCCCGAATATACCGACTACCGTAGCAATTCCGGGATGCTCAAGCATCCGGGGGCAACCGCGACACACCGATAACGAAATCATCCGATTGCGGGAGCTGCCGTCCAGCAGCCCCTCCCGCGCACCACAACCATAGACCAAGCCTGAATTTCCCATAGCCGAGCCACATGGCTGCCAGCCTTATCGGATGACCGCGCATCACCGTGCCAGGTGTTGCACCGCCACAGCGACGCCCCCGATCAGTTCGGCTTGCCGATTCCCGGAGTAGGGAAAGGCCATGTAGCCGCCGGACGCACAGGTGCTGGCGCAGAAGGAGCCGGCGCTGGCGCCGCTACTGCCGGCTTCGCTGCAACCACAGGAGCTGGAACTGCTGCTGGCTTGGCTGCTGCTGGCTTGGCTGCTACTGGCTTGGCTACTGCTGGCTTGGCTACTGCTGGCTTGGCTACTGCTGGCTTGGCTACTGCCGGCTTGGCTACTGCCGGCTTGGCCGCTGCCGGCTTGGCCGCTGCCGGCTTGGCTGCTGCCGGCTTGGCTGCTGCTGGCTTGGCTACTGCTGGCTTGGCTGCTGCTGGCTTGGCTGCTGCTGGCTTGGCTGCTGCTGGCTTGGCTGCTGCCTTCTTCGCTGCCGGCTTGGCTGCTGCCTTCTTCGCTACTGGCTTGGCTGCTGCCTTTTTCGCTACTGGCTTGGCTGCTGCCTTTTTCGCTGCTGGCTTGGCTGCTGCCTTTTTCGCTGCCGGCTTGGCTGCTG
>Ga0209211_10003493_pt1 | contig 25467 bp, 26 predicted proteins | sample RifGroA2_FD_183992 | JGI IMG/M metagenome (GOLD analysis project Ga0209211, IMG submission 183992) | Groundwater microbial communities from Rifle, Colorado, USA - Groundwater A2 (SPAdes) (version 2) | ecosystem: Environmental > Aquatic > Deep subsurface > Groundwater | place: Rifle, Colorado...
AATTTTGGCTAAAATAAAACAATTATTTATACAACAAAGCTAATAAAAAGTGTCAATTATGTTCGTGAACTTGAACAGTCCCGTTAAATTGCGTATGATCCTGAAAAACATCAGCCGGGTTATCAGAAGCTAGAATTAAGAGAGGATTGCGTATTGTCACGCCTCTGGCAAAAGATATTTTATCTAGTTTTTTGAATTTATATTTCCAGATACTAAATTTTATTCGCAAACTTGCCAGAGTAGATATTTTTTCTCCGTAGGGGTCATGGAAGAATTCTCCAAGTATTCCAGAAAATGGAACAGGAAATCCTTTTTCTTTATCAAGGATGTCAGGTTGAATAATTTTACACAAGGCACGACCGATTTCGTCAATTGTTTTATGTCGAAATCGATCAGTACTATCTTCAGCAAACTTTTTTATCTCTTTTATTCTCCTTAAAAATTCTTCAAGAGTCCCCATTATACCAAAGACAACAAAGATCATGTAACCATGGAACCAGCAAAAAACTATTGCTAGTGTACCAATTGAAAGCATGATAATTGCGCCGGCAGTATTGGTTACTGAATTAGTCAGTGCACGCAGGACACGTCCGCCGTCAAACGGATAAATCGGCAAAAGGTTGATAAGATTTACGAGCGCCATCCAGCAAGTTGCGACCATAAAAACAACTTGTCCGGTTACAATATAGATAAGGTATGTTGCAAAAGAAACAAACAAACCCCAAATTGGTCCCATGAGCGCTACGTAGGCTTCAGTATAGGCATCTGGAAATTCTTCTTCAGGAACAGCCATACCGCCAAAAAATGGGATAAAGTAAAATCCTTTAGTTTTCATACCTTGTTGTTTCATTGCCCAAACATGTCCTGATTCATGGATTCCAATCAACACCAGAATGCAAATGGCAAATCGCCAATCATACAGAACGCTATAAGCAGCAAAAGAACCAGCACCGAGTGCAAGCTTGACTGCACCGCCGCCCTTGAAGAGCTTTAGAATTACTGTGAGCAGTTTTCCAAGCACAGCAAAAAGCGGTTTGCTTAATTTAAGCAAAAGCGTCAAAAAAATAACAAAGTGACTTAATTTCATTTTTTTCTCCTTTGTGTTTTGAATGAACAAATCAATAGCTTAGATTAGCTTATTGTTGGTTTTTTGTCAAGGTGTGTGGGACGATTTTATACAAGTACATTTTTTGTGCGTGTTTTTACGTGGTATTCATAAAGGGTTGACAAAACTACCAAAATATGCTAAGATAGTAGTATTGAAAAGGAGGTAGGAATAATGTTCAAGTTGCTTGGTTTGTACAAGGAAATGTGCAAAACTACGGCAGAATTGGTGTTTATTCTCTTTTTTATCTCGTTTTTCCTTCCGTTTTTGATTGGATCTGTGCCTTTCACTGGCATGGAGGAAAATCCGGAAAGTACGGGAAAGAAAAAAGGGTCGTGAAGCTCATCGCGACTCTTTTTTGTTATACCAAAGAAGCCCCGAGGGCATTTATAAACGTAGCTAGATAAAATTTTAAAAATTACGTAGGGCGGGGTCTTGTACCCCGCCAATGAGGCGACCCACAAGCCCCGTTAGAAGTCCGGACTTCTAACGGGGCAAGGGGCCGTCCTACTGGAGGTGGTTCATTTTCTTGCGCAGAACCGTGGTTTTTGATACAATCAGGGCATGAAAAAAAGATTATTTTTTGCGATAAATTTGCCACAAGGTCTGAAAACAGAGCTTGCTAATTTGGTTGAAAAACTAAATAAATTACAGCCTAATCGAGAAATTATTTGGACTAAGGAAGAAAATTTTCACATCACTTTGCATTTTTTAGGGGATGTACCAGTAGAGGACATAAAAAGGCTGGATGAAGTGGCTGGGAATTTTGCTCTTAATAATAAATATTTTAAAATTGTAACTCGTGATTTTGATTGTTTTCCGGACAAGGAACGGCCAAAAATTATTTTTTTGGGAATGGGGCATTCTGGTTTGGCATATAGTCTGCGCCAGAAATTTGGCGACACGTTGCTTACCAAAGGATTTTCTTTTGATTTGAAACGCTGGCATCCTCATATTACGTTGGGCCGAGTGCGGGACAGGGGAGGCTCGTGTCGTTTTACAAAAGAAAGTTTTCCAGATACAGAAATTGAAGTTAAGAGTTTTGAGTTGATGGAGAGTGTTGATGATGAAAGTGGCACTAAGTATGTAGTTTTGGGGTCGTATGAGTTGGGTTGATGTAGGTAAATTTTATAAATTACAAATCACAAGCACCAAACTCCAAATTACAAACAATTTCCAAACCACAAATTACAAATCCAAAACAAATTCGTCGTCCCGAACTGTTGTAATACTTATTCCCACGAGAGTGAGGGATCTCTGCGTTAAGTTTGTGATTTTGGTCATTTGAATTTTGATATTGTTTGTGTTTTGGATGTTGGAATTTGGAATTTTAAAGACGAACATATGCTCGGAATTAATTTCGACACACTATCAAGAAAAGAGGCTCAAGACCGTGCTCGGTCTTTGATTTTTTCCGGTGATCAGCATATTGTGGTAACTCCGAATCCGGAAATGCTTGTGTCGGCAAATTCTGATCAAAATTTTAAAAATGTTTTAAACGCCGCATCAATGCGACTTCCGGATGGCATTGGACTTAAAATAATTGGCAATATTTTTGGTCATCCAATTAAAGAAAGAATTACCGGCGTTGATTTTTTGGATGATTTGATGTGTTTGGCCGAAGAAGTTGGGTCAAGTGTCGGTTTTCTTGGTGGTCGGCGCACGGTTCCGGAATTAGCGCGCGATCATTTTCGCAAAAGATATCCTAATTTGAATATTGTTCATGCTGACAGCGGTGGAGAAATTTCATATGTTTCTGATGGAGAAAAAAGAAAGTGGAATATGGAACCGGGTTTAATTCCCAGAATTCAAAATGCCAGCCCGGAAATTTTAGTTGTGGCTTTGGGGCAGGGGAGAGGGGCAAAACAAGGCAAACAGGAATTTTGGATGTATGATCATTTGGAAAGTTTGCCTAGTGTGAAGTTAGCAATTGGGGTTGGCGGATCATTGAATTTTTGGGCCGGTTATGTTAAACGCGCGCCAAAAATAATGCGATTTTTAGGGTTGGAATGGTTGTGGCGATTTGCACGCGAACCATGGCGCTGGCACCGAATTTATACAGCCGTCGTTATTTTTCCAGTGCTTGTTGTTTTAGAATTTTGCAAAACACGGTATCATAGCATAGGGCATGATACCGGTAAAAAATAATATTATTATGAAATTTTCAGATAGTAAAATATCGTATTCAAAACAAGATGAAATTTGGAAAGAGTTTTGTTCTATTTTATCAGAGATGAAAACCACGGACGAAGTTTTTCGTTTTCTTAAAGATTTGTTGAACCGTCAAGAACGTTTGATGATTGCCAGAAGGTTACATATTGCTTATCTGCTTTTTCAAGGATTAGATTATAAACAAATCGCACAGCAAATTAAAACTGGTAAAAATACAATTACTAAAGTTTCCAAACTTCTTAAATTTGGGCGTAATGGATATAAGAAAGCAATAAAAAGATTAGAAAAAAATAATAAAAATATTGATAAAAAAATTAAAAATTATTATCACTAACTACCGGTTTCATGCCCTATGCTATGGAACCACATGAATATGGATAAGAAAGTTCGCGTTAGATTTGCACCGAGTCCGACTGGATTTTTGCATATTGGAGGTTTGCGTACATCGTTATATAATTATTTGTTTGCTAAACATAACAAAGGAGATTTTATTTTGCGCATTGAAGACACTGATCAAAAGAGATTAGTATCAGATGGTGCGGAGAATATTTTGAAAACTTTGAAAATATTTGGTTTGGATTGGGATGAATGTCCAGAGTATCAATCGGCTCGATTAGAAATTTATAAAGAATATGCACAAAAATTAATTGAAAACGGAAAAGCATATTGGTGTGCCTGCACAGCCGAGCATTTAAAAGAAATGCGTAATCAAAGGGATGAGAATAAAGAGCCATCCAAACTTAATGATCCTTGTCGTGGTTTACCACAGGAAGGTGTAGAAAATTTAATTAAATCCGGCGCACCTAAAGTTTTGCGTTTAAAAGTTCCGCATGAAGGTGAAACGATTGTTGAAGATATTACTCATGGTGAAATGAAATTTAAAAATGAATTTATTGATGACCAGGTTTTGTTGAAGTCTGATGGATTTCCAACTTATCATTTGGCTAATGTGGTAGATGATCATTTAATGGGAATAACACATGTTATTCGCGGTGATGAATGGTTACCGTCAACACCAAAACATGTTTTGTTATATCAAGCTTTTGGCTGGGAAATGCCAAAGTTTGCCCATCTTCCATTATTACTTAATGCTGACAAATCAAAATTATCAAAACGCACTGGTGATGTTGCAGTTGAAGAATACTTGAAAAAAGGATATCTACCGGAAGCCTTGTTAAACTTCATAGCCTTGCTTGGCTGGAATCCGACCGCTGACCGTGAAATTTATTCGATAAATGAATTAATTGAAATGTTTAATTTGGAAAAAGTGAATAAAAATGGTGCGGTGGTTAATTTTGAAAAATTAAAATGGATAAATGGTGAATATATTAAAAAGATGAGTTCGGATGAATTGGCGGAAAAAATTACACCATGGTTGGAAAAAGCCGGCTATAAAGTTGACGTAGAAAAAGCAAAAGGCGTGGCTAAATTGGTTCACGACAGATTGCAAGTATTTAGTGACATCGGACCGGAAGTATCTTTTATTTTTCAAAGTCCCAATTATGATAAAAGTTTGTTAACTTGGAAAAAAATGGAAGCAAGTGTTGTTCCGGCACGGCTTGCCAAAGCGCAAGAAATTATTGAAAGCATTGATTCTTGGACAACTGAAGATTTAGAGCGTATAATAAAAGAAAGGATTGTCGAAGAGGGGATTGCCACCGGGGAATTATTGTGGCCGTTGCGCGTTGCGCTTACTGGTCAGGAAAAATCGCCTGGTCCATTTGAAGTGGCTGCGGTATTGGGAAAAGAAGAAACAATTTCTAGAATAAAAAAAGCAATAAATATCTTAAACTAAATGGGAGGATTAAAAAAAATTGGAATTATTTTTGCATGCTTGGTTTGCTTGCTTGGTTTTAGTGTTGCGCGTGCGGCAAGTGATGATGTAAAAGAAGAAATTCTACAGCTTAATGATTCAGTTCAAGAAAAGAAAGATCGTTTGGATGATTTGCAAAAACAAATCAATGAATATAAATCGCGGATCAGCCAGGCGCAAACTAAGGCTATAACATTGCAGAATCAAATATCATTATTGGAAAATCGAGCGGCTAAAACCGCGCTTGATATTGAATCAAAAGAAGTTGAAATTGAAAAAGTGCGGTTGGAAATGACTATTTTGTCAGATGAAATTGGAGAAAAAGAAAAGCAATTACAACGTGGTCGCGGAGTTTTGGGTGATTTGTTGCGCGAAATAAAAGTTTCTGATAATCGCAATATTGTAGCCATAGTTTTAGGCAATGAAACTTTTTCTGAATTTTTTGCACAGGTTAATTATTTGTTGGAAGTGCAAAATAAATTGCAAGGAACATTGGATGATGTAACGGAAATTAAAACACAAAAAGAAGAACGGCTTACTGAGCGGGTAAATCGTGAAAAATTACTTGAAGATCTAAAAATTGAATTGGAGAAAAAGCAGTATCAATATGAAGATGAACAAGGCACAAAAGCATATTTGCTTGCGGTAACTCAACAGTCTGAGACAGAATATCAATCTTTATTAAAGAGTTTGCGTGCCGAAAGTCAGTTAATTGACAATGAGGTGAGTGCTCTGGAAAGCAAGATTAGTGATCGGTTGCAAGGGCTTGATTTTAATCTTGGTGGTGGTGCGGTGTTGAGTTATCCATTGGATGGAGATAATTTTATTACCGCAACTTTTCATGATCCAACTTATCCATATCGTCATTTATTTGAACACTCGGGAATAGATCTTCGAGCAAAAGCCGGAACGCCGGTTATGTCAGTGGCGCCAGGTGTTGTGGCTGTGGCGCGTACCGGAAATTTGTATGGAAATTATGTGATTATTTTGCATGGAAATAATTTGGCGACTTTATATGCTCACTTGTCACGAATCAATGTTTCCGTTGATCAAGTGGTGCAAAGAGGTGATGTAATCGGTAAGAGCGGGGGAGCGCGAGGCATGCAAGGTGCAGGATTATCGACTGGTCCGCATTTGCACTTTGAAGTTCGTTCAAACGGCGTGCCGGTAAATCCGATGAGTTATTTGATAAATTTGTAAAAATAAAAAACAACCACGGCAGGGGAGTGGTTGTTTTTTATTTGACATTGTTAGTTATTTTTGCTAAGATGTTTTTACACCTTAAGGAGGGTGAAATGTCAAAATCAAAGGAAGTTAAAAAAGTCCTTGATAAAGTGAGTGCGATTTGGGATAGAATGATTGAAAAAGATCGTAAACGTGTTATACGTTTGAGTGATCATAAAGCCGACGGTTTTATTGAGTTTCCTTTGAGCAGAGAAGAAAGAAAATTAGATACAACGAAGTATTAAAGGTAGTAATTTCATCACTTGAACCAGCTATAATAGGCTGGTTTTTTATTTGCTTAAAGGGTGGAATTTTTTAAAGCTTTTTTCTGCGTATCGATCAGAACCATGAACATAGCGCGTAGTTGTATCAAGCGATTCGTGTCCAAGCAGTATTTGCAATGCAGCTGGATTTGCGCCACTTTCTATCAAATAAGTGGCAAAGGCATGTCTAATTCCGTGTACAGTGATCGGAACGACAAGCGCAAGCGCTTCTCGATATTGTTTTACTTTTGATTCAAGATAATTTGGGGATATTTTTTTATCTTTTTGTGATGTGTTTCTGCCTCGAAATGGAATAAATAAAAACGAAGAATTATTTTGTCCGCGGATTTTTAGATATTGACTTATATGTTCTTGGGCTCGGGGAGTGAGATAGACAAATCTTTCCTTTTTTCCTTTTCCGCGAATAAAAACACGACCAGTCTTGTCGATTTGGCTGGTTTTTAAATTAATAACCTCGGAAATTCGCATACCGGTTGAAAAAAGAGTTTCAAGTATTGCGCGATTACGAAGCGCAACTTTTTTGTCTTTTTCAAAAGTACTTGGAAATTCTATTAATTTTATTACTTCTTCAAATTCTAGAACTCGGAGATGTTTTTTTTCAGTTTTAATAAGAGTAATTGAATTTGGCGCAATAGGGATAGGATGATCCATGTCAGTCAAAAACCGTAAATAAGAACGCAATGCTGATAACATTTTATTTATTGAAAAACTAGCTAATTTGTGATCACTGTCTTGTTCATTGGCAGTTTTTCGGTCTCTAGAATTAAGATAGGCTTTATAATTTAATACAGTTTTTTTATTTATTTTTTCAAAGGCACAGTTGCATTCAATTAAAAAACCTTCAAAAACTTTTAGATCTCTTTCGTAATTATAGAGTGTTTCATCAGAGTAATTATTAGTTTGTAGATTTAAAAGATAGTCATCTAATAAAGGGAGTTGTGTATTTTTGTTCATATTTAAGTTCTAAATTCTATTGCATAATTTTCATCAGGGATAATGAGAAAAGTTGTATTTTTCATTACCCATAAATTATACCATAGTTTAAAAAGAGAGACTGTACCAATTTCTACATATAAGGTAGTTTTTGGATTTATTATGATTTGAAGATCAGCTCTTCCATAATGAAGAGTGGGTTCTGTTTCGATTTTATATTTTTTAAAATATTCCGATACAACATCCATCATTTTTTTATGCCAATCATGACCATGTCGGTGAATTGATGGAATTTTGTTAGATTTTGTCAGTCCTTTCCATAGATCTTTTGTATTAGAGTTTGTTTCAAAATAAGTCGTTTGCACATTACCACTAACAATTAATAAGGCTATTTTTCGCAATATACAGTCACAACAGTGGAGTAGGGGATGTTTAGGTTCATGACTTGTCATGGTTAAGATATTTTGTTTAAGCCAATTAATTTCTTCAGCAATGATAGTTTCTGTTTCGTTCCATGATAAATTAGTTTTGGTAATTTTTGCATTTTTAAAATCCGGATAAAATTTATAATGTAATATTTTTTGAGTAGCGTGTTTTATTCCTTTTGGCATTAAAGTGGAATCTTGTTTCAGTAAACTTGCAATTTTTACATTTCGTAATAGTTCCGGTGTTATTTTTAGAGGTAGACCGACACTTTTGGTGTAATGTTCGACAGTTCGTTCTATTGAGCGTACAGAGAGATGTTTAGAAAGGTGTTGTTTTTTATTACGAAGATTAATAAAAAGAGTTGGACTTGTGTCTGTACGTTTTTTAAGATAATTTTGCAAAGCATCGGCAGTTTCTGGTGGTATAGATATAACTTGTATATCTTGTTTTGTTTTAATTTTTAGTTCACCACCAGATAAACTGGGAATAAAATCTTCTCGATTAAGATTTTTAAGTTTTGTTACTTTAAGACCGGTTGAAAGTAAAACGGAAAGAAGAGCTTTGTCGCGCGAACCAATAAGAGTTCTTGTGTCTGGTACACTTAGTAATTTATTTATTATTGAAAGATTTAGTGCTTGAGAGGTTGTATTAGTTGTCTTTTTTGTAATTTTTAAAGTTTTGATTTGAGTGGGGGACAGAGAAGTAGAAATCCCCTTTTCAATAAAATAAAAAAACAGCCCTCGTAAGCCGATTATGTAATGGTTTGCTGTATTTTGAGTAATGGAACGGTTTTCTAGGTATTTTTGGTATTGAAGGACATGATTTATATCAAAATTAAAGGGAGTAAGAGATTTATAATTTGATAAATGTAACCAATTTTTAAATTCAGAAAGAAAACGATTATAGTTTATAATACTATTTGGCAAAAGTTTCTTTTCTTGTTTACAGAAATCTAAATACTGAGGGATATATTCTAATATGGTTCTGTGATTATTAAGCATATTAAACTGAGTGTAAGAGATATTATACGCAGTTTATCATATAAGAATATGAGGCGTCAAGCCCGAGTTTTCCACACTCCCCTCCAATTAAATAGTTTAGATTTGAAGCAGTTAGACTTTTGTGTTTTTGAAATGCAAATAAAATATAAATTAATTTTTTAAAAATAAAATCCGGTAACATTTTTTGTTACCGGAGTTCTTGTAGATGTTAGAAAGTTGCCATACTCCCCTTTTAATGACCCTTTGGGAGTTGTTTTTTTAGGGATTCGCATGGTTTATTTTCCGGATCCCATGAAGCGAGATATCCGCTAAGACCATTTACACCTTTTAGATAAAACCATCCGAGGTTTGGACAGAGCATGTCAATATCACAGAAGTTTGCAAAGCATCTTACTTTTAGTCTAAAGTCGGGAAATCTGGTTTGAATTTTAGACTTGATCTGATCCTCGGATCCTTTGTAAGACAATCCATTCAGAAGTCGTTTGATTTCTTTAAGAATATCTTGAGCAGCATTATGTACTTCCAAAGGAATTACATTCATGGTGCACCTTTTGTTTTCTGACTTTCTTTTTCCAGTTTAGGATTTTGCCAAGCAGTTAATTTGCACTTGTCTCCATTTAAAGTAAAAGTTAAATTTCCTACTGCAGGACAATTGAGCTGAACCTTATAAAAAGGATTAGGATTCCAGACAAACACTTTAAAATCAGGAAAACGTTTGTGAATATGGTTGGCAAACGCTTGTTTATCGGGTGGTTTATCAAACGCATGAAGGAGTCTGAGAAGCTCGTTTGCAAGTTGTATGGTCACTACCCGAATATCTTCTGGTAGGATTGGAGCAGGATGCTTTAGTGTATTTTTTTGAGATTTAGACATTTTAACCCTCCTGATCTTCAAAGGTGATGTTTACAATGATCATCAGATCTTTAAAATCCGGATGACTGATGTTGCAATGTACATAGGCACTATTACCAATACGACCAGATGAAAAGTTTTTGATTTTAAAGTCCGGAAATCTCATTTCAAATAGAGATTTTGCTTCGCCAACAACGTTATTTAAACCACATCGAAATAAGATTTTTTGAAATTCTTCCTGAATGCTTTTTCTGATATTTTCTTTCATGTCTTCCATTTGAATTCTCCTTTTATCAGAATTCAAATCACCTTACCATGGGGTTAAATTTTTGTCAATATAAAAAACCAGCGCCTTTTTGTGCGCTGGTGAAGTTTTCTGTTTTTCATCTTATTTGTTTATAAGGATGTCAAAGTCCATTTTTCCAACACCAGAACAGATGATTGCAAGTCCAATGTTGAGGATTGCACCATCCGGCCCGTCTCGTTTCAGGTTGATTTTCGGAATTGAGAAATTGGGAAATCTGAGTATTAGTTTTTCTCGCACCTCAGATATAGTTGCATCTGGCGGAAGCCAACTTAAAATTTTCAGAATTTCTTGTTCAATACTTTTATGGATTTCGTTTTCGGCATTTTCAGCGGCCATTTTGTCTTCCTTTTTATTCGATTGATTATCCAAAAGCCGCTTCTACTTTTACTTTGCCAGAAATACGGATGTTGTCTAGTTTGATACGTCCAATTTCCGGGCAAATAAAGACAATAGACGTTTCCCATTCATTATCAAACCAGACAGCCTTGAAAACGTTTATAATGAATTCCGGAAAACGTTTTTTAAGCAGTTGTTGGAGGACGCCTTCGTAGATCATGGCTCCACCAGTACCGTTTTTAAAATTTTCCAGAATTTCCGGATCAGCCATAAAGAATTTAACTTCTTTTACCAATTGTCCGGCAAACTCAGTTGAAAAGGCTTTGTTTTGTTCGGTCACGGATTCACCTCTGTTTTTTCAAGGTAGTTTTTACGTTTGATTTCTTTTTTTAAGGAATAAGTAAGATTATCATTGTAGTTATTTTTTGTCAAGGTTTTTTGAAATTTAAAAAGCAAGGCACAAAACCTTACTTTAAATCTTTTTTTCTTATTGCAGTCTTTTGCAAAACACTGCAATAAGAAAAAAATTTTTTATTGTCCGTGATTTGGTTTGTTGTTTGTTTATTTATAATAAACACGATCTTCAAAACGAAGGTCAATGTATTCGATCGGCACGCCGTCTTTAATTTGTTCTTGAAGAACGGTTTTGAGTTTTATGATTTGTTTTTCAATATCGCCGTTAATGTCAAAATATATTTTCCATCCGGCATTGGTTATATGCACCGGTGTTTTTGCATTACGATCTTCAAGTTCAATATTTTCGATTGAAAATTTGGTTTCCGATTTTACTTTATCATTAATTTCAATAAATTTTTTCATTATTTCCGGATCAATAATTTTTTGACCAGGCGACGTAGCAATGCTCTCAAGAATCGTCATTTTTACCAGTCCCGTTGTTGCGGTATTTTCCGGCATTACTACTCCCAAACGATCTAAAATAAACAATTTTTCTCCACTTTGTACTTGAACATAAGGTGTTCTTTCAAAGACAGTAACAATTAGTTTATTCGGCAACCAAGCTTTTGTTTGGACGTTTTCAATCGGTAAGACGCTTGTGAGGTGTTCTTTTATTTTTTCTTCGCTGTAAAGAAAAACATAGCTTCGGCCAGAGAGTGAATTCTGCACTTCAGTTTTTATCAGTTCTTTATCAAGTGTTTGATTATTTTCAATATTAATTTCACGAATTAAAAAAACCGGTGACAAAAAAATAAAGGCGATAAATAAAACAATAATTAAAGATGAGAAAATTATTATTTTTTTCCAAGGCCGTCTTTTTTCCGGTTTTTTAAAAAAAGGATTATACATTTTTCTTGGCCGGTAACGGGAGAAAAAAGTATCCAGGCGAGAACGTTTTTTCATAATGCTGGGAAGTTGAGGACTGAGGACTTAGGATTAAGGGGCAAGTAACAAAAGGAGAATAAGTCAGAAATCTGATAATATTTAACCGGTATCATACCCTATGCTATGATACCGGTGTATTTTTAAATTTAAAATATATAGATATCAAATAATGATCCGCGGAATGGTCGGATTGATGCGAGTGACTATTTCATAGTTGATTGTCCCTAATTTTTCAGCAATTTCTTCGGCACTGATTACACTGCTTCCTGATTTTCCGATTATTACAACTTCATCTTCAACATGAATTCCTTTAATGTGTGTTACATCAACCATGCATATATTCATGCAGATTCGACCCATTATTTTTGCGCGTTTTCCATTGATCAAAACCTCGCCAATTGAAGACAGTCCCCTATCCAAACCATCCCAATAACCTATTGGCAATACGGCGATTTTTGAATTTCGTTTTGTTTCTTCGGTAAGTCCGTAACTTACCGGTGTGCCAAGGGGAATTTCTTTTATTTGTGCAATGCAAGATTTCCAAGTCAAGCTTGGTAACAAATTAATTTTTTTACCAAATTTTTGAACAGTTTTTTTTGTTTCTTTGGAAGACCATAATCCATAAAGTCCAATTCCAACGCGTGCCATATTAAAATGAGTTTCTTTGTAAATCATGGCCGCGGCAGTGCAAGCAGTGTGGCGGATGGAAACTTTTATGCCGACATTTTGTAACGCTCCGTACATTCTTTTAAATTGTACGAGTTGTCGTTTTGCGTATGAAGAATCAGTAGTGTCTTCAATATTGGCAAAGTGAGTTGATAATCCTTCCAGAATTAAATTTTTATTTTCTGTAATTTTTTTGGCAAAAGGAACGAGTTTGTCTAGTGTCACACCTTGGCGGCTTGTTCCGGTTTCACATTTTATATGAAGATAGACCGGTGTGTTTAAACGTTTTACAATTTTTCCCAGAGATTCAACTGTTTGATCATTGTAAACAGTAAGTCGAAAACCGTTTTTTACCACTTCTTCAAGTCGGTTGTTTGGTGTGAAGCCTAAAATTAAAATTGGTGCGTTTTTTGCCAATTCTTTAATTTGCAATGCTTCGTCAATCGAGTCAACTCCAAACCAGTCTGCGCCGGCTTTTAAAAATATTGGCACCACTTCTTTTGCTCCATGTCCATAAGCATTGGATTTTACCACAGCCATTAGATAGGTTTTTTTGCCTAGAATACGCCTAAAAATACGCACGTTTTGAATTAGTGCGTTTCTCGAAATTTCAATCCAAGTTTTATTTTTTTGCTTTAACATAAGTGCATATAATTTAGCATAAACTAGCAGTAATTACAAGTATGATTATTGACAAATATTTTGTTGTGTACTAAAGTCATTTCAGTTGCTCTTTGAAAACAAGAAACGAAAGGAGAACAAATAATGTCCGAACAAGTAAACTACTGCAAAGTTTTGACTGAACATGAATGTATTGATTCTGAATTTAGGTCTTTTCAAGACAGATCAAATGCATGGATGCTAATTTGTGCGGCAATTTTGGTTTATGTCTTGCTATTGGATATATTTATCAAAACGCCGGACATGGTGTATTATTTTTTAGGTATTGCTGTTTGTCATGGTCTTATGTCTTTTAGTACGAACATTGCTTTTTTCCGCAAGTACACAACCGATCCTGAAAAATACAATTGGCGCTTCGCAAAATCATTGAAATTGTATTCTCTGCTGGAGACAATGCAAATAATTTTTTGTATTGGTTTGTTTGGCTTTATTTTACCAGCTCTTTGGAGCAGTTCCAAAGTTGTTGGAATAATCGGTTTTGTTCTTTGTTCTTTTGGTTTGGCTATTATTATTGTTTCACCACTTTACGCGCTGTATTTGCAAAAAAGTAAATCGCCAAAACTCAATCCGGAAACTTCGAAGAATTCAAGGCTAGGAGTTTGCTTGAACGTCAGAAAGTAGAAGAAGACCAAAAGAATCAAAGTTCTGGTTTCACCCATAATCCGTAAAATCTACTCAAAATCCACCACAATCGCCGGGGTGGATTTTTTATTAGATTAAAGATTTAAGGTTAAAGATGTAAGTAGAGTCGTAAGCTATAAGCTGTAAGCCATAGAAATCTGAAACAAACTATAGATCGTAATCCGTGATTCGTAACACGTAATCCGTACAAGGAAGATTGTTTTGCAACCATCTATTTAGGGATAATAATAAAGCTATCTTTCTAATACAATTTACGAATTACGATTTACGGATAACGTTTCTATTTTTGGTCATTTGAATTTTGATATTGTTTGTAATTTGGCGCTTGTGATTTGGAATTTTTATATCAAAGAGGCGGGGTGCAAGACCCCGCCCTACTTTCCAAGGAGTGAGTGCAATCCAAAGCTTGCTTTGGATTGCCGAGCGACGCAGGAAAGAAAGGAATACCCCTTGCGTTTCCTTACTTTTTATTTACTACCTTCTATTCTTTCCCGTCCGCCCATAAACGGTCGCAATACTTTTGGAATTTCGATTGATCCGTCGGCTTGCTGGTTGTTTTCCATAATGGCAATTAAAATTCGACCAATGGCAAAAGCTGTGCCGTTTACAGTATGCACCAATTCATTTTTTCCATCTTTATTTTTGTAACGAATTTTCAAACGTCGAGCTTGGAAATCAGTGCAGGTTGATGTGGAATGAGTTTCGCGATAAGTATTTTGTGATGGCATCCAAGTTTCAATATCAAAAGTGCGGGCTGATGGTGTGCCAATATCGCCGGTTGCAAGTTTCAATACGCGATATGGAAGTTCCAATCCTTGCATTAATTTTTCCTGCAAAGCTAAGAAAAATTCATGTTCATCGCTTGATTTTTCCGGATGGGTGAAAGAAAACATTTCAATTTTGTCGAATTGGTGTACGCGTAAAATTCCTTTGGTGTCTTTTCCATAAGCTCCGGCTTCGCGGCGGAAACATGGTGAATATCCAACATAACGCAAAGGCAATTCTTCTTCTTTTAATACTTCATCGGCGTGCATTGGTCCGATCGCTTGTTCTGAAGTTCCAATTAAATACATGTCATCTTTTGGCAAATGATAAATTTCTTGATCACCGCCATGTTCAAGATATCCCATGGCGCGCATATATTCTGATTTTAATAAAACCGGTGGAACAATTGGTTTGAAATCGTGATTTAAAAGAAGATCCATGGTGTATTGAATAAGAGCGAATTCCAAGCGCGCTCCGTCTCCAATTAAATATCCAAAACGCGTGCCCACAGCTTTGGCTGCGCGTTTGACATCAATAATCCCCAACTCTTCACCAAGATCAAGATGATCTTTAACTTCAAAATCATATTTTCTCGGCTCCCCCACTCTCTTCATTTCTTGATTGGCTGATTCCGGACCAACCGGTACATCAGCGAGTGGAATGTTTGGAGTTTGAAATAAAAGATTTTCCAATTTTTCCCAAATTTCTTTTAAACCATCTTCCAGCCCCCCATTATCAGCTGTTTTCATTTCTTCAATTAGTTTCTTTTTTTCATCACCGCTTGCTTTAGCGATTTTTTCCGAGGCTCGATTTTTGGTCGCTCGAGCATCATCAGATTTTTGCAACATTGCGCGATATTCTTCATCTAATTTTATAATTTCATCAATATTAATTTTAACGTTTCTGGTGGCAATTTTTTCTTTAAAATCTTTTGGATTTTCACGAATTAGTTTTATGTCGATCATAAGAATTAAAATAAGGACTTAGGACTGAGGAATTAGGAATTAGCTTGTAGGGGCGTAGAAAAGAGTATGTAGGAAATAAGAAGAAAAGAATGACTGATAATTTTGAATGATGAATTTTTAATTTCGAATTAATTTTTAATTTCTGAATTTTTAAACACGTTTTTTCAAAATTAAATCATTCAAAATTTATTCAAAATTCAAAATTAGAAATTCAAAATTTTATCTTTTTTTCTGCTCCTCTGTGGACTCTTTTCTCTTTTTCTGTTTTCTCTTTTCTATTACTAATTTCTATTTTAATTATTCTTCCGACTCCGGACGTAGCGTGGGAAATAAAATTACTTCTTTAATACTGTGTGAATTTGTAAGAAGTGCGGTTAAGCGATCAATTCCTATGCCCAGTCCGGCGGCTGGCGGCATTCCGTGTTTTAGTGCGTCAACAAAATTTGCATCACCGTATTGCGCTTCTTCGTCCCCGGCTCCGCGTGCTTCGTCTTGTTTTTTAAATCTATTTTCTTGGTCAATTGGGTCGTTTAATTCGGAGAAAGCATTTACAAGTTCAGTCCCCTCTCCTAAAACGAGTTGGAAGCGCTCCACTTTTGTCGGATCATTAGGATGCACTTTTGACAAAGGTGAAAGTTCAATAGGGTGATCAATGATGAAAACTGGATTGAGAATTTTTGTTCGGACATGTTTTTTGTAAATTTCATCAAAGATTTTTCCATGGCTCCAATCTTTGGCAACCTCAACACCAAGTTTTAAAGCAGCTTTGGCAAGAGAAGATCGGTCTTTGGCATCATTGATATCAAATCTGGTTTCTTTTTTGATAGCGTCGCGGAAAGTGATGCGCGGATATGGCGGAGTAAAATCAATGAAGGTGTCATTGAATGGAACATGCGCCGCATCCAAACCGATTTTCTCAATAGTAGAAGGCAGGAGTTCTTCGATCATTTCCATGTAAGTATTGTAATTAGCATAAGCTTCATAAGCTTCAATTTGTGTGAATTCCGGATTATGAAGATGGTCAATTCCTTCATTGCGAAAACAGCGCGCGATTTCATAAACCCGCTCAATTCCGCCAACCAACAAACGTTTTAAATGTAATTCCGGAGCAACACGCAAATACAAATCAATGTCCAGTGCGTTGTGGTGAGTGATAAAAGGTTTGGCATTGGCGCCACCGGGGATTGATTGTAAAATTGGCGTTTCCACTTCCAGATATCCACGGCTGTCAAAAAAATCACGAATAGCTTTTAAGATAGCGCCACGTTTTTGAAAAATATCACGAACTTCTTTGTTGGAAATTAAATCCAAATAACGTTTGCGGTAACGAATTTCTGTATCTGAAAGTCCGTGCCATTTTTCCGGCAAAGGTAACAGTGATTTTGTAAGCATTACCATTCGTTTCACTTCTAAAGTTTTCTGTTCTGTTTTTGTTAAAAATAAGGAACCTTCAACTTCAATAAAATCCCCCAAGTCGTAGATATTGTTAAAAAGATTAAAAGTTTCTTCGCCAATATGGTCGCGTTTTAAGGCAATTTGGATCGCGTCGGTTCCATCTTCAAGGTTGGCAAAAATAAGCCCGCCATGCGCGCGTTTTGTTTTAATGCGTCCAACTAATATTATTTTTTCTTCTTTTTTAACCAACTCATCCCAACCAAGTAATATTTGTGAAATTGTGTGGGTGCGAGTGGCGCGGGCTGGGTATGGATTAATATTTTTTTCAATCAGCGTGTTTAGTTTTTGCAAACGCGCCGCCTCTTCTTCTTGAAGGCTCATATTTTTATTCAATACTTATTATTTTATAATGCATGGCTCCGTTTGGGGTTTTTACTTCAACATCATCCCCTACTTTTTTGCCAAGGAAAGCTTGACCAATTGGCGATTCGTTGGAGATCATTCCTTGTGTTGGATCAGCTTCATTGGAACCAACAATGCGATATTTGATTTCTTTATCAGATCCTTTTGCCACAAAACCGGATCCGATATTTATCATGTCATTGGAATGATCTTTTTCAATAATAACAGCGTCGTTTAGTGTTTCAACAAGTTGATTGATTCTTCCATCAATAAAAGCTAGATCTTCTTTAGCAGTTTGGTATTCGGCGTTTTCAGATAAATCGCCTAATTCTTTGGCAGATTCAATTCTTAACACGGTTTCCGGGCGCTTGTTCATTTTAAGATCATCGAGTTCGATTTTGATTTTTTCAAGACCATCTTTGGTTACGTAATGCTTTTGATTCGTCATATATTATTTATCCAAACTCGATAAAGCCCGCGAGTGGCGGGGTGTAATTAAATAAATTTCTTATTTTTTATCAGATTATCTTAATTTCATTATATTCTAGCAATAAAAAGGTGTCAAATTTGGTGTGGGGAGAGAGAGGTGGTAGCAGGTAGAAGGTAGTAGGTATTAAAATTCTATTCTTGCATTCTCGAGAATGCAAGAATAGAGAAATGATCTGCCTGCCGGCAGGTAGGTTAAAAAATAAGCGGTTAAAATAAAAATTTTTCTTTAAATTTGTTATCTTAAAATCTTAAGATTTTAAGATAAGGTTTTGAACATTAAAATTTGTTTCGAATTTCAGATTTGTTTGTAATTTGTAATTTGTGATTTTGAAATTGTTTGGTATTTGGAATTTGGTGCTTGGAATTTTACTACTCACTACTCACTATAAACTACAAACTCATCATGGTGCTTGTGATTTGGAATTTCTATGGCTTACAGCTTATGGCTCTACTCCCTACTCGCCATCCTATTCTCCGCCCACCATGATAATATTTCGTAGGCAACTGGGGCAGCAAAGACTGAGCCTTCCCCGCATTTTTCTCCGAGTACAACGATTACTATTTGCGGATTTTCAAAAGGAGCATATCCGATAAACCAGGCGTGAGTAGTTCCAGTACTACTCCATTGAGCAGTTCCGGTTTTTCCGGCTGCGGAAATTGGAAGCAAAGATAGTTGTCTCGCACTTCCTTCAGTTACTGCCCGCCGCATTGCTTCTTGCACAGTTTTAATATCTTCTTTTTTAAGTGTTTTAATTTCTGAACTTGGAACTGGTATTTTTTCTACCTGTCCATCATTATCTTGGAATCCAGTGGCAATGTGCGGTTGGTAGCGCGTTCCGCCATTTGCAATTGTGGCAATCACATGAGCCATTTGCAAAGGTGTTACCAAAACATCGCCTTGTCCAATTGAAAAGTTATAAGTGTCGCCAATGTACCATTGTTCGCCACGTTCTCTTTCTTTCCAGTCAGGAGTGGGAATAAAACCAGCGGCTTCGTATGGCAAATCAATCCCAGTTTTATAACTAAGTCCAAAACGCCGTGCCCAAGCTGCCAATTTTTCCGGACCCAAACCTTTAAAATTTCCATATCCTCCGCCAATATAGTAAAAGAAAGTATTAACTGAATCAGCAACAGCATGATAAACATCAGTTGGTCCATGGCCGCCGGCGCGCCAATCCGGAAAAAACCAGCGTGATACTTGAATTCCTCCGGTAGATAAGATGGTTGTACTTGGCGTTATGATGCCTTCAGTTAATGCGGCGACAGCAAATACAGGCTTTATAGTAGAACCAGATTGGAAGTTGCCAGAAATGGCACGATTGAAAAGTGGGCGGTTTTCATCTTCAGATAAACTTTTATATATTTCCGGTAAAATTACTTTGGCAAAATCATTGGAATCAAAAGATGGCAAGCTTACCAAAGCGCGGATTTCTCCGTTGTTTGGATCAAGGGCAATTACTACCCCTTGTTTTTTTTGCGCTGCCTCGAGGTTTTTGGATAATACTTCTTCAGCTTTTTCTTGAAGTTCCAAATCAATTCCAGTAATTAAATCTCTGCCATCTACCGGTTCTTTTTGCGCGATAACATTTATTTCGTTTCCCAACGCATCCACTTCTACATGTTTTCCACCGGGGATACCACGCAATTCTTTTTCGTAAAACAATTCAACACCGGCTTTTCCAATAACGTCTTGTGACCCATAATCTGGATTTTCCGAAAGTTCTTTTTCCGAAAGCGTTCCTACATAGCCGAGTGTTTGCGATAATGATTTTGATATTTCAGTCGTATATTTTCTTATAGAATTTGTAACCACCATTACGGCTGGAGTATTTTGATATTTGATCATCAATCGCATTGCTTGATCATGTTCCAAATTTTCAGACAGATAAATCCATTGTCCTTGATTTTTGTATTTTTCTATTTTTTCAGTAATTTCTATTCTGGAAATTCCATCTTGGGCAATTGTCTCTATCAAATCAGCCCGTTCAGGATCTTTTTTTGGAAAAATCGCTGGGCGAATTGCTAGAGCGAAGTAAGGCAGGTTGGAAGTTAAAATTTTTCCATTTTGGTCAAGAATTTTGCCGCGCGTGGCCGGGAGTATTTCTAATTTGGTGCGGTTTCCTTCCGCTAGTTCAAGATAGGAAGAACCATTTAAAATTTGTAAAAACAGAGCGCGTCCAATAAACAATAAAAAAACTAAAGTTAATAAAATAAAAAACAATCGCATCGCGCGCGGTTTGATGGAAATTCCAAGATAAGCGGTATTTTCATTTCCCGGATCGTCAAAATCTTGGATTTCATATCCTTTTCTTTTGGTGCCGATCTCTCGCCCTCCTTGTTGTTTGAGCGGGTCGAGATGTGGCGGTTCGAAGAAGAAATTGGACATAGATTAGGTTATATGAGTATCAAGTATAAAGTATTAAGTATAAAGGGGGTGGGGACGAAAAGAGTGCAATGTCGTTCGTATGCATGAGAAGTTGCGAAGCGATTTTGGCGAAGGCTTTTGTAAAAAACTGCAGCTTCATACACGCCGTTGCACGATGTAAAATTTTTTATTCTTTCACTTCAACAATTTCAGGCATAAATTTTTTATCGGTCAGGTCTTCACCTGGAAAAAATTTATCTCGCAATGCTTCTGCTGCCCTTCTGTCTTTATCTCTCAATTCAATTCCTTCCAATGCAGGATAGAAAAGTCTTGCTTGTATCAGGCCAAGCGGGGAAACAGTGGAAAGTTGGCCCGCCGTTGTATCTATTGATTTTTTTGAAAAGAAATTTTTGCCAAAATAAATGCGATATTTTTTACCCTCGTTGTTGGTGATTGAGTAGTATGGTTCTTGCCGTTCTTCTTCAAAGTCTAAGATAGGAATATCTACTTCAATTTCACCGAGTTGGGCTGTGATTTTGAGTGGCAACCCATCCGAATAATAATTTGGATTGCCTGTTTCTTCTTCAATATCATCGCAACCCATTTCTTTTAGTATTTCTTTTATTTTTTCTACATCTGTACGCAAGCAAATAGCGTCAACATCACCATGACTCTCCGCGATTTTACCGTCATGCAATAAAATGTCATCAGCAAAGCTGGCAAATAAATATAGCGGAGCTTCTCTGTCGCGTGCGTTTTTAAATAGTTCACCGATAATCCGCATTTGTTCTTCTCTTTTTCTTCTATCTTCAGGCGACTCTGTTGTGTAAGTTTTCTGTGCATTGACCTCTGCAAATAAAGATTGATAATGCTCTGTCATTTTATGATTTTGTTCAGCAGGTAAGGAATCAGCAAGTTCTGCCGTCCATTCATTTGCGTTGGTAAAAACTTCATGTACATGAATATTATGTTTCGCGTCATCAGCCGGCTCTTTGCCAACCATGGCAAGATCATGTTCATCTATCTGCACGGCATAAACCATTGAATTATCGGGAATCCTTTGACAGATCAGTTTGAATCCACTTTTAAACTCCGTGTCTTGACCGCCTGTCGGATAGATCATCAGTAAGCCACCGTTCTCCGTGATGTGCTTTACTGACTCTCCAATGGGGTCTTTGCTTCTTTCAGCGCTTAAGACAAGATCTTTACCAAAAATGCCAGCTAGAAATTCATAAAATTGACCGCCGGCAACTAAAAATTTTACATCTCCTTTCTCTGTAATTCTTTTTTTTAAAATGTCCAACACTATTAGCGTATCAAAGCGTCCGGGATGATTGGCAATCATTATTCCAGGCATTGTTTCCAATTTTTGCCGTTGTTCTGCCAGCGCATCTTCATTGCCTTCGTTGTATTTTGGATCAATTCCGCTAGTTTCCATCACATTCTGCATGGCAGCCTCTAATCTGCTTGAACGCAGTTTTTCTATAAAATCAATAATAAAACTGTCCGTGGCAGGCGGTACTTTTTTGTGTAAATTTACTTCGTTTACTTCACCTTCCACTGGTCTGATATTCATTTGTTCGGGAGTTGGACCAAGTTGTTCTGGTGTCATAAAGTTTTATTTATGTAAAGATGGCTTATTCATTAGTTAACTTCTAATTTAATTTTTGCGGCAATTTAAATATCCGTGCCATTAACATATAGAACAGCGTTATCAAAACAAGAAAACCTGAATTTACGAGCGTGCCTAAAAATATAACTTCAAATGCTTGCATTTCAGAAATAGAAAATAAAATATTTTTAGTCATTGAAAAAGAAGCATAGCGCAATAAAGCCAGCAGTGAATACATGACAAAACTTCCTATTGCCACAGCAGTAATATTAGAAAAGAAAGAATGATGAGTGAATAGACGATAAGAAATTAAATATGTAAAACCAACAAGTACTATAAAAAGAAGAATATATGCGCCTCTGGGAAAAATTGAAACAGTTTCTAAAATCAATCCGGCAATAATAGCGAGACCCCAGGGAGCGGGGTTTTGAATTTTGCTCGCGCGAATTATTAAGTATAGCGCGGTTGGCGAAATCAATTTAAAAGGCATTGGAAGCATGGAGGTGGTTCCAGCTTCCAAAAGCGCAAGCAATATAATAATTAAAACTGGCCAGATTTTTTTCACATTATTGTTCGCTAGTTACAACAGCAACAAAAGAAATTGTTTCAATTGGAACGAGCGGTTCAATAATCGCTGTTTTGAAAGGAGTGTTGGGATCTTCCTCAATTCCAGTAACTACTCCGACAACATATTGGTCAGCAACTCCTAAACTGAAAGGATCAGTCACAGCTACGCTATTTAAATCAAAATTTATTTCGCGTGGAATTAGTGTTAGCCGATAAACTACGGCATGGCCTTCTAATATTCCCAGTCCCCCATCAACTCCGGTAATGCGCGCGGCAACTTTGCTTCGGCCGTCGAGGGCAAGGAGAACAATGGAATCGTTTTCATTTACTTTTGACACCGTTCCGATAAAAATTCCGCCGCGTACTAAAACCGGTAATCCTTTGGTTATTCCGTCTTTACTGCCTTTACTGATTTTTATTGTCGCGGTGAACGGATCATGGGTATAACCAAGTACCCTCGCGGTTGTTGTTTGACTCGTGGTTGATTCTTGATATTTTAAAAACGCTTTGAGTTCATTTACTTCGTTTTCAAGACGTTCAAATTTTGCGCGATCTACAGCGAGTCGGGTGATGGTATCTTGCAAAGCTGTGTTTTGTTTTTGTAATTCATTTTTTTCACCAAAAAAAGTTGGGAATCGCACAAGTGTACTCCCAATTGCTTTAAATGGTGCAAATATTGTGTTGGTAAAACCATTGACTGCAAGCGAACGGATGATAAAGAAAAGAAGCAGTAGAATGGCAATAACAATAATTGCAATGACAATTTTAGTTCGCGCTTTTAGCATGGGTTAGTTGGAAAATTGATTGTTTTGCGATGTGTTTGGAAGCGCTACTGTTTGAAGCAATGGTAAATTTTCCACAATAATTCCTGTTCCGCGAACAACGCAAGTAAGAGGATCATCGGCCACACGGACCGGAATTTCCGCAGCTTTGGCAATGACTTTGTCAAATCCGTGGAGCAGCGCTCCGCCGCCAGTTAAAATAATTCCACGCTCATAAATATCCGCTACGAGTTCTGGCGGAGTTAATTCCAAAGTAGCTTTGATTTGTTCTGTGATTAATCCTACGGAACGAGAAAGCGCTTCGCGGATTTGAGTATCAGTCACAATTATTTCTTTTGGCAGGCCGGAAATTAAGTCGCGTCCGCGCATTTCCATTTCTAATGGTGTGCCTAAATCCATAGCCGAACCGATTTTTATTTTAATATTTTCCGCAACATGTTCACCGAGCAGTAAATTAAAAGACTCACGAGCATACTGAACGATGTGCTTATTCATTTCTTCTCCGGCCATTGGAAGCGATTTCCAAGTAACTACTCCACCCAAAGAAATAACCGCAATTTCAGTTGTTCCGCCACCAATATCAACTATCATGGTTCCGATCGAGTCTTCTATTGGCAAGCGTGCGCCAATTGCCGCGGCCATTGGTGATTCTACAAGGTGTACTTCGCGTGCGCCGGCAGATAAAGCCGCATCTTCAACCGCTTTGCGTTCCACTTCAGTAATTTCCATCGGAACTCCAATTACCACGCGCGGCCGCGGTACAATTGTAAATCCGTCTTGATGAACTTTATCAATAAAGTATTTCAACATTTTTTCTGTTACTTCAAAATCAGAAATTATACCTTTTACAAGCGGTTTGGAAACCAAGATGTGTGCCGGTGTTTTTCCAATCATGTCTTTGGCCGCTTTTCCCACGGCCAAAATTTGGTCAGTTCTGGTATTCACCGCCACAACTGATGGTTCGTTAATAACAATACCTTTGTCTTCAACATAAACAAGAGTACTCGAAGTTCCGAGATCAATTCCCAAGTCTTTTGAAAATTTTCCAAAAAATTTGTCTAACATAGAGTCGTAAGGTAAGGGTAAAATTCCAAATTACAAATCCCAAATTCCAAACAATATCCAAATTCAAATGACCAAAACAACAAACCTACCCATTAGTGTCATTTCGAACTGTTATTTCGCATATTAATACTGAGTGAGAAATTTCACGTAATGCAGAGATCCCTCACCCTCGTGCAACAACGCGTTACAACAGTTCGGGACGACGAACTTGTTTTGACCACAGCTTGTGGTTTGTAATTTGTGATTTTGAAATTGTTTGGTACTTGGTGCTTGTAATTTGGAATTTTAATATACTTAATTTTATAATTTTGAATACCGCGTTGATATATAAAACAATTCAATAAGTCCAAGTACAATGATAAAGATAATGATGTTCCACCAAGCCAGTACTCCGCGGCTTTGCAAGTACAATGATCCGGCAACCAAGACTGACAATAAAATAGATTGGCGGAAAGCAGTGGTTACTTGGCGTAAAACTACTTCCTCCCTTTTAAGAATCCACAGCCGGACAATAAAACCAAGAAGGGACATTGTTCCAACCAAGGCAATAAATAATGCCAGGTAGAATAACACAAAACCTAAAAATCCGGCCTCAAAAGGGTTTGTTGAAAAAAGAATGAGGATCCAAGCCCCCCATCCAATTGCTGACCCGATGGCCATCAAAATCATGTATTGTTTTAGGCTCATAGCATGAAATCACAGAATAACGTTTTAGGTTTTATAGAAACTCTAAACTCTAACCCCTAAACTCTAAACAAGTTCAAAACTCAAAGATCAAAATTCAAAAAGGGAAGTTTTGAAATTTGAGTTTTAAGTTTTGGGTTTGTTTAGGATTTAGAGTTTAGAATTTAGGGTTTCTGTATTGAAATCCCAAAATAACGTCTTTGACGTTAAAAGATAACCAGCTCAGTTATAGCTACGTTAACATATCGGTCTCGACCTGTCGAGATACGCGTATTTTTATGAATTTTACCACTCCCTTACCCCTTCTTTCCTCGACCATGTGGATAATTTCTTTTTCTTTTAATCGGATTTCTTGGGCCAGAGCACCATGTGGAACTTGGATAAAAAGCGTGAAATTTTTGTAGGCTACCGGTTGAGTTTGGTTTGCGGCATTGGATCCAAGAACAGCTTCAATCGCTTCACGTGCAGCATCTAAAAGAACAGCGGTGCGAATCCCCTGCTGGACATCGCGTCGGTTTAAAGCATCGCCTAAAATGTTTCCGATTGGGTTGAGCATATAAAAAATACATATTATACGAACTACGAACACGGTA
>Ga0209211_10003495_pt1 | contig 25462 bp, 24 predicted proteins | sample RifGroA2_FD_183992 | JGI IMG/M metagenome (GOLD analysis project Ga0209211, IMG submission 183992) | Groundwater microbial communities from Rifle, Colorado, USA - Groundwater A2 (SPAdes) (version 2) | ecosystem: Environmental > Aquatic > Deep subsurface > Groundwater | place: Rifle, Colorado...
CTACCTGGTCGCCTTCGCCGGCGCGGCCTACCAGAACCCGAAGTCGATCTGCCCCCAGCACCACATGCTGCTGCCCCGGCTCATCCGCTCGCAGATCGTCAGGGGACAGGAGCGCCCGAAGAAGGGCGCGCGCGCGTAGCCGACATCGCGGCGCGCTCCCCCCGAGCCGTCGGCGCCGCGAGCCTCACCGCGAAGGTCCGCGCGAGCCCGGCCCGCCCCTTCGGTGTGAGCACGAGGTGTCGGTGATCCGGCACCCGCGTCACCCACTCGAGCTGGAAGCAGCGCGCGGCGACGGCCGCGCCCAGGGCGCCGGCCAGGTGCGGCTGTCGCTCGGTCCAGTCCACGCACTGGCGGGTGAAGGCCCGCCGCTGGCGCCGCGCCCCCGCGACGTCGACCTGGAGCTTCTCGAGGAACGCTTCACCCGACGGTGTGAGCCGGAACTCGCGCCGTCGGGGCAGCAGGAACCGTCGCCTGACCATCGCTCCCGTCAGCAGCACGCCGAGCCGGCCGGCGAGGTGGTCGTAGCAAGTCCGGGCCATGCGCAGCGAGTCGATCGTCTGCGCGCCCTCGCCCGTCGGGACCGTCTTGGGCGCCAGCACGCTCAGCGCCTCCAGGGCCTCCGCGACGCCCGGGCCGGCCAGCCGATAGTAGCGGCAGCGGCCCTCCGTCCGACAGGCCAGGAGCGAGGCCGCGGTCAGCCTGGCCAGGTGCATGCTCGCCGTCTGGGCGGAGACGCCCGCGTGCAGGGCCAGCTCGGTCGCCGTCAAGGATCCGCCTCCCAGCAGGGCGCCCAGCATCCGGGCCCGGCTGCCGTCGGCCAGGAGGGCCGCGACGGTCGCGATGTCGTGACCGACATTCATAGTTAGATGGTAGACGAAGTGTGTCTGCTTGACTAGCGGAATCTCCGGCCCGAGGATGGACTCGACGCGCGCCTTTCGAAGGAGGGCACCGCGCGGCGCGGCCTCCCCGGCGCCGCGTGCGGCACGCGGTGGGACGGCTGCTGCTCAGGCTCGGACACCGCCTGGGCGAAGGGGCCGACCGTTCCCCGCTCGGCGATGCCGTCAGCGGGCGGGCCGACCGATCAGCTTGACGTACCACTGGCCCTTGCGCAGGACGAACTCGACGTCGTCGGCCGAGCCCTCGCCGAAGACGCGCCGGCCCCGGGCCCGCGGGCCCTCGACCCGCACGTCCTCCAGCCGCTCGTCCTGGAACAGGCGCGTGCTCACCGAGCCGCCGCCGCCGACCCGCCGCGTGTAGCGCTCGAGCGCGGCCAGGCCGCGCTTCATGGTCTCGCCATGGTTCCGGGTCGCCTCCAGGCCGGGAGCCTCCATGATCCGCCGGCGGGCGCGCAGGAGGTCGTCGAGCGGGAAGCCGTGCTGGCGGCAGATGTCCCGCACCTCGTCCTCGGCGTCGTCGATGCGCGACCCGAGGCTGAGCGCGACCGCGTTCGAGGCGATGCGCCGGAGGTCGCCCACGTCGAGGCACGCGAACACCGCGGGCCAGTCCTGCCGTCGCATCGCCTCGCGCGCCTCCTCGTACGCGGCCTCGGGCGTCTGGCGGCTCATCGCCTCAGTCTCTCCCGGGGAACATCTCACGGTCTCCCTTGGTGAAGTTACTTGGTCCCCGCCTGCTGAAGCAGGCGCACGATGTCCTGGTGACCGCTTTCCCGGGCGATATCCAGGGCCGTCATCCCCAGAGCGTTCTGCATCTTGGGATCCGCGCCCTTCGCCAGCAAGACCTTCACCGCTTCCGTGCGGCCGTTCCCCGCCGCCTGCATCAAGGCGGTGGTGCCGGTGAAGTTTTCCGCATCGACCTTCGCCCCCTTTTCCAGCAAGGTGCGCACGACTTCGGTGTGGCCGCCCCTGGCCGCCCGCATCAGGGCGGTGAGGCCGTAGATGTCCGGAGCATCGACATCGGCACCGGCGGCGATCAATCGTCTCACCTCGTCGGTCTTACCGTCTCGGGCCGCGGCAATCAAGGTCTGGTCTCGTTCTTCTGCGGGGTGGACCGAAGCGGCCGGCAGCAGCAGCAAGAGCGTCGTCAGCAGCGCCAACAGCACTTCGGGGTATCGCATGGGATTCCCTTCTTGAAGGACTAGGGACCCGGACCGCCGCTGTGACACTCGCTGCACGTCGCGGCCTGGAGGTCCCCGATCTCCACGGGATGGCGGAAGGGGCGGCCCTTGACGCCGACCATCGGCTGTCGGCTCGTCTCCTGGCCGAGGATGGTGTGGCAGATCTCGCACTCCTTGCTGATCGCCTTCCCCTCCTGGCTCACGAGCTGTCCGGCGTGGCAGCGAAAGCAGCCGGGGTAGTAGAAGTGGCCGATGTTGTTCGGATGGGTCCGCCAGTCCACCTTCATCTCGGGGAAGATGTTGGTCTCGTAGAGGCGCTGGACCTCGGCGATCGCGGTCTTGATCGCCGCCCCCTTCCGGGCATAGAGGGCGGGATGGTTCTTGACGTAGAACCGGTCCAGCTCGGTGGCGATGCCCTCGCGCGCCGCCTGGCTCGAGGGGTAGGGCCTGGCCAGCACCTCCACCGCCTGGCGCTTGATGAAGGGGAGCGAGGCGTCGATCCGGCCCGCCAGCAACGCATCGTCCACCGCCCGGTCGGGCGGGACGAAGACGTGGCTCGGCCGGTTGTGGCAGTCCATGCAGTCCATCCGGCGCTTCTCGGTCCGGGCGATCTCCTCGGCCGTGAGCTTCGAGCCCTTCGCGAGGTACTCCGTCACCCGGCCCTGGCGATCCTTGACCCGGACCCACGGGATCTCCTGCCGCTGGGGATCCTTCGCGATGTACCAGACCTCGTTCATGATGTTCATGTGCCAGTGGATGCCCGTGGTGAGGCCGGTGGTCGGGCTCCCGCCGCCGGTCTTGATGAGCATCCGGACCTGCCGCGGCGTGTTCTTCTCGTCGGCGCCGAAGTGGGTGATGACCTTCGACTGGGCGCCCCAGAACTTCTCGGGCCAGTGGCACTCCTCGCACGTCTCCTGCGCCGGCCTGAGGCTCCTGATGGGCGAGGGAATCGGCCGCGGAAAGATGTCGCGGGCCACGGCGTAGACCTGGTAGGCCCCCGAGAGCTTGGAGCGGGCGAACCAGGTGGCCCCGGAACCCACGTGGCACTCCACGCAGGGGACCCGGGCGTGGGCGGAGGCCTGGTACGCGACGAACTCCGGCTTCATCGCCGTGTGGCAGGCCTGGCCGCAGAAGGCGACCGAGTCCGAGAACTGGTAGGCCCGGTAGCTGCCGACGCTGCTCAGGACGAGGAAGAAGACCGTGAAGCCGGCGAAGAGGCCGAAGCCCTGTCGGTGGCTCGGCAGGTTGAGGTCGATCCGCGGGAACGCCGGAATCCCCTCCGGGGCCTGGCGCCGGCGCCGCCGCCGCGCGAGGAGAAGCCCCAGCGGGATGATGAGCAGGCCGAGGATCATGACGGCCGGGAAGACGATGTAGGCGAAGACGCCCACGTACGGCTTCGCCCGGGCCTCGATGAAGACGTCCACGACCAGAAGGAAGAGGATGTTGGCCAGGCTGACCAGGGCCAGGGCGGCTCCGAGGAGCGTCACCCAGTTCCTGAGCAGCCCGGGCGGGCGCGGTGATCCAGGAGCGTTCACGGATGCGCTCACTCGCTCGTCCCTCGCTGCTGACACTCAGCCTGCCGGCTAGAGCAGATGGATGGTGCGCCTAGTCTTGAGGGCGCGCGAATCCGCGCCCAGACATAGCACCGCACGGGCCGGCCTGGCAACGCCGATCGCGCGAGGGCGCCGATCGTGCGAGGTCAACGGCGCTGACCGTCCCTATACTGGGAGCGTGAGCGGACCGGGAACGTGACCGACCAACGACGGCGCGTGCCGCTCCTCGACAAGCCGCCGCGAGGCCGCTTCAGCCCGTCGGGCTGGGGGCTACTGTTCGCGCTGCCGTTCCTCGTGGTGGGAGCGTGGGTGGCCGGCATCGGCGCCGGCGTCTTTCCGGAGCAGCCCGGCACGGCCGCGCTCCCCTGGTGGCTCGTCGCCGGGATCGGGGTCCTCTTCTTCGCCGTCGGGTTCCATCTCGCGCTCGAGACGCTGCGCGGGATGGCCGTCCGCGCGCTCGCCGCGCGGGTGCGCGACCTGGCGCCGTGGCGCTTCGATCGCCGCTGGTCGCGCCGGGTGGTGCACGACGAGACCGGCTGGGCCGCCTACAAGAGTCTCGCGGGCGCGGGCGCCTTCGGCGTCTTCGTGGCCGTGCTCCACGCGCCGCTCGTCCTCGAGCCCGACCCCAAGCGCCTGCCCGTGATGCTCTACGTGGTCCTCGGCGTCTTCGACCTGATCTTCCTCGGCCTGCTCCTCCACGGCCTCACGCTCGTCACGCGCCGCCTGCGCTACGGCCGCACGCGGGTCCGCCTCGAGGCGTTCCCGTTCTACGTGGGCGCGACGCTCGACGTGGTGTTCGAGGGCGGCGCCGCGCTGGCCGACCGGCGCGGCCTGCGCGCGACCTTGCGGTGCATCGAGGAGGGGCCGGGCGACGACCGACCCGTGTGTTACCAGGTCTGGGCCGAGGAGCGCGTGTTCGACACCGACCACGAGGGACGTGCGGCCTTGTCGTTCGAGCTGCCCGCGGATCTGCCCGGCAACCGGCTGCTCGAGACGCCGCCGACCTACTGGCAGCTCGAGGCCCGCGAGACCCGGCCGGGCGTCGACTACGCGGGCACCTTCCTCATGCCCGTCTACCGCGGCGCCCCGCGATGAGCGGCGCGAGGCTCGCGCCCCTCACTCGGCGTCGTCCTCGGCCGGCGACGGGTCTTCCCGCTCCACGAACGCGCGCCTGGCGTCGGCCCGGGCCCGGAGATCGGCGAGCCCGGCCGTGAAGCCGTCGAGCGGCAGCCCGCGACGCACCAGGAGCGCCGGGGGCAGGACGCGATCGTGGTCGGCGATGTAACTGGGGCTGCGATCCTGGCTGCGCGCCTCCATCCACAGCAGGGTCACGATGACCACCGCCGGGATCGTCACACCGATGGCAACGGCGACCCGTGCGCGCATCGCGCTCGCCGTCACGAGATGGCCGGACAGGACCACGCTCGCCGCGACACCGACCACCACCGCCCCGACGACCCGGGACGACAGGTGGAGCCCGAGCGCGCCGTTGGCGATCTCGAACGCCAGCTCCACGACGGAGAGGACCGCGTAGACGACGAACACGATCGCCGCGTGGCGCACCCAGCGGGACTCGCCGAAGGCGACCCGGCTCGCGAGCGCCCACAGCGCGATCCACACGCCCGCCGCGGCGAGCGTCACGAGCAGCATCGTGACGAGCGCGGTCGACAGCTCGCGCGGCTGCGCGGTGTTCGTCCAGACCTCGAACGCGGCCCCGGCGACGCTCACCCCGAATGCCGCCGCGAGCACGCGCGGCCCGGCGGCGCGCGTCCGCCACGACGGCCCGCCCCGGTCCACCCGCTCGGGCGCGACGACCTCGCGCGCCGTCCGCACGCGCAGGCGCGTGCGCCCGACGCGAACCACGCCGTCGGCCAGCGGCGCCCCCTCCACGCCGTGCAGGCGCCGGCCGCCGATCTCGATCCCGTTGACGCTCCCGAGATCGCTGACCGTGACGTGGCCCTCGGGGTCCAGGCCGATCCGCGCGTGGACCGCGGCGACGAACGGGTCGTCGAGCACGACGTCACAGACCGCGCTGCGGCCGACCGTGCAGTGCGCCTCCGGCCCGGACGCCGCGACGCGGTGACGGGCCCGCACGCGGTCGTGGCCGCCGAGCACCTCGACGACCATCACGGGTTCCATCGCATCGCCTCCAGGTAGGTCCCGGCGAAGGCCAGCGCCCGGTCGGCGGCGACGCCCGTCAGGCTCAGGCTCGACACGAACCCCTGCGTCGGCCGGTTCTTGCTGACGACGCGCACGTTGAGGTCGTAGATGCCGTCGAGCTTGCGGTACGCGCGCAGGCACACGGTCGCGTTCGCCGTGAATCCGCGCAGCGCGACGTCGCGCTGCGTGCAGGCGAACGGCGCGAGCTGCCGGGCGGGGCCGAAGACGCCCCAGGGCGTCTTCGCCTCCTGCAGCCGGCGGGCGAAGCGCCAGGCGTCGAGCGTGCTCGTGCGCAGCACCTGGTGCTGGAACGTGAGCCCGCCCGTGTGCAGGTCGCGGCCGAGGTAGACCGCCGACTTCGCGTCGCAGTTGATCCGCTCGACGTGGACCGGCCGGTCGGGCGCGGGGTCGCCGGCGGCCTGGCACTCGACGAAGGGCGCCGGCTTCGCCGGCAGCTCGTACCCCTGGTGGTTCTGGGTCGGCAGCTTCGACCCGAGCGCGGCGAGGAGCGCCTCGGAGTGCGCCCGGAGCTGGCTCGCGACCTCGGCCCGTGCCCGCCCGGTGTCGATCGGCGGGCCCGACGCGCGCGCCAGGAGGGCGGCCACGTGCTCGGTCGGAACCAGGAAGGCGACCAGCTGCGAGGCCCGGTACCCGGCGACGTTGACCCCGATGACGCTCCCCGAGCCGTCGAGCCCCGGCCCCCCGGACATGCCGGGGTTGAGCGCGCCGGAGTAGTGGACGCGCGGCTCGAACGACTCCTCGACGCGGCCGTTGCTGACCCCCTCGGTGATCGTGAGCCCGACGTCGAGCGGAAAGCCCACCGAGTACGCGCGCTCGCCCTTGATCGCCGCACCCGGACGGAGCGACAGCGGGCGCGGCGCGAACCCCTGCGCCTCGACGAGGGCCAGGTCGTGCCGGACGTCGATCGCGCGCACGGTCACGCGACCCGGCGCGCCGGCCGGCGTGCGGTACTCGAGCCGGTACTTCTCGGGATAGAGGACCGCCTCGCTGACGACGTGCCAGTTCGTGACGAACACGCCCCCGCGGGCGACCGCGAAGGCGCTGCCGCGAAAAGCCTCGGCCGTGTTGGTGCCGAAGAACCCCTTGATCTGGATCATCGCGGGGCGCACGCGGTCGAGGATGGCGCGCGCCGCGGTCGAGGCGGCCGCCGGCGGCGGTACGGGCGCCCCCGGGCCCTCGAGCGGCACGCGGCCCTGCGGGGAGGCGCTCCACGCGGCGCCCAGCACGAGCGCGGCGCCGACGGCGGCGAGCCCGCCGGCACGCGCGAGGCGTCGGCGAGGCCGGGCGCGAGGCCTCACGGCGTCCGGGACGGGCGCGCCCGGCGAGTCGTCAGCCACGAGGTCATTGTAGGTGGTGCGCGCCGGGGACGGAAGCTCCTCCGCGCGCGGGCGCCCCGCGCGGGCTCGCGGACGAGGTTGTGCCCCCGGTGGCGGAGGCGCGGGCGTCCGCGCGACAATGACCCGCATGACCCTCGCGAGCTGGCCCCAGCGCGCGGTCTCCCCCGACGACGCCGTCCGGCTCGTCCGGAGCGGTATGCGCGTGTTCATCCACGGCGCGGCCGCCACGCCGACGCCCCTCGTCGAGGCGCTGTCGCGTCGGCTGGACCTGGAGGGCGTCAGGCTCTACCACCTGCACACGAACGGCCCGGCGCCCTTCGCCGCGCCGGAGCACGCCGGCCGCTTCCTCTCCGTCTCGCTCTTCGCGGGGGCGCCGGTCCGCGCGGCCATCGAGGACGGCCGGGCGGACTTCATGCCGATCTTCCTCTCGGACATCCCGGCCCTGTTCGCGACCCGGCGCGTCCCGCTCGACGCCGCCATCCTGCAGCTCTCGCCGCCCGACCGGCACGGCCACTGCACGCTCGGCACCTCCGTGGACGCCGCGAAGGGCGCCGCCGACGCGGCGCGCCTCATCATCGCCGAGATCAACGAGCGCATGCCGCGCACCCACGGCAACACCGTGGTGCCCTTCGACCGGATCTCGGCGTTCATCCACACGGACCGACCGCTCTACGAGCACGCGCCGGAGCCCGAGGGGCCCGTGGAGGCGCGCATCGGCGACCGCATCGCCGACCTGATCGACGACGGCGCGACGCTCCAGGTGGGCATCGGCGCCATCCCCGACGCCGTGCTGGCCCGCCTCAAGGGCAAGCGCGACCTCGCCATCCACACCGAGATGTTCTCCGACCGCGTGGTCGACCTCGTCGAGTGCGGGGCGGTGACCAACCGGCTGAAGAACGTCCACCCGGGCCGCGTCGTCACCAGCTTCGTGGTGGGCACGCGCCGCCTCTACGACTTCGTCCACGACAACGCCCTGGTGGAGTTCCACCCCTGCGACCGCACGAACGACACGGCGCTCATCCGGAAGAACGACCGGGTGCACGCCATCAACTCCGCGCTCCAGGTCGACCTGAGCGGCCAGATCTGCGCCGACTCCCTCGGCCACCGGATCTACTCGGGCATCGGCGGCCAGATGGACTTCATCCGCGGCGCCGCCCTCTCGCGCGGGGGCAAGCCCATCCTGGCGCTGCCCTCCACCGCGGCGGCGGGCCGCGTCTCCCGCATCGTGCCGGAGCTGACGCCCGGCGCCGGCGTGGTCACGACGCGCGGCCACGTGCACTGGGTGGTGACGGAGCACGGGGCGGTGAACCTCCACGGGCTCACGCTGCGCGAGCGGGGCGAGGCGCTCATCTCCATCGCCCACCCCGACTTCCGCGGGGAGCTGCGCCAGGGACTCGCACGCACCCGCCACTTCGTCTTCGACTAGCCCCCGGCGTCGCCCCACCCCGCGAGGCCCACCCGTTGACCGCCCGGGGTCCGCGTGCTAGGGTTCGCGTCACCGCGGACCCGTACGGTCAAGGCCACCGCCGTCCCAGGGAGGGAGACACATCATGGGTCAGATGACGCGCCGGAGCTTTCTCGCGACGACCTCGCTCGCCGCGGCCGGAACGGCCGCCGGGCCGTGGGTGCCAGGCGCCCACGCCCAGGCCAAGTCCATCACGATCGGCGTCCTCTACGACCTGACCGGGCCCTTCGCGGCGGCGGGCGCGGTCCCGGGCAGCATCGGGACCAAGATCGCCTTCGACATGATCAACGAGAAGGGTGGCGTGCTCGGCAAGCACAAGATCCGGGCCATCGAGGGCGACTCGCAGTCCAAGCCCGATGTGGCGATCAACGAGGCCGAGCGGCTCCTGAACGTGGAGAAGGTCGACATCCTGCTCGGCATCTACTCGAGCGCCATCGCGGTGCCGCTCGCGGAGAAGGTCGACAAGCAGAACCGGGTCCTGTGGGTCACCATCGCCATCGACGACCGGGTGTTCCGCGGACGCGACCTCAAGTACACCTTCCGTGCCCAGCCCCCGGGAAGCCAGTTCGGCCAGCTCTCGGCGCGCTTCATCGCCGACTACGCCCCGGAGCGCTTCAAGATGAAGCCGCAGGAGGTCAAGGGCGCCATCATCTACGAGGACGGCCCCTACGGCAGCGGCGTCGCGGCCTCGGGCGAGGCCGAGCTGAAGAAGATCGGCATGAAGCTCGTGCTGAAGGAGGGGTACTCGGCCAGCACGCCCGACCTGGCCTCCCTGGTGACGAAGCTCAAGGCGGCGCGGCCCGACGTGCTCTTCCACACCGGCTACAACCCGGACATCACGCTCTTCCTGCGCCAGGCCAAGGAGCTCGGGCTGCGCGTCAAGGCCATCGTCGGCCACGGCGCCGGCTACGGCCAGTACGACAAGCTCCGCGAGGCCTTCCGCGAGGACGTGGACCACATCTTCAACGTGGACCCGGTGGCCTCCCAGCTCCTCGACGCGAAGAAGCTCAAGGGCAACCTCGGCAAGATCCGCGACGAGTTCCTCGGGCGCTACAAGAAGGTGACGGGCGTGGACCAGATCCCGCCGCACGCCAGCATGGGCTTCAACAACACCTGGGTCCTGCTGACCGACGTGCTGCCGCGCGCCATCCAGAAGTACGGCGGGTGGAGCCCCGAGGCAATCCAGAAGGCCGCGCTGGAGACGGACATCCCCGAGGGCGGCACGATCCAGGGCTACGGCGTGAAGTTCGCCGGCCCCGGCGACAACATGCGCGGGCAGAACCTCCGCGCCTCGCTGGTGGTCATGCAGTACATCGGCGGCAAGACGCAGATCGTCTACCCGAAGGCGATCCAGACCGCGAGCCCGGTGCTGCCGCTGCCGGGGACCTCGCCCTACGCCGCCCGCTAGGGCCACTTGCTCTCGCTCGAGAACGTCTCGAGGACGTTCGGAGGGTTCCGGGCGCTCCAGGGGGTGTCGTTCGAGGTCAAGCAGGGAGAGCTTCTCGGGCTGATCGGCCCGAACGGGTCCGGGAAGACCACGCTCTTCAACTGCGTGTCGGGAGCGCTCCGGCCCTCCGCCGGCTCCATCCGCTTCCGGGGTGAGGAGGTGGGCGGCCTCACCCCGGACAGGATCTGCCACCGCGGCATCGCCCGCACCTTCCAGATCCCGCGCCCGTTCAAGAAGCTCTCCGTCCTCGAGAACGTGGCCCTGGCCGCCCACTTCGGCCACATGACCCGCGAGCCCGACGCGGCGGCGCGGGCGCGCGCCCGCGACGTGCTCCGTCTCGTCGGGCTCCCGAGCGACGAGGCCGCGCGCCCGGGCCTGCTCGGCGCCGCCGGGCTCAAGAAGCTCGAGCTGGCCCGCGCGCTCGCCACCGGCCCGGCGCTGCTCCTGGCCGACGAGACGCTCGGCGGCCTCGACCTCGAGGAGATGCGACAGGCCGCCGGCCTCCTGCGCCGGATCCGCGACGAGATGGGCATCACCATCGTCTGGGTCGAGCACATCATGGCGACCCTCATGCGGGTCGTGGACCGGGTCGTCGTCCTGGACCACGGCGAGAAGATCGCCGAGGGGATGCCCCGCGAGGTCGCCGAGGACCCCAGGGTGATCGAGGCCTATCTCGGCGAGAAGCTCGTGCTCGGCTGAGCGATGCTCGAGGTCTCTTCCGTCACGGCGGGCTACGGCGAGTTCACGGCGCTCTGGGACGTGAACCTCGTGGTCAATGCCGGCGAGGCGGTCGCGGTGGTGGGACCGAACGGCGCCGGCAAGACCACCCTGATGCGCGTCATCTCCGGCCTGGTGCGGGTCCGCGCCGGCGAGGTCCGCCTGGAGGGCCGCTCGCTCGGCGCGGAGCCCGCCCACGGGATCGTGGCGCGCGGCATCGCCCACGTCCCCGAGGGGCGCCGGATCTTCCCCAAGCTGACGGTGGAGGAGAACCTCAAGATGGGGGCGTTCCTGCCGGCGGCCCGCCGCCGCTACGCCGGGACGGTCGCGCGGGTCTACGAGCTGTTCCCGGTGCTCGCCGAGCGGCGGCGGCAGCGGGCGGGCACGCTCTCGGGCGGCGAGCAGCAGATGCTCGCCATCGGCCGGGCGCTGATGTCGGGCCCCAAGCTGATCCTGCTGGACGAGCCCTCGCTGGGCCTGGCGCCCGTGATGGTGCTCCGGCTCTTCGACCTCATCCGCCGGGTCCGCGAGGAGGGCTACACGATCCTGATCGTGGAGCAGAACGTCCGCCAGGTCCTGAGTCTGGCCGACCGCGCCTACCTCCTCGAGGTGGGCCGCATCCGCGTCGAGGGCCGCGCCGCCGATCTCGCCGACCAGGACTTCGTCCGCCAGGCCTACGTGGGGCTCTGATGGATCCGCTGCTCGTCGCCGAGGCCGCCATCAACGGGATCCTGCTCGGCGGGGTGCTGGCGCTGCTCGCGCTGGGCCTCAACCTCATCTTCGGCGTCGTGGACATCGTCTGGATCGCCTACGTGGAGCTGGTGATGCTCGGCATGTACGCGGTCTACTGGCTGGTGACGCTGTGGGCGTGGCCGGTCGTGCTGGCCGGGATGGCCGCGGTGGGCCTGGTCGCCATCCTCGGGATCCTCGTGCATCTCCTGATCATCGCGCCGATCCTGTCGAGCCCGCCGGTGAACCAGCTCCTGGCCACCGGAGGGCTCCTGTTCTTCCTCCAGTCCTTCGCCACGTTCCTCTGGGCCACCGACCACCGCTCGCTCCGCCTGGCGCTGCCCATCCTCGAGGTGGGGGGGATGTTTCTCTCCTTCGCGCGGCTGCTGGCGTTCGCGGTGTCCCTCCTGGCGATGCTCGGGCTCTACCTGTTCCTCACCCGCACCTACATCGGGACGGCGATCCGGGCGGTCTCCCAGGACCGCGAGGCGATCGCGCTCATGGGCGTGGACGCCCGCAAGGTCTACATCGTCACGTCCGGCGTCGGCGGCGCGATGGCGGGCCTCGCCGCGGCGCTCCTGATCATCCAGTACTCGGTGCACCCGTACTTCGGCGCTGCATTCGGCCCCCTGACCTTCATGATCGTCGTCCTCGGGGGGCTCGGGAACATGTTCGGGGCGGTCGTGGGCAGCCTCCTGATGAGCGAGGTGATCTCGGTCGGCGGCATCATCACCTCGACCGAGATGGCCTACGTGGTGGCCTTCGTCCTCTTCATCGTGGCGATGTTCGTGCGCCCCGAGGGCATCCTGTCGAGGCGGGAGTGAAGCGGCTCCTCGCGCTCGTCGGCGTGGCCCTCCTGGCGCTGGTGCCCTGGCTGCCCCTGGGCCCCGCGCGCCTCTACATCCTGCACGTGCTCGTGCTCGTCCTGATCTGGGCCTTCGTCGGCACCGCGTGGGCGCTCATGGGCCGGTTCGGCCTGGTCTCCCTCGGTCACGGCGCGTTCCTCGGGCTCGGGGCGTACACGACGACCCTGCTCTGGAACTTCCTGGGCGTCTCGCCGTGGATCGGCACGCCCCTCGCCGCCGGGCTCGCCGTCCTGCTCGCCCTCGTCCTCGGCTACCCATGTTTCAGATTTCGGGTGGTGGGGCACTACTTCGCGCTGGTCACGCTGGCCCTGGGCGAGGTGATCCGCCTGCTGATCATCGCCGAGCGCGACTGGACCGGCGGGTCGCTCGGGCTCACCCTGAAGGACGCCGGGGCGTTCAACCTCGCCGCGATCCAGTTCGCGGACAAGCGGATCTTCTACCTCGTGGCGCTGGCCGTCTGGCTCGTGGGCCTGTGGGTCTGGTGGTGGGTGGACCGGAGCATGACCCGCTCCGCCCTCGAGGCGATCGGGGAGGACGAGACCGCCGCGGCCTCGGTCGGCATCCCGGTCACCGGCTTCAAGCTCAGGATCACGCTGCTCTCCGCCGGCCTCACCGCCGTCGGCGGCGTCCTCTACGCCCAGTACGTGACCTACATCAACCCGGGGACGCTGGCGGGCATCGGCGTGTCCCTCCAGATCGTCTTCGCGGTGGTGCTGGGGGGGATGTACACGCTCCTCGGCCCGACGGTGGGAACCGCGCTGACGATCGCGCTGGCCGAGTACCTGCGCGTGGCCTTCGGCGTCAGGTTCCTCGGGATGGCGGACACGATCTACGGCCTCGCCCTCGTCCTGATCATCATCTTCCTGCCGGCGGGGCTCTACGGCGGGCTCAGGGAGCTGGTGCTCCGGCGCGCGGCGCCCCCGCGCGCCGCCACGTAGGAAAGATCGCCGCGACCTCCGAGGTCGCCCGCCGAGCTCTCGATAGCGTGCTAGATCACTTGCAGCGCCTCCGGCATTCGCCGCCGGCGCACACGTTGCTGTCCGAGCAATCGGCGTTGACGTTGCAGGCGAAGTTAAGAACTCGAGCGGCTCGAAGAGCAGATGACTCGTGCCGTCGGCCCACACCCGCTTGAGTTGCACCAGCACGCGCCCGTCGGCCAGCAGCCGCAGTCGCTCTTGAGCCACGGGAGGCCGGAGCAGGTATCGACAGAGGTGCTCGAGCCGCTTCCGGTCGTGACCGGCCACGCGCAGGTCCGCGTGGAGGTCAACGCCGTCGAGGTGGGCCTGGCGCGGGCCCGTGGAGGCGACCCACGGCGCGTCCGGCTCCGATCCGAGACGCCAGACGCGCGCGCCGGCGCGACGGCCGACCGCCACCTGGCCGAGCACCGACGCGCTCGTGATGCCCGCCAGCACGGGTGACTCCTCCACGAGCGGGTCCTGCGCTGCCTCGGCGTCGGGCCCGTAGCCGCGGCGTTCGAGGAGGCGAAGGACGCGCTTGCGCACCGTGACGAGCGCACCCCGACGTCTTCAACATCCTTTTGCAGGTTCTCGAGGACGGGCGTCTGACCGACGGGCAGGGACGGACCGTGGACTTCCGCAATGCCGTGGTCATCCTCACCTCCAACGTGGGCTCCCGTTGGATCCAGGAGCTCGCGGGAAAGGGGGAAGAGGTGATCCGCGAGCGCGTGATGGAGGAGCTTCGCCGCGAGTTCCGGCCCGAGTTCCTGAACCGTCTCGACGAGATCGTCCTGTTCCACTCCCTCGGGAAGGAGGAGCTCTCCCGGATCGTGGACATCATGGTGCGGGAGCTGAACGACCGGCTCGCGGAACGGAAGATCGCGATCGCCCTCACCCCGGCGGCGAAGACCCGGATCGCGGAGATCGGCTACGACCCCGCCTACGGGGCCAGGCCCCTGCGGCGCGCCCTCCAGAAACGAATCGAGGACGCTCTCGCGATGCGCATCCTCGAGGGGGAGTTCCGCGAAGGGGACTGGGTGACGGTCGACGTCGACCCGAAAGGGGGCTTCACCTTCACCCGTTCCACCACGTAGGCGAGGCGCCCCCGCCCGTCACGTCACCGGGGCCGGGTTGAACAGGGCCAGGGAGTTGTGAAGCCCGAGCCGGTCGGCGGCGACCCGCTTTCTTCCGCTCGCGACGTCGAGAATCAGGCGGAACAGCTCCCAGCCTACGTCGGCGATGCCCGCCTCGCCGGTCGCTATGCGTCCAGCGTCGAGATCGATGAGGTCTCCCCAGCGGTCGCGAAGCGGCATATTGGTTGAAACCTTCACCACCGGGACCATCTGCAGGCCATAGGGGGTGCCCCGGCCGGTCGTGAACACCTGCAGGTTCATGCCCGCCGCCAGTTGCAGCAGCGTGCCGCAGACGAAGTCGCTTGCCGGGGTCGCCGCGAAGACCAGGCCTTTCCGCCGCACGCGCTCGCCGGGTCCGAGCACATCGACGATCCGGCTGCTGCCGGACTTGACGATCGAGCCGAGCGCCTTCTCCACCACGTTCGCCAGGCCACCCTTCTTGTTGCCCGGCGCCGGGTTGGCGCTGCGGTCCGCCCCGCCGCTCTCCAGGTAGCGATCGTACCAGGCCATTTCGCGCAGCAATGCCCGTCCGACGGATTCGTCGAGCGCGCGAGGGGTGAGCAGGTGGATCGCGTCGCGGACCTCCGTCACTTCCGAGAGCAGCACGGTGCCGCCCGCCCGACGATGAGGTCCGCCGCGTACCCCACCGCGGGATTGGCCGTGACGCCCGAAAACGCATCGCTGCCGCCGCACTGCACGCCGACGACCAGGTCGGAGGCGGGACACGGTTCCCGGCGCCGGCGATCCATCCTCGCCAGCCGCTTCTCCGCCATCTCCATCATGGCGGAGACCATCTCCCCGAATCCGTGGAACGATTCCTCCTGGAGGCGCAGGACAGGCGGATCCGGGGGTTCCCCCGCGACGGTCCGGTTCCTCTCCGCGGGTACGAGCCGCTCCGGCTCCAGTTTTTCGCAGCCGAGGCCGATGATCATCACCTCTCCGCCGAAATTCGGATTGCGCGTGAGGTTCTGCAGGGTGCGGATCGGCACGACGGCGGCGGGGGCGTTGATCGCGACGCCGCAGCCGTAGGTGTGGTTCAGCGCGACCACGTCATCGACGTTCGGATAGCGGGGCAACAGCTCTTCCTTGATGCGGCGGACCAGGAGGTCCGTGACGCCGGCGACGCATTGCACGCTGGTGGTGGTGATGCCCAGCACGTTCTTCGTGCCGACGGAGCCGTCCTCGTTGCGAAAGCCGTCGAAAGTGTATCCGTCGAGCGGCGGCGGTTCCGGCGCCGGAGACGTCGCGAGCGGAAGATCGTCGAGCGAGGGGGGCTCGGGCAGCAGAACGAGGGACTCGTCGATCCAGTTCCCGCGGGCGATCGTCCTGGCCGCGCGTCCGATCACCTCTCCGTAACGCACGACCGGCGCGCCTTCGGCCACGTCGGCGAGCGCGACCTTGTGGCCTTGCGGAACGGTGTTGACGACGATCGCGACGTTGTCCCGATCATGGACCTTGATGGTGAACGCCCGTTCCCCCATCGTCAGGTCGTCCCGCGTTCCATCACATGAAACCCGATGTCGACGATCCGTTCCACGGGCCGGCCCTCGATTCTTCCCAGCAGGGACTCCGCGGCGCGCCGGCCGATGGCGGGCCGGTCGATCCGCACCGTCGACAACGGGGGGGAAGTGTGCGCCGCGAAGTCCAGGTCGGCGAAACCGACGATGGCCAGATCCCCCGGCACGGACAGACCGCGCGCCTGCGCCTCGATCAGCACCCCGTGGGCAAGCGTGTCCGAACTGCAGAACACCGCCCGCGGGAGGGATCCGAGTTCAAGAAGGCGAGCGAGCCCTTCGCGGCCGAGCCGGAAATTGGACGGCGCCGGCACGGGGACGGTCTGCACGTCGTCGAGCCGCTTTTCCCCGAGAACCGAAAGAAAGCCCATTCGCCTCACTTCCGCGCGCGCATCGTCGGCCGTTATCACGCCGAAACGCCGATGCCCCCTGCCGACGAGGAACTCGGCCACCGCCTGTCCGACCTTCTCATGGGAGAACCCGACGAGCATGTCGATCGGACTTGGAGTGAGGTCCCACACTTCCACGATCGGGATATTCGCCACGGCAAGGCGTCGACGGCTTTTCAAGGAATGCGAAATGCCGGTGAGGAACAAGCCGTCGGGGCGCCTGCTGAGAATGGCGGCGAGAAGGCTTTCCTCGCGGGACATGGGGTAACCCGATGTCCCGAGCAGCACCTGGTAGCCGCTTTCCCATAATCGATCGGTCAGGGACTGGATGGACTCGGAGAAGATCTGGTTCGAGATCGCAGGCACGATCGCGGCCACGAATCGGGTTCTGCGGGAAGCAAGCCCTCCGGCCACCAGATTCGGGACATACCCGGTGCGTTCGATCACCCGGCGCACATGCTCCAACGTGCCGGTCGCCACCTTTTCCGGCCGGTTGAACACGCGCGAGACGGTGATCGGCGATACTCCCGCCAGTTTGGCCACATCCCGGAGCGTGAGGATGCCTGTCGATCGCCTTATGGCAAAACCTCCGCGAAGAGTCGCATGGAATCCACGATGCGCCCGTCTACGATGATAGCGATATCATAATTTCATGTCAACCAGCGGCAGCACAGATCAGGACAGGATACTTAAAGGCTTATGCTGCGCAGCGGATTTTGCCGCTCCGGCCGGGGGAAAAATGTTGACACCCGTAAATGATAACGCTATCATTTATTCGTTCGGGTCATTGGATATCGGACATTCGGCCGGGTGTTGAGGAGCGATACCTGAACACCGATGGGATCAAGGAGATTTCCTCCAGAGCACCGGTCGTTACCGGAATGCAGGTCATCCCGGTCGCCGGCCGGGACAGCATGCTGCTCAACCTCAGCGGGGCGCACGGCCCGTTTTTCACGCGAAACATCGTCATCCTGGAAGACAGCGCGGGCAACACGGGAATCGGCGAGGTTCCCGGCGGCGAGCGGATCCGTCGGACGCTGGAAGATGCCCGGCGGCTGGTCGTGGGCCGTCCGATCGGGACCTATCACGACATTCTCAATACCATGCGAGGCTCTTTCGCCGACAGGGATGCCGGTGGGCGCGGACTCCAGACCTTCGACCTGCGCACGGCGATCCATGCCGTGACCGCAGTGGAAGCCGCGCTGCTCGACCTGCTGGGGCAGTTTCTCGGCGTGCCCGTCGCCGCGTTGCTTGGGGAAGGGCGGCAGCGCTCAACGGTGGAGATGCTGGGGTACCTGTTCTACGTCGGCGACCGGCGCAAGACGGATCTTCCTTATCCGGACGCCCCCGGCGAGAAGGACGACTGGCTCCGCCTGCGGAACGAAGAGGCCCTGACGCCCGAGGCGGTGGTCCGGCTTGCCGAGGCGGCCCGTGCCCGCTACGGGTTCAACGACTTCAAGTTGAAGGGCGGCGTGCTGCGCGGCGACCAGGAAATCGAGGCGGTCGTGGCGCTGGCGGAACGGTTTCCGGACGCGCGCATCACCATCGATCCGAACGGCGCCTGGTCGCTGGAGGAGGCGGTCCGCCTCTGCAGCGGCCTGCGGCACGTCCTGGCGTATGCCGAAGATCCCTGCGGAGCGGAGAACGGCTACTCCGGGCGCGAGGTGATGGCGGAGTTCCGTCGCGCGACGGGCCTGCCGACCGCCACCAACATGATTGCGACCGACTGGCGCCAGTTGGGGCACGCGATCCGGCTGAATTCGGTCGACATCCCGCTGGCGGACCTCCACTTCTGGACCATGAACGGGTCGGTCCGTGTCGCGCAGATCTGCCATGAATGGGGCCTGACCTGGGGCTCCCACTCCAACAACCACTTCGACATCTCCCTCGCCATGTTCACGCACGTGGCCGCCGCCGCCCCCGGGAAGATCGCGGCCATCGACACGCACTGGATCTGGCAGGACGGCCAGCGGTTGACCGTGGAGCCGCTGCGGATCGTCGGGGGGAAGGTCTCCGTCCCCGACAGGCCAGGCCTCGGCGTGGAACTGGACATGGAGCAGATCGAGAAGGCGCATCGGCTGTACATGGAGACGGGGCTGGGCGCCCGCGACGACGCGAAGACGATGCAGTACCTCATCCCGGGCTGGAAATTCGACAACAAGCGTCCCTGCCTGGTGCGCTGAAAGGGAACGGCCATGGAGACGGGTTTTGTCCGTGGGGTGATCCCCCCCATCATCACCCCGGTGGACGGCGACGAGCGGGTGGATGAAGGTGCGTTGCGGAGGATGGTCGATCACGTGATCTCCGGGGGGGTCCACGGAATCCTCTCGCTCGGAAGCAACGGCGAGTTCTTCGGCCTCGATCGCGAGGAGCAGCGCCGCGCCGCCGCTCTGACCCTGGACCAGGCCGCGGGCCGCGTCCCGGTCTACGTGGGCATCGGCGCCATCTCCACCAGGGAGTGCGTCCGGACGGCCGCGATGGCGGGATCGCTTGGGGCGCAGGCGATCACCATCCTCCCCCCCATGTTCCTCTCGCCCAGCGACGAGGAGCTGTACCGCCACTTCCTCGCGGTCGCGGAATCGACCGATCTGCCCGTCCTTCTCTACAACAACCCGGACCGGATTCGGGTCAACCTTTCGGCGTCCCTCGTGGAACGCCTGGCCGACGTGCCGAACATCGTGGGAGTGAAGGACAGCAGCGGCGACCTGGTCCTGACCGCGGAGTATATCCGCAGGACCCGAAAGAAAGGATTCCGGGTCATGGCCGGCAGGGATGTCATGATCCTCGGGACTCTCGTGTACGGCGGCGTCGGCTGCGTCGCCGCCACGGCGAACATCGTTCCGGCCCTCGTGGTGGAAATCTACGAGAAATTCCTTGACGGCGACCTGGAAGGGGCCCGGGAGGCGCAGTTCCGCCTCGCACCCCTGCGGATGGCGTTCAACCTGGGGAGCTTCCCGGTGGTGACCAAGGAGGCCCTGAACCTGTTGGGGTTCCAGGTCGGGGAGCCGATCCGGCCGAATGCCCGCTGTACGGAGGCCAACCGGGCGAAGCTGCGTGGCGTCCTGGTCCAGTTGGGTGCGCTGAAGGGGGAAGGGTGATATGGCCCGTGCGGAGAGGATCTCCTCGGTCGCACTGGTCGTCTTCGGCGTCTTCGTGGCCGCCTATTCCCGCCACTACCTCAGACTCGGACTCATGATCACTCCGGATGCGGGGTTCCTCCCGTACGGCATCGGTATCGCGCTGTCCGCATTGGGAGCGATCTGGTTCGTTTCCACCTTTCTGACCGGAATGGCTCATGAAGCTGGCGGCGCGGAAGGCGGAGTTGGCGAGGCAGGCGGTGAAGGCGCCCCGGACCGGGCACGGCGGCTCTCCGGGATGCTGCCGGGCGTTCTCATCATCATCCTGTACGCCTGGTTGTTCGAGCGGCTGGGCTACCCGCTGTCCACCGTTCTTTTCATGGTCTGCTGGCAGAAAATCGTCGAGCGGGAGGGGTGGTTGAAAACCGCCGCCATCGCCCTGCTGTCCGCCGCGGCCATGTACATCCTGTTCGTCTACCTGCTCAGGATCTACCTGCCGACAGGCACCTGGTTCTCCTGAAAGGATCAAGGGGCGCGTCATGGAGATCTTTTCGGGACTGATCAACGGCTTTTCCGTCGCCCTGACCCCGGTGAACGTTCTGTTCGCCTTCCTCGGGGCGATCCTCGGCACCGCGGTCGGGGTGCTCCCCGGACTGGGGCCCGCCGCCACGATCGCCCTGCTCCTGCCCGCGACCTACGCCATCAGCTCGCCCGTCACCGCCATCATCCTGATGGCCGGGATCTTCTACGGCTCGCAGTACGGCGGCTCCACCACATCCATCCTCCTGAACCTCCCCGGCGAAGCGTCGTCGGTGGTCACCTGCATCGACGGGTACAAAATGGCGCAGAAGGGCAGGGCCGGGGCGGCGCTCGGCATCGCCGCCATCGGCTCGTTCGCCGCCGGCACCGTCGGGATCGTGGGCATGACGCTGTTCGCCCCGAAGATCGCCGGGTTCGCCCTGAGCTTCGGCCCCCCGGAGATGTTCTCCCTTGCCTTGGTGGGGCTGCTCATGGCGGTGACCCTTTCGGGCGCATCCATCGTCAAGGGGCTCATCATGATGGCCATGGGTCTCCTCCTGGCCTCGGTGGGTCTTGATCCCATCTCCGGCAAGACGCGGTTCTCCTTCGGCGTCATCGAGCTGCAGAGCGGATTCGATTTCGTGACCCTCGCCATGGGGGTCTTCGGGCTGGGGGAGATCTTCACGGGACTGGAATCCGCCATGAAAAGCGAGGCGGTCACCACGAAGGTCGGCCAGGTCTGGCCCACCGTGAAGGATTGGGTGGACTCGCGGATGGCGATCCTCCGCGGCACCCTGATCGGATTCGTCGTCGGGATCATCCCCGGCGGAGGCGCGGTCATCTCCTCTCTCGTCTCCTATGCCGTCGAGAAGAAGGTGTCGAAACGTCCCGAGGAGTTCGGCCAGGGTGCGATCGAAGGGGTGGCGGGGCCCGAATCGGCGAACAACGCGGCGTCGAGTTCGTCGTTCATCCCGCTTCTCACCCTGGGCATTCCCGGCAACGCCTCCATCGCGATGATCTTCGCCGCCCTGATGATCAAGGGGGTCACCCCCGGGCCGTTTCTCATCCAGGAGCACCCGGAGATCTTCTGGGGTGTGATCGCTTCCATGTACGTCGGAAACGTCATGCTCCTCGTCCTGAACCTTCCGCTCGTGGGGCTCTGGGTGCAACTCGTCCGGATTCCGTTCGGGATCCTGGCCCCGGTCATCATCCTCTTCACGGCCATCGGCTCGTACAGCATCCAGGGACAGGTGTTCGATATCTACTCCCTGATCGGGTTCGGGCTGTTCGGGTACCTGCTGCGCAAGCTGAAGTTCGAGCCCGGCCCGCTGGTGCTCGCCTTCGTGCTGGAGCCCATGATCGAAGGGGCCATGCGGCGGTCGCTCCTGATCTCGGGGGGGAGCTTCTCGATCTTCGTGACCCATCCGATCTCGATGGCCCTGATCGGAATGTTCGCCCTGCTCGTCCTCGGCCAGACCGTGGTGATGTTCCGTAAAAAACCTCTGATCAACAACTGAAAGGAGAAGAGAGATGAAAAGAACCGTCACTGTCCTCGCAGCACTGCTGTTCGTCGCCCTCATGCTTCCCGTCGCATCGATGGCCGAGGACGCCTATCCGGCCAAACCGATCACCGGCGTGGTTCCCTTCGGACCGGGCGGGTCCACGGACCTTCTTGCCCGGACCGTCGAGAAGATCTGGCCGAAATATTCGAAGCAGCCGCTGGTGATCGTCAACAAGCCCGGCGGCGGCGGCGTGGTCGGGACGGAAGGCGTAGTCCGCTCCAAGCCGGACGGCTACACCCTGTACTTCGGGTACGGCTCCGGGCACGACATCGTCATGCCGTCGCTCCAGAAGATGCCGTATGATCCGCAGAAGGACCTGATCGCCGTGGCGCGGCTCTCCGTCCACTCCGTAGCCATCCTCACCGGCACGAACTCCCCGTTCAACTCGGTGAAGGAGATGGTCGCGTGGGCCAAGAAGGAGAACAAGCCGATCACCACCGCCGTGGCCGTCAAGGCCGGCGCGGTCGATCTGGCGCTGACCGCCTTGGGCAAGAAGGCGGGAATCCAGATCGTCACGGTTCCCTTCTCCGGCGGCGCGGAGGCAACTACCGCGCTGGCGGGCGGGCACCTGATGATCGGCGGCGGCCATCCCGCGGAAATCCTCTCCCACATCAAGGCCGGCCGGTTCAAGGTGATCGGGGTGGCCCTCCCGCAGCGCGACCCCGCACTTCCCAACGTCCCGACGCTCAGGGAGCAGGGGATCGACGTGGCGACCTGGGGATCCGTGAAGGGCGTGGCCGCGCCCGCCGGAACGCCGAAGGATGTGGTCCATTACCTCGAAAGCACTCTGAAAAAAGTCACCGAGGACCCCGATTTCCGGAAGGCGATGGAGAACATGGGCCAGCCCGTGATGTTCATGGGCAGCGAGGAGTACACCAAGTTCATCAAGCAGGCGACCGCCGATTACGCCAAGATCATCAAGGACCTGAACATCAAGATCAACTGATCCCCCCTTCCCGCGGGGAGGATCGACGGAAGGAGACGCCGCGATGAAGATCGGCTTTATCGGCCTGGGAATCATGGGGAAGCCCATGTCGAAGAACCTTTTGACGGCGGGGTACCGTCTGGTGGTTTTTGACGTCAACGCCGCCCCGATGAAGGAGCTTTCGGCCCTGGGCGCGGAAACGGCGGCGTCGCCGAAAGAGGTCGCGGCGAAGTGCGATGTCGTCGTGACGATGCTTCCCAACTCTCCCCATGTAAAGGCGGTCGTATCGGGACCCCGGGGCGTCATCGAAGGCGCCGGCCCGGGCAAGACCGTCATCGACATGAGTTCGATCGCGCCCCTCGCCAGCCGCGAGATCGCCTCGCTGCTTGCGGAAAAAGGGGTGGAGATGCTCGACGCGCCGGTGAGCGGCGGCGAGCCGAAGGCCATCGACGGGACCCTCTCCGTCATGGTCGGCGGGAAGAAGGACGTCTTCGAACGGTGCTACCCGCTCATGAAGGCCATGGCGGCGTCCGTCGTGCGGGTGGGCGATACCGGCGCGGGCAACGTCGCGAAACTGGCCAACCAGATCGTCGTGGCGCTCAATATCGCCGCCATGTCCGAGGCGCTCGTTTTCGCCGCCAAGGCCGGGGTGCGGCCGGACCTGGTCTACCAGGCCATCCGGGGGGGGCTGGCGGGAAGCACGGTGCTCGACGCGAAGGCGCCGCTGGTCATGGATCGAAAATTCTCCCCCGGGTTCCGCATCAATCTGCATATCAAGGACCTGGGGAACGTTCTGGAAACATCCCGCGAGATCGGGGTGCCGCTCCCGATGACCGCGGCCGTGATGGAGATGATGCAGGCGATCAAGGTCGACGGCCTCGGGGACGCGGATCACTGCAGCCTGGTGCGGCATTATGAGAGAATGGCCCACATCGAGGTGAATCGGTAGAGATCCATCCTCCGGGAGGGGCGCCCGAAGACGCCCCTCCCGGCGTTGCCTTTCGCGCCCGCCATACACCCTGTTTCGGATCCCACTCTTGTTCACGACCTCGAGCTACGCGACACTCGCGAAGTGCTCTCAGGACACGGCCCTGCGCGACATCCTGGCTCTCGTGGAACGAGGTCTCCTCGTCCGCGGCCAGGGAGGAGGCCGGAGCACGAGCTACACCCTCGCGCAGACCTCTCAAGGAGACGACCGGTGAGACCGTTCCCGGTTGCCGCCGGCCCGTGCCCGGCGAGGCCGGCCCGAGTGCCGCGCAAAGCAGCACGCCGCACGCGCCGTGCCGGCGAACCGCGCAGCCCGAGCCTGCCCACGATCGCGGCAACCGCCCGCTAAGTCCCTCTCCGGCCTGACGCGGCGGCGCGCGTCCCGCCGCTGGCACGGCGGCTGCACTTGCACGATGGCGGCGCGAGTCCACGGCGGACGCGCGCACACCCAAGCGATGGCGCTTGTGCCTCGGTTCGAGGCAGGGCGCCATTTTGCGTTCAGGAGGGCGGATGACGGTCACGCGGCGCGAGTTCGTCAGGCTCACCGGGGCGGGCGCGCTCCTCGCCGGCCTGCCCGCCGGCTGGGCCGGCGGCGTGTACGCCGGCGAGGGGCCCGAGACCCCGAGGATCAGGATCGGGATCATCGCGCTCACCGACTGCGCCTCGATCGTCATGGCGCACGAGCTGGGGCTCTTCAAGAAGCACGGGATCGAGTCGACGATCTCGAAGGAAGCCTCGTGGGCGGTGATCCGCGACCGCTTGAGGCTCGGCGAGAACCAGGCGACCCACATGCTCTACGGCATGCCGTACGCCTCGACGATGGGGCTCCAGGGCGCGCCGGTGACGCCGATGATCATCCCCTTCGCGCTCAACCGGAACGGCCAGGGGATCACGCTCAAGAAGGAGCTGCTGGCGCGGGGGATCAGGACGCCCCAGCAGCTCAGGCCCCTCGTGCTCGAGGCGAAGGCGAAGGGCGCGCCGATGACCTTCGCGATGACCTTCCCGCCGGGCACCCACGCGATGTGGATGCGCTACTGGCTCGCCGCGGGCGGGATCAACCCCGACCGCGACGTCACGCTGATCACGATCCCGCCGCCGCAGATGGTCGCCAACATGAAGGTCGGCAAGATGGACGGCTTCTGCGTGGGCGAGCCGTGGAACGCCCGCGCGATCGCCGACGGGATCGGTTTCACGGCCGTCACGAGCCAGCAGCTCTGGCGGGACCACCCGGAGAAAGTGCTCGCCTTCACCGAGGCCTTCGCGGCGAAGAACCCGAAGACCGTGCGCGCGGTGCTCCGCGCGGTCCTCGAGGCGAGCCGGTGGATCGACCAGCTCGAGCACCGCCCGCGGATGGCCGAGGTCGTCGCGCGGCCGCAGTACATCAACACGGCGCCCGACGTCATCCTGGGCCGCCTGCTCGGCGACTACGACTACGGCGACGGCCGCCGCGCGAAGGACAAGCACTACATGACGTTCTTCGACGGGCAGACGAACTTCCCACTGAAGTCCCATGGCGTGTGGTGGCTCAGCCAGTTCCGCCGCTGGGGGATGGTGAAGGAGCCGCCCGACTACAGGGCCGTCGTGGACCGCGTCCACCGGCCCGACATCTACCGCGAGGTCGCCCGGGAGCTGGGCGTCGAGACCCCGCGCGAGGACTCGCGGAAGGAGACCCTCTTCGACGGCGTGCCCTTCGACCCGGCGGACCCCGAGAAGTACGCGCGGAGCTTCGCCGTCCACTCGATGGCGTAGGGAGGAGCCATGGCGCAATCCACCGTGCGGGCGCTCGTGCTGCCGCTCCTGGGTCTGGCCGCCGTCCTGCTCGCCTGGACGGCGCTGAGCCAGACGGTCGCGCCGGACCTGCCCTCGCCCCTCCGGACGTGGCAGGAGTCGCGCCGCTACGTCCTCGAGCCCTTCTTCAAGGACGGCGAGATGAACCAGGGCATCCTGCGGCTCGCCTTCTACTCGCTCGTGCGGGTGGCGAAGGGGTACCTGCTGGCGCTCCTGCTCGGCACGCCCCTCGGCTTCCTCCTC
>Ga0209211_10003498_pt1 | contig 25455 bp, 19 predicted proteins | sample RifGroA2_FD_183992 | JGI IMG/M metagenome (GOLD analysis project Ga0209211, IMG submission 183992) | Groundwater microbial communities from Rifle, Colorado, USA - Groundwater A2 (SPAdes) (version 2) | ecosystem: Environmental > Aquatic > Deep subsurface > Groundwater | place: Rifle, Colorado...
TTAGAAAGAAGAGTAAGGGAGCAAAACTGTGTAGCCGAGCCGGTAATTGAAGGCAAGAAAGTAACCCCAGAAGATTATCAGACTGCAGTGAAACTGTTTTATGGAGAGTTGATACAAAAAGCTCTTGGCAATAGCAGAAAAAATGAGCATGTCAAGAAGATAGGTGAGTTGATAGGATTGTTCTTAACCTACGTTGAAGAATATGCTTCTAATATGAATGATGCATTAGGCGGATGGAGTAATTTCAGTTTAGTCTTGCTTGAGCCGCAGAGCATCGATAATGATACAGGCAAACTTGTAAAGTTTAATAGATCTTTAATACAACAAGCAAGCAAATACTTAAGAGAGGTTTATGGATTGATGCAGAGTGCAGGAATTAAAGGTTATGAGAATCCTGAGAAAAAATGGAGAGATGCATTAAATTATTTTGATACATCTCCATTCTGTTTAGAGATAGTAGGAAGAGATTTTACTTTTAGATAGGCGAGAGAGAGAATAGATTAAGCCCTATTAAATATAAATCACTGCTTTCTTCAATTAGTTTGACAATTAAACTGTGCTAAACAACCGTTAATAAGTAAAATATATAAACTATCTGTAATCCATCCTTGATAATATGCCAACTGGACTATATGATGCATGCGTGAATCTTGAATTAAGACCAGAAGGAATTTTTTATGGTTATCTTCAAAGTTTATTAGCTCTTGCGCGAAGCAAAGATCCAAAAACTGCTTCAACAGCTACACTTCAATTCATGGATTTGGCAACTAGAGATTCTGCAAGGTATGTTGCATTTTGCAGAAAAACCGACAAACCTTGTGTTATAATCTCCATAGGTGATTCTGCTGGTGAGGGATTTGCACTTACAGATATTTTGGAGAGGAGCCAAGATATAGGCTCTTGCAGTCTGAGAGAAGCTCCAAGGCAAGCTATTAATGGTAAAGTTCTTAATTATGATTTTGTCTTGAGGTCACTACCTTTTGAGTCAGTTAGACCTGATGAGATAAGATAATAGGGTAAAATACGCTAAACAATCGTTAACAACTAAAAATATTTAAATAAATTCTATATTCTCTGGTGTTATGGCAAATTTCATATCTATAAAAGAAGCGATGGACCTTTGCGCAGAGAAAGGAAATAGTGAAGTCGCAATACGAGGCTGGGTCTATCGTGAAAGAGGAAGCAACAAGTTCAAATTTCTTGTCATAAGAGATTCATCAAATATTATCCAATGCGTTGTAAAGAAAGAAAATCTGACAAGCAATTCTGAAAATAGCGCAGAAGAGCTGTGGGACAAAGTAAGCAAGCTCCAGATAGAAGCAAGCGTTAAAATAATTGGAGAGATAAAAAAAGATGAAAGAGCGCCTACAGGTTATGAGATACAGGTCAAAGACATAAAAATCATAGGAGTAAGTGACACTTTCCCTATCAATAAGGACCAGAGCACTGAGTTTTTGCTTGATAAGAGGCATCTCTGGCTGAGAAGCAGGCACTTGACTGCAGTGATGAAAGTAAGAAGCACAATTTTTGGCGCATTGAATAAGTTTTACAGAAGCAAAGGCTTCTATGAGTTTTCTCCTCCTGTTTTCACACCAAATGCATGCGAAGGCGGAGCAACTTTGTTTGAAGTCAAATACTTTGAGGAGAAATGCTACCTTACCCAGAGCTGGCAGTTGTATGCAGAGGCTGCTATTTTTGCATTGGAGAAAATATATTTCACAGGGCCATGCTTCAGGGCAGAGAGAAGCAAGACATCAAGGCATCTGGCTGAGTTCTGGATGGCAGAGACTGAATGTGCTTGGTATGATCTTCCTAAGATAAGCGAGCTTGCAAAAGAGCTTGTTGCATTTATTATCGAGGAAGTTGTTAAAAATAATGAAAATGATCTTAAGCTGTTAGGCCAGGATATTGAAAAGCTAAAAAAGATAACTTTGCCTTTCCCTACAATAACTTACACAGAAGCATTGAAGATTTTAAAGGAGAAATCTAACATGGATGTAGAATGGGGCAAAGATTTGAGAACCATAGAAGAAGATGAGCTGATGAAGCATTTTGACAAGCCGATTGTCGTTACTCATTACCCTAAAGAGATAATGGCATTCTATAAGCCTGCTGACCCAAAAGATCCAAAAACTACTTTATGTTTTGATATGCTTGCACCAGAAGGATATGGTGAGATAATAGGCGGCAGCCAGAGAGAGACTGATCTTGAAGCATTAAAGAAAGGACTGGAGAAAGAAGGTGAGAAATTAGATAATTACGAATGGTATCTTGACTTAAGAAGATACGGAAATGTGCCACATGCAGGCTTTGGCATGGGTGTTGAGAGAGTAGTTGCCTGGCTATGTAAGTTAGAAAATATCAAGGATGCTATCCCATTCCCGAGGACGATGTTAAGAAAAACTCCTTAAAATAATGCAGATGAAAACGCCTTGAGAAATAATTAGGAAGATGTCTCAATGTGATGATAAGAAAAGCTCCTCGAATTTCCGTCATTAAATAGTATAATTTCTTTCAATGGCCTTTGTTCTATTAAGAAAGATAACTAATATACCAATGCCTGATTTCATCGAAACCTTTATATATCATTACGTAATATTACGTAATATGGAGCTCATAAGCACGGTCAGCAAAGGAAGCAGGATGGACCAGATATACATCCCAAAAAACAGGCATGGCTTGAGTATAGGAAGCTATGTAGTCATAAAGCCGCTGGAAAATGCCCCAGAACAGGCACAAGAAGATGGCGAGAATAAGAGTAAAAGATATTTCTATTATAATATTGATTCTATCGAGCCCCTAAAGATAAGGATTATTAATGAGATAATGTTCATGCTGCATAAGTATCTTGACAGCTATGACAACATATTGATTACAGGATCATTTGCTGAAAATGGATTTAACTTTAATGATATTGATATTGTGGTAGTCAGCAGCAGCAATACAGAGATAAAGCCAATCCAAGCAAAAATACAGGAGAGAACAGGCATAAAGGCAGACATCATAGTTATAGCAAATGATGCGTTGATAGAGGGACTATCTACAGACCCTTTGTACCAGATGATGCTAAGCAAATGCATCGCCAGAGAGAGATTTATCTATAAGATAAAAGATAGGATCGATTATAAGGTATTGGATCTTCATCTCCTGAAAAGCAAGCCTTTGATAGATAATTTTGATGTTTTGAACGGCGGTGAGAAATATCACCTGACTAGGAATTTGGCTGCAATCAAGCTATTTCTTCACTCTAAAAAGATAAGCAAGGAGAGTGTTGATAGGGAGATAAAAAGTATTTTTTCGCTAAAAGATATAATGGAGATAAAAGACAACCTGCTCGATAAGAAGAGATTTATTGCAAAATATAAGAGAGTTTATGACGAAACTTTTAAGATGATACTTGCAGGTATTAATAAATAGAAGATAAAAGAGAGGGAGATAGCAACATAATTAATAAAGATTATAACAATGGTTCAAAACAGAAATAAGCTGCTTGATTTGTTTATTGGAAATATAGCTAATGCAGTTGTCCATAGAATATTAGAGAGATGCATAGATAATCAAGAGATAGCAAAAAGATATGTCAAAGAATCTGCCACAAGCTTGGAAATTGCCAAGAGATACAGGGAAAAGATAAATCCGACAGAGGATTTTCTTCCTGTTAAAGATATTGATTACATCCGCACAAAAATTGTAAATAAGGTAAATTCCGAGCTAATTTTTAGGATCTCTAAGGGCTATAAAGGGATTGATCTGGATCTAGTCAGCAAATTTGCAGATGATGCATTAAAGGAGATGAAGGTTGCTGAATAATATGATAAGATAAATTTTGCCGTCATATTTTTAAAATACGCTTTATTCTTAGTTAAAAATGGGTTTAGGTAATTCTTTTGGACGATTAGGATAGTGAGGAAATCAGTATCATGGTATTAACTATTGATAACAAAGGTTATGTGAATCTTGAGCAGATAGTTATTGAAAAGCATCAAGTGTATTCTAGGAGAGATGTCCCTATTAAACCGAGTAAATGGAACGGCAACACTATTACAGGCAGAGAGCTTGCTCAAGATTTACAGGAAAATCAAGGTTATGTGACAATAAGGCAGCATGCTAAAAACATAGGAGACTGTCCAACTGGAACCCTGCATTGGCGTGTTAGAGAAAATCCAGCGCTTGCAATTAAGGTTGTCGCAGGAGAGAATAGTGTTTACCTATTGACACCTAAAGCGCAAAAAAAGCTTAATGATTTAACTTCTCTTACGGATTATTTTGATTATGAAGCAATGATTGCAAGTATCGATAAAGATACCGCTTATAATATTAGGTCGCTTGCAGCTGCCTGCGATGTTAATGGTGCAACTATTTTAAGATTTATGAGGGAGGGCATGCCAGCAAAAATAACTGGACGATTGAGAACAGGAAAAGTCAATAGAAAATACAGAGAGATTAAAGGAGAAGATGCAATAAAATTCTTTGAATGGAGAAGAAATGTTTATTCTCTAAATATGCTATCATTAAAAACAGGATATGATACTGAAGTGCTTGGGGAGTTGGCTGATGAAGGGTTCTTGAAAATAATTAAGTTAGGAAAAAAGAAGACAAGATATGTGCATGTTGAAGATGTTGAACTGCTTAAGGCAAGAATAGCAGAATACAGGCTGCCTCAGCCTGCAAAAAGAGGCAAATTTGCAGGAAATAAATTATTTGATTATCTTATTGAATTAAGAAAAACAAAATCTGCTTCAGATTTCACTCCTCAAAAGCTTGAGACAGAATATAGAGGGATATCAGCTGCTATTTACCGGCGATTTAAGACTTTTCCTTCTGCACTTGAGGCAGTAGCAGAATATCTTACTCAACAAGGAGATAAAACGTTGGCAAGAAGATTCCATGTCAATGTAGTGTATGCGGAAAGAACAGGCATGGATTTAGGTGAGATTGAAAACTTTTGGATAGCTGCTGAAAAGAAAGGGTTATCTCCAGATGAAGTGTTAAAAGATTTTAACAAGCCTGCATTGACAGAAGAAGAGAAACAGGAGATTGTATCATTGTCAAGGATTGTTCTCAACTCTGTGCTTGCTAAGGAATATAGCAGAAGTGTAGATTATATTATTACTTTGTCAATTAAAAAGACTGAAGAAAAAGTTACAAGGGTGGCATTTTCTGACAGAAGGATAGAATTATCATTGCCTCTGTATAATTGCAGCGAGAATGAGAGAGTAAGGCGGATTATCCTGGAAAATGTTTTTAATCCATTAGCTAAAGACATTGCACAGCATGTTTCTGATGCTCCCGATGAATTTTTCACACCATACTTTGGCTTATATACTAAATTATTTGGGCTAAGCCAAGACAATTCAAAAAAGATAACTGAAGCGATAACTCAGAAAATTACAAGATATGTAACTCAATTATTGGTTCAATACGCAGAGAATGATTCAGAGCTGCCAAACACAGTAAGAAGCAAAGAAGAAACAATCACTCAATGGATATTTAGAAAAGCCAGAGAGCATTTTGCTGCACAGTTCCCAAAAAGAGCAGCAAAAGAATTTGACAAGATGCTTAATGTTTTATCAGAACAGGATTATCTGATTATTTCAATGAAGTATCAGTTAGCTGCTGATCTTTCTGAAAATTCATATCAAGGACCAAGCCACAGAGAGATTGCTAAATTAGCAGGTGTGCATTATACTTCTATAAGTGATAGAGAAAGAGAGATTGTAGGGAGATTAATGCACGCTGAGAATATAGAAAAAGTAATTGGATTTATGGATGTTTTCAAGAATTATTTGCGCAGATGCAATGCTAAACCTGCTGCATGATAAGCCAATTATTAAGAATAATTTTATAAATTAATTAGGATTTTGCAGTAATTTAAAACAAATAAACAAAGTAAAAGAGTTGTATCTTTAATGCCGCCAAAAGCACCTACTAAAACAGGAAATCCAAAAGGAAGCAGATTAGAAGATAGAATTGCTGATTCTGAGACAGCAGCTTTAGCTGTTAGAACTTTTCAAGGAACAGACTTAGAGCAGATTCATGCTGTTGATTGGGGTACTGTAAAAAATCCATTAACAACTCTGCAAAATATGCTGAAATGGGAAAATGCGCAGTGGTATTATATAGGTTCTGGTGGGGATTATTTCAGTAAAAAAGAAGAGGGTAAAGATAGTAAAGAACGCTGGAAAAGCCATGCAGATTCTTGGGAAGATTTTGTAAACAATATTCTTGGTGTTAAGAAAATAGGATATCTTACAGATTCAATGGGTTATTACAGATGGATACAAAAATATGTTGTGCCAAAAGGTTATACTAAAATTCCTCCATTTAGAACAATGAATTTTGTTATGCAATTTAGAGACGCATTTGAAAAATATCGTGACTTAATAAAAATGGTATTTGAAGAGGGAGTATATGAAGTTCCGAGGATAAGAGCAGCAGTAATAGAAAGTATAGGGGTTGAAGAATACCGTAAAAAGATTGGTCAGCAAGCTCCTGCACCTAAACGAGCAAGAACTTACGGAAAAGATGATGGAAAAATGCAACCTGCTCGTTCTCAAGGACCTAGTGCAGTTAGCTCAGCAGGTTTAACTGGAAGAGTTGCTGCAGGTGGAGATACTAGCAGACCTGCTTATGATGAGCATGGTGGAAGAGTAGGAGCTTATAGAGGTTCTACAGTTGCAGAAATAACCAGAATGGTTGAAGCAGGAAATATTATTCCGTTAGAACATGCTGCTAGAGAGATGGTTGGAAGATTAGGAGTATTAGCTTTGCATATTGACAAATATTCACCTTCTGCACAAGACGAGATAAGGCAGGGAATAAAAGATATAAATGAGCGGATAAATGGAAAAGAGTAGAATAGTATAATATAAAAAAAATTATAAAATAATATAAATTACTTTTATCACTTTTATCTTTTCATTCTCTAATAATAATACCCACCAGCGCCCATGCTCGCATAAATTATTGCAAGTATTATCAATTCTATTATCAAAAAACCTATGACTGCACCGAATGTGGCAAACCCTGGCAATATCCCTAACCTGATTCCTACATAGATTGCCGGAGCAAACAATACAAACAACGAGTATAGGAAGAATATCAATATCATAAGCAGTGTCAATACTCCAGAGCTTGAATATCCTACCCAATTATACAGGTTTTTGGAGATAAATGAAAGCGCATACCATCCTAATAACAACAGGATGCTTGAGATGAAACTTGCTGTCAAGACCATGGCTAATGCCTGGCTAGTATTAGGTATGACAACTGCGGATTTGGATGAATTACTTTTAGAGGCTTTTCCAGCAGAGGCATTTGACAAATTAGATGCAAATGATATGCCTGAATAATCTCTTAATACCCTGTATGCCTTTCTTGCGCCGAAAAATAATAAGACCAACACCCCTAAAATTATGCCAATCGTTAAGCTGATCCTGCCTTTGTTAAGCAATGATTTGGAAGTTGAATATTTACCTTTCACATGAAAGCTTTCCCAAGGGTCTAATGCACTTGCTTCCTTCACGTAACCATAATCATACTCAATACTTCTTGAATATTCTGAAAGCTGTTTGCTGTCAAATGATTCAGATTTTGCAAAAGAAGCTTCTGCCATCATGCCATAATCTGCTGGCTTGTAATTCACACTTGCGCTAGTGCCTTCCAAAAATAAGTCATTCTGGACATTGATGCTTACTCTTACATGACTTGTGTCATAATTGTATTTTATTGTCTCAAAATCAAAGTTATGCACGCCCAGGCTTTTTTTAACATAGCCAGTTGCCTTATAGTAGATGATCAATGTTGCTGTGTTCTGCTGTGTTATTACCTTAGGCAGTGTAAATGTAAATGCAGTGCTGTCAGAAAGCTTTTCTGCTGCATATTCAACCGGATAAAACTTTGTAGAGGAATAGTCAACATAAGAATTGAAATACGAGCATTTCTTGTAGTATGATGTGCAGTTATCATCTGCGCAAACTTCTTTCCATTCTGCACATTCTTCTTTTAATAGGTGATATTCCTGCACTACATTTAATATCCTGATTGTCTCGCCAGGAATCTCAATCTTTAATTTATCAAGTGTTTCATTGCTTGGATTATTTAAGTTTACCTTTAACGCAACTACTGCTTCTCCTTCTTCGTCAAACATTACGCTGTAGTATTGGGAGTTTTGAGCAGGCGCACGATATTCAGGATAAAAATCCGGCTCAGCGATAATAGGCATCATCTCCTTGGCAACCGGAGACAGGGCTAATGCAACGGAGCTGAACAATAATATGCCAAATATGAACATCAATAATGCAAATGATGCGTGCATCGGATTTTTCGTATGTCTTGATTGTTTTTGGATGTTTTTTATTGTCATTTGGATTCACCTCTTTTAGGAAAGTAAGGGATATATAAATACCCATCGATTGGTTTAAATAGAATTGAAGCTATAGTTAATATGTATTTGAAGTTATAGTTTATACCAATTATGCAATATTCTGAATTTTACCACACTGCTTCATTATCCTTATTTTCTTTGCTCTTTTCGTTAAGGCAGCGTACAAACTCCTGCTTTTCGATCCATGCACATCTGCTTTCTACGCAAACGCATTCTGTGAGCTTGTAGCAGGAATATTCTGCCCTATATTCACAGGTTGTTATGACTCTGCTGCCTCCTTTTGCGCAAACCTGTCCTGAGCATCCTCCTACTTCGCAGTCTGAGTCTTTTGCGCACTCATTTGCATCAGTTTGATCGTTTTTTCCATTCTCTTTCTTAACCATCTGCTTGCATTTATTCTCTACGCACTTAACCTCTAAATTGCTAGCTATTCCTCCGCAAAAATCTGGGCATTGTGTTTCTTTATCTACATTTGCTTCATAGTAATTTTTATTTCCTAAGAAACAGCTACCATCATTGTCTTTCCCGCCGCAGATGCAATCAGAATCTAGGCTGCAAAAAGTTTTAGATTCTTCAGTTGACGGTTGTGTGAGGTTTGCCTTTATTGGAACTACTGGACGTTTAGGTGTTTCGCAACTGGCTAAGATAAGTATTAAAGTAACAAGTGCTGCAATCAGAATTAGATTTGTTTTTTTCATTACAATTAGATATTAATTAGTTATTGTTTATTAATCTTTTCACCATAAATAGTTTATTTAAGCTTTCTAGGCAATAAGGTAGCATGCGTAACGAGTTAACATTATGTCATCTATTTCTCTCTTTGCATCTGAACCAATATCAACCATTTTCCTGATGTCAGGAAAATGGTCATTTATCTCATGACCTGAATTCTTGCATGCAATCTTTGCCTTTTCAATAGCATTAAAGAAATTTTCCCATTTATCATACCCAAGGAGTTTTTGTAAATCTCTTGCATACCAGAATTCCACTCCCTCAGCTTCTTGGGAATAATCTTCAAAAGTTTTCTTGAGTTTGATGATGATTTCCTTATCCATGCTAATCGCTAAACCACTAGTAATATTTAAAGTTTCTTGAGCCAGAAAGTATAATATGCATTTCTGTTAATGCTAATCTCTTTTTCTGATTTTCTCAATGATAAGATAGGCTATTAATGCAAAAACTGCCCCAATGATAAACCACAATGCAATATTTGAGAATATACTAGAGGTTTGTTGCGCTGTTGATGCTGCCTGTGAAGCATAATCTGCAACTATTGGCGCTTGATCTGCTATCCTGGCAACTGCCTTGGCTGCAACTTCCTCAACTAATGGCTGTGCTGCAGCTGCAGAGCTGGCTGATGCATCTTGTATTGCTTCATTTGCTAAAGGAACAGCAGATTTTTGCGCTGCACCAAGTGAAAAAGAGTTAAAAGATGGTTGAGATAATCTTGAAAATACCTGTATCAATGCAGCAGCTCCTGCAGCTAATAATGCAACTGGCAACAATGATTTTAATCTGTCGCGGATTGTCTGTGTAGGTGCGCTAGGCGCAATTATGATGTATTTGTTTGCAAGCTTATAATGGTTGACTTCTTTTCCTTTTTTGCTGTAATGAAACTCATCAACATCAACAAGATTTCCAGCTTGCAATTGCTGAAGATTGTAATGCACTGTTGAGAGAGGAAGCTTTAGGTCTTTTGAGATCTGTGTTTCTGTGACTTCATCATCTTCTCCCTTTGTTGCAAGATAATCAAGGATCTTTCTCGCAGAAGCGCTTGTGATGACATTAGCTAATTTTTTAGTCTTTTCTTCGCTTAGAGAGACTAACAGGAATGTCTGTTTGCTTTGTTTTTTTGCCATGGTTTATTAGATATTTGTTGATATCATTTTTAGATAATTATCTTATATTTGTCTTTTATTATTTTGCTGATATAAATAAGTTTAGATAATTTCTAGCTGCGTTGAAGCTATAGATACTACTAAATAGAGGTTAAAAATAGTAAGATTTAAATAGGGTAGAGGCCTCATCAGATATTATGTCAACACTAGAACATGAAGTCGAACACGAAGAGCATGAATGCCATACATCTGCTTCTAATAGAAAGATTAGCCCATTGCCTACATCTTATGGATATTCATTTGATGGGATACAATGGATAATGACAACAAGAAAGTTTGGCGACATAGGCAGCGAGACAGATGGCTTTCCATACAGCGAAGATACTGAAAATAATAACTTCATGGATAACCAGAGTGTCCGTAAGAAATATAGAACCACTACACATTGATGATTGTTTCTATCAATATGTATCATATTTTTATTTTTTAACTAGCGAATCTAATAATTATAAATTTTAATTACATTCTTACATTTAATCATATATGCACAGCTGATTGATAACGATTAAAGCCACAGCCTACACACCAGTGGGCACTAGAGGTGTTAGTAGAAAAGTTGCTCCTCCTCTACGTTTAGTTAATATACAAGCTCGCTAGCATAATTATTAGCTATGAATCTTGTTACTTTACTGGTTCAAGTTTGCCCGTCGCAACATTGACAGAGTTATTGGATTTGTGCCCACTACATTGGCGGTGTAGGCTGTGGCTTTTTTGAAAATTTTACCTATCTTCTTTTAATTTATCCGCAAAACTTATATAGCAGATTAAGTTTATTTTATTTATGACATCAAAAACAAGGACGTATTTTGCATATGCAGTGATCATTATCTTGTGTGTGCTTGTGATATGGCAGTTTTCTTACAATCAGCAGCTAGCTAAGATGTACTCAAAGGCATACTATAAATCTGCTGACATACAGAAGTTAAGCGGAATAGGTGATCTAGGAAGCCAGCACATACACGCACATCTTACAGTCATGGCTGATAATAAAAAGGTAGATTTTGCAAAGCCAAATTACCAGCTGCAGCACAGCTTTATACATTTTGAAGACGGCGAAGGGCATACGGTGCATGTCCATGCAACTGGACTGACTTTAGGGAATTTATTTAAAAGTTTGGGAGGAGAAGTTAATCTTAATTGCATGAAGATCGAGAGCAAAGAATACTGCAGTTCTGTCGAGGCGACAGGAAATAAGCTCAAAGTATATGTAAACGGAGAGAGAATATTTAATCCTGCAAATTATCTTTTTAAAAACATGGACAGGATATTGGTTGCGTATGGCACATTAAGTGAGGATGAGATAAAGAAAGAGCTTGAGAACATAGGCAAGATAGAGATTGAGGAATAATTAGAAGTAAATATATTTTTAAATTGCAAATATTTATAAAGGAGTGCATATTTTATCAGTATATCTTAATATTATAAAATGAGATAAATAAAAGTTCTCTTGAGGAAAAATGACAGAGCAGAGGGCAGAGGAAAGAGAAATGCCGTATGAAGATGAAAATAATCAAGAGGCTGAAAGCAGAGAGCAACAGGATGATCCACAGGATAAGCATACGCATCTGCAAACACATCAGCACCATACCAATCAACATACACACCATAATCCGCATCAAGCCAGATACCAGCAGCATCTACAGGAGAAAGCTCAACAGCAGGGTACTACTGAGCAAAAGGAATCTGCAGTTACAAAGTTCAAATCATTCACAAAGGAATGTGTCAGAGTATTAAGGATCACTAAAAAACCAACAGGCATTGAGTTTAAGACAATAGTCAAGGTTTCAGGCATCGGGATGCTGCTCATAGGATTGCTGGGATTCATAATACAATTGATAAGGCAGGTATTGATCAGTTTTTAATAATCAAGTTTGACATCAAAAAGAGTTTAAAGAAATAAGGTGAGAATCAAAAATGGCAGAAGCGCAAACAACAGAAAAATCAATAACGCATATTTTTGCATTAAGGACAACTTCCAACAGGGAAGATCAAGTTATAGATTTTATCGGTTCTAACATCACTAAGAAAAAGATAGATGTTTATTGTGTCATAAGGCCGCACGGAATGAGAGGATATATTTTCTTAGAAGCTGCAGACAAAGCTTCTGCAGAGCAGGCAGCGTTCAATGTTCCATATGCTCGAGGGATTTTAGCAAAAGAGATCGAATATAAAGAAATAGAGCATATGCTTGAACAGGTCAAGAAAGAAGCAAACATCCGCAAGAATGACATTGCAGAGATTATATCTGGACCATTCAAGAGAGAGCAATGCAAGATTATGAGGATAGACAGGACAAAAGAGGAAGTTGTTGTTGAGCTTTTGGAAGCAGCTGTACCTATCCCTATTACAGTCAAGATAGACGCAGTAAAAGTCATAAGAAGAGATGATGATTCTTCAGAGGATGAAGAAGAGAAGAAAGAAGAAGCCAAAGAAGAGAAAAAGACAAGATACCACGAAGAAGAGAAAGAAGAAAAGATAGAAGGCGTCGATGAGAAGGACTTTTACGAGTAAAAAATGGGAGAGGTTATTTTTTTATTTAAGATATCCAATAACAGCTGTTAATAATAATAACATTTATAAATAATTTGAGGTTTTCAAGGTCAATATGGCAAATCAGATGATTGAAACATTAGTATCAGGAGGCAAGGCTACTGCTGCGCCGCCATTGGGCCCTGCTTTAGGGCCATTAGGTGTAAATATAGGCATGGTTATTGCTGAGATAAACAAAAAAACAGCAAGCTTTGCAGGCATGCAGGTTCCTGTCAAGATTTCTGTAGATCCAAAAACAAAAAAATTTGAAGTAACTGTAGGAACTCCACCAGCTTCTGCATTGATCAAGAAGGAAGCAGGCATTGAAAAAGGCTCAGGCAATCCATTGATGGATAAAGTAGCTGACTTAAGGATTGAGCAGATAATCAAGATTTCTCAGATGAAGCAAGACAGCTTGCTAGGCAAAGATTCTATTGCAAGATGCAAGGAGATAATCGGAACATGCCATTCGATGGGCGTTCTTGTTGAAGGTAATTCTGGACAGCAAACAATCATGCTAATCAATCAAGGCCAGTTTGTCGATAAGATCAAATCTGGAAAGACAGAGCTTTCTGCTGCTGAATTAAAAGCATTGGAAGCAGAGCGTAAGAAACTGCAGGAAGAGATTGAAAAGAGAAAAGTAGAATTCACAGCATTAGGTAAGCAGATATTGGCTTCAATGGAAGGAAAGAGCAAGGGAGAGATAAAAGCTAAATTATTGGAAGCAAAGATACCTGATGCTATAATCAAGGAATTAATGCCAGCTACTGATGCAGTTGCAGCAGGAGGAGCTCAGGCAACTCCAGGAGCTGCTGGAAAGACAGCTGAGACCAAGCCAGCTGCTGAGAAGAAGAAATAAATTTTATTTTTTTACACTATAATTTCTAAATACTAAATTTTGGATTAATCTAAGATTAGAGAGCATGTAATTTTAGAATAGACATAAAAATATCTATTGTCCACATTTTTGTAATTATCGCTCATTTTGTGGACAATAGAATATCAGTATCTGCCTAACAGTTAGATTATTCCCTAACTCTATACTATAATTTCTGAATACTACATTTCTCGCAAGCTATTAAATATCTGCCTCAACTATCAGCCCAGTCCTTGTTTCAGTAACTGGCTCAACAGCTATATCAGAATTTGGATCATCACTGTCTAAAGAAGGATTAACTGTAGGCACTTCAGGAACATCAACTACATTTCTTGGCTGCTCATTTACATTAACGATATCTGCGCAGATGCTATTTGATCTCTTGTTTGCAAACTCTAGGCTGCGAGTAAACTCTATACAAACTCTGTTGTAAACATTTGTGCTGTATTTCACAAACATGTTTCTTTGGACAGCATTTGCGCCTTTCTTGACACTCTCTCCCTCGCATTTTTTGCTGCCAGAATCTATGAACAAGCATTTTTTAGGAGATTTGCCTGTCAAGATTACATTAAAGAAAGGGCCTTCTGCCAAAAATTCTTCTAATCTCTTTCCAGAGCCAGGGTCTTTCCTTAGTATTCTTGCTGGAGCTTCTGGCACAGGATCATCAATTGCACGTATGCGCCGCCTTGTATCTGTTTCTGCCTTATCGATTAATGACTCAGGGATATAAACTTTATAGCTTATCTTGTATAAGTATTGTTTTGTGCCGTTAGGAAACTCAAGCAATTGTCTTTCTCCATTCACAAACGCAGCTGTCACCAGCTGCCCACCAGGTGTCTGCACTACTAAAACATTATCTCCAACTTTTCTTAAGTTTGATTCGCAGATTTTTGAAACACGATATTCACTTCCGCCTAACACCCAATTATTGAACAGCATATCTGTCCTCCTGTTCCAGGCTTTAAATGCGCCATTGTCTCCAAACAAAGATGATAATTGCCCAAATGATTGTGCATACTCCTGCGCGTTTTCAAACCTTATTGATCTGTCTTTTGATGCACCTTCCTTGTATTCTGCTAGAGCAGCTTCTAATTGTGCACCTGAAAGACCTGCTGCCTCAAGATCCTTTTTTACACTAGCTGGCACAATTCCAAATAACCCACCAAACCCAAGCTTTGTGCCGACTTTTGTTTTGACTGCGCCTTGACTCTGTTCATATTTTGCATCATATTGTGGGCTTTGAGGATCCAATCTAGGATCATTTACATTAAAACTTGGAGGATATGTTTTTATTTCGCCAGTATCTGGGTCATAATTGATTAATGGACCACTAGCTTCAAAATCAGCCAATTTTTTTGGATCAGTTACTCCTGGTGTTGGTGCAGGAGGTGTTTCTGCTTGTGCTGCTCCATCTCCTGCTGCTGGTGCTGGTGATGTTCCTGCTGCTCCTGCTGCTGGTGCTCCTGCTGCTGGTGCTGGTGGTGTTCCTGCTGCTCCTGCTGGTGCTCCTGCTGCAGGTGTTGGTTTAGGTTTTGGTGGAACCTCTGGTTGAGAGATATAGCCATTACCTTTAACGGCAAACGGTTGACTCATCTGCGTATAAGTTTTTCCGCCTGCGCCGTAGACTGTTCTTTTTAGCTGATTGCCTTCATTGCCGCCATAGCCACGCGTGTTACCCTGACCAAAATTAAGTATGCCAAAATCAATCTTGCCAACATCTATCCCTAAAAATCCAGAAGTATCTTTAGTCCTTTCAACCTTTTCGGTTATTCTTCCAGAAGGATCTGTTGTAACGCTGCTCTCAAAATCTATAACTTTCTTGTCTTTATTTATTGTAAACCTTATTTCAGTTGAAGTTCCATCAGGATTTGGAATAATCTCACTAGTGTCGTAAACTGCCTTGTCTCTGGCTTTGGTACGACTCTCTAATTTCTTTTTAGCATCATCTCTATCTCTTTCTGCTTGTGATACTGCATCCTTTGCATCATTTAATTCTCTCTGTTTACCTGCTGCTGTCTCTCTAGCTGCAAAGAATTCTGTTCTCTTTTCTGGAGTAAGCGCTCTTAGATCATTTTCATCAAGCAGAAATAAAGGCCCATTCTGCAATGCAGAAGGCAACAATGCTTTGGCTTTATCCCTCTCTGATTCATATGCACTTTGTTTTCCAGCCACATCTCTAAAAGAATTTGCTTGATTAAATTCAGTTTCCGCTTTAGTAGACACTGCAGTTGCATCATCTACTGCCTTCTCTGCCCTTGCTCTCCCATCCTCTTCTCCATTTCTGCGAAGCACTACTTTGCCATCTGCATCATGTGTCATTGTATAATCATATGCTCTTCCTTGCACTTTTGCAGGAATAGTTCCAGTAGCAATGCCTTGCTCAAAATCAGCTACAGGTTTGCCTGTATAAACTTTAGTGCCATCCTTCATATTAAGCACAACTTGACCATCTACTTCCTGTCCTCTTATGCCTGTTGTCTCAAGATTGTACTCTTTGTGAATAATTGGATCTTTTTGCCCTGGCTGTTTTTCTTCTACTATTCCGACTTTAATATTGTCAATTGTTTTTGTATCTGAACCTGCACTGCCTTCTGCTGAACTTGTTTCTCCAGCAACATCTCTAGAACTGGTAACAACAAGTGGCTCTTCTCGTATAGTATAACTTGCTCCACTAACTGTTTCTATTACACTAGGACTACCCTCTGAACCTGCAGTAACACCTTTGATCATCTCTCCTTTATCTGTAAACAAAGTCTTATACATATCAAGGGACATTGGCTTTGTTGCAGCAGTGCCTACTCTAATCGTAATTGTATGTTGTGAAACATCTTCTTCTTGAATCGCATATGCACTCTCGCCTTCTTTAGGCTGCCCGTTAGCATCTCTCAATTGTATTTTTGTGCCGCGAGTTATAACATTGTTTCCCTGCCTTATCTCATAATTCCCAAGTCCATCTTGAGCAGGCTCGAGAATTTTTCCTTCAAAGATAAATTTGCCTGTATTTTGGTCCATCGTATAACTCGGATTTGATGGGAATTGATCTCTTGGCTCAAAATCGCCTGCAGGTGTTTCGAATACTTGTCGAGGTAATAAGCCTGTAGCCGATATAACTGCATCTAAAGGTGCGAAAGAATTAAAATTTCGTCTTGCTTGATATGCCTCTATGGCTCCAGCCTTTGCATCCTCTTGTGTATCATAAACCATTTCTTCATCATCATTTGGATCTCTATTTCCTTTATTATCAACAACCAACCATCTCTTATTTTCTATCTCGCCTTTAACCCTTGCTTGGGCAGCAGGGCTTGCTGCAGTTGCTTCAGCTGATGGCTGTACACCTGGCTTGTTGCGAAGCCTGCCTGATGCAGCTTCTGCCATTGTTGTAAATAAGAGTATGACTATCATCAAGACTGCAAATATTCCAACAATTGATTTATTGCTGCGTTTTTTCATCTTTTATCAGATTGTTTTATTTTTGTTTGTGTTTGTCTTTTATTTTTTCAGTTATATTTTTTTATAGGTTTTTGTTGCACATATTTCATTTTTAGTTTTTCTTTTTTTGTGGATTAATTATTTTTTATTTATCAATAACTTCCCAGTATCCGCCTTTAGCTGCCCCGATTCTTTTAATTAGACTTTTTGCTTTGAGAGTGTTAATATGTTTTTGAATAGCCGAAGGATTAATATTTAGTTTTGCAGTTAATTCTGCCCTTGATATTTTAGGATTAGCCTTAAGCAGCCCCAATATTTCTTTTTGCATCTTTGAAATTATCTGACCACTTATCTGACCACTTATCTGACCACCGCCTATTTTCGACTCACTTAGACCTTCTTTCTTTCTCTCAAAAATAGTATAGAATATATCAGCAACTTCTTTAAAGATTGTCTTTGGCTCTTTCGATAATATTAATTCTATCCCTCGTCCCCATTTTTCAATAAAATGGACCCGATGAAAGAGCTCTGCAATTAATTCATTTCTTCTCTTTGAAACATTCTCTTTCAAAATCTTAGTTAGGGTTAAGCCACCATATAAACTGCCAGGATTTCTGATTTCTACCCTGTCTGTAAAGATTGCAATATTTACTGAATCAGGTTCAAGATAATCCCTGTGGCAAAAAGCATTGATAACTGCTTCTCTCAGGGCTTCTTTATCAATTTCAGGAATATCAATCCTTCTTAATCCTTCCACTCTCATTCCCGTGTGGATATTTTTTAAGACATATTTCTGTGCTTCTTCAATCAGATAAAACAGATCTCCCTCAAACTCATTCATGTCAATAATGCTTGATGTTTTTGTGCCAGCAAACACTGCACATCTTAGCTTTGCATTTGCCATGAACTCCTGCGGATTTTTGCCAAACAATATCACTGCTGTATTTAGTATCTGTTGATCATGCATGAGTTTTAGCTTTTCTAGACTATTCTCCAGAGTATCATATTTTAAGCCTGCAATTTTTAGAAAGATCTTGAGCTTTGTAGAACTTATGTCATCTAACCTTGCTTTCTCGCATATCTGGTTGTCCCATCTAAGCTTATCCTTGTTCTTTCTTACAAATATATTTTCAAGCTCTTTTGCGCTAAGCTGTTTATCCTCATCACCTACCCTAATGTATGCTCTTCCATAGGCAAAATAAGGCTTTTCAATACCATCAAACTCTACTTTGGCGCAGCTTTTGCCTTCAATCAAGAGATTATTTATTTGGGGAAAGATCTTTGGCTCAATATGTTCAGAAATAACTTGTGAGATTCCTCTAATCGTATTCTCAGTTACTTGCTGTCCAATAACTTCGCCATCATTCCTAATCCCAAAATACAACTCTCCCTTCTGATGCTTGTTCAGGATTGCAGCTATTGAAATGATCGCTTCCTTAAGCTCAGAGGTTGATTTCTTAAGCTCGAGTGTTTCCGATTCCTGCAATCTTACCATTAATTTAGTTTCTGGCTCTTTCTTTGGCATTTTAAATTCCTGTACCATCATGAGTTGTTGCATTTTTTATATTCGTTTTTTTTATTTTGCAATTATGTTTTATTTGATTTTTTTTGTGGATTATTTTGTTTACACTTATCCGCCATCTCCCTTCTTATCAAGCTCTTTAACCTTTTCGCACATATCATTCTGCGGCTTAAATGATGCTGCTAATCCGCCACCTTTTCCTTTGCCTGAAAACTGGAATATCGCATCAAGATCCTTATACACTTTTGAGCTGATTTTAACAAAGTCTGCCATAGTACATGCAGCTGCTACAACATTAGAATAACTACAACTTTTTGGACACAACCATCCAACAGCTGCGCCTACTAATGCCAATGGATTCTGGAATATTGTCTTTATAGCACCAGCAAATTTATCAATGATCCAGTTCCAAGGCAATAAGCTGTCCCATTCACCATAGATATATTTGCATTCTAACAAACCTTTTTGCGCATGGCATTGGTCAATTGGCAAGCCACCTGCGACGTCCTGCATCAAGCAAACTGCCTGCATGCAATGTATTTGCCTGTGTTTTTCTGCTGCAGCTATGATACCAGGAATGCATCCCATCAAAATTGCCAAGCTCAAGCTTTTCATAGGATCAGGCTTGATGCTCAGGGCTGCAGCTGCATCTTTGCCAGTAATCGTATTAACTGTCTGGCTTGTTCGCTCTAATACGCCGCCTTCTCCTGCAATTGAATCTGGGAAGAGACTATATACCTTATCTAACAATGCGCCCAGTCCCCATCCTTTTGGTTCCCTGCATGACACATAATTGCAGAATTTATCACCTGTAGCTGCCCAACCTTTTTTTACTCCGCCTGAAGCTAATGTAGTACCATAACACGCACCTTCAACACCTGGCTTAGCAGGAGGAACAACTTTTAATCCATCCAGTGCTGCGCTAACCGCAGTTATTAATTCAACTATACCCATCAGTGTTCCAAACAATTGGCAGATGCCTTTCGCAATCACCATCACCTTACTCAGCACATCAATTGTCTTGCCTAGGTCATCAAATGCTGCTTTCTTTTCATGCTCTATCTGATCTCTTAAGCTGGCATCTATCGTGCCGATAGGAAGATCAAACCACTTAGTTACAAATGTTACATTCTCAAACTCTGGCTGCTGTACTAGATATTTAGAATTATCAATAGTCTTTGTAAGCTGTGTAAGTATGCTGAATGTACAGGTAAACTTGAGCTCATTGAACTCTGGCTTTACTGTTTGATATTCGACAAACAAGACAGGATTAGTTTTAATCTTGCCTTTATTGTTCTGCACCTGAAGGGATTTTATTATGCTAAATGGAGCTTTCCCAATGTCTGTCTCATCTGCTCTGCATGAATTTTTTATAAATGTAACATCTAACGGATCAGCTGTCTGCCCTGGCTTGATTATAGGAAGCAGATTAACTTTAAAGTATTGCCTTGTATTGACAAGCTCAAATGTCTCTCTATCAAGAGCTTTTGGAGAAGGTACTACTCCTGAAGCAGCCACCTGCCAGAAATTAGGAGCTGGCTGGTTAGCTTCAATCTTTAATACTTCTACTTTCAGATCTCCAGTACTTTCATCGATAACTGCGCCAGAAACCTTGCCCTGTGCCAGTTTTACGCATCCTGATTGCGCACCTGATGCAGATGCTACTGCTTGGCACGTAATTTCTTCTTTAACATTTTTTTCATTACCAGGCGCATCAGATGCCGTTAGCTCAACTATCCTTCGCTGATTTTGCTCATCGCCATACACGCCTATGCTCTGCCTTGACTCAGCTGTGCATGTCCATTTAATTGCAGAATTAAATGCAGGCGTTTCTTCAGGCAAGCAGTTGACAGTCAAGTTTTCTTCGGCGTTTAAGTCTGCCAAATTAACAAACATCTTTGCAGGAGAAACATCTTTAACAACTGCAGTAACTTGGACAACATCTCCAGATTGGTGAAAGTCCACTGGCCCTTGCTCAGAAATAGATGTTACACTTACCTGCTCGATTATTGGCTTAGTCTTGTCAAAATAAACTTTGCTTGTCTTATCTTTTGGAATATTTTTTGCATTATCTTTTAAGGTAAGCAAGAGATCATATACTTTCTCTGCATTTGTATCAAAGATCTCTGTTTGGTTCCAGATACAGATATATAGCTCGCTGCTTTTCTTAATGCAATCATTGGGTATAATATTATTTAAGCCTGAAGTGCTTGTGCCTGAACTTCCTGTGCTTCTTCCTTCCACTCCCTGGATAGTAAGCTTTAGGTTCTCTTTTGTTATGCCGCTATGTGCTTCAAAGATTTCCGCAATAAAAAGGTTCTCTGTTCCTGGCTTTATTACACTTTCAAAGTTAACATTCATCCCCTCGATAGTTTTAGCAGTTGTGCCAACAAACTTTGCCTCTGGAGAAATGCTGTCAATATCAAATGAATAACTGATAGGGATGCTTGCCTTATTAGGAGTTGCAGCAATATCCTCTACATTCAATACTATTCCAGAAGCTTTCTTTGGTTTTTCTATGCTTATGCTCCAGTTGCATGAATAGATGAAGGTTGTTGAGTTGAACTCGCATTTATCTGCTTTCACTGATCTTAATTGCTGGCCGTTGGTCGAATCAAGGTTGCTAAGATCAAGCTTAACACCATCTTCTATAAGCCCTGGAAATTCTTCCCTGATCTTTACTTCAAAATCAACTCTAGCGCTTGCTGCTGCAAGATGATTTACTTTAACTCCATTGACAGTTGCCTTAAAGCTTCCTGGAACAAGCTCAGGAGCTGAGAGCTCAGGAGATAATTCATAAGTGATGCTTGCAGCATTTTCATTGCCTTTCATATCTTTCAGTTCAAATTTTACCCTGACATTTCTAGTGCTGGAACTTATTTTTGCATTAGGTATTTTTATGCCGCAATTATATAGGCCAGTGCCAATACTGGCTGAAGCGCCTGTTGCAGCGCCTGATGATCCGCTTGCGCCTGAACTGCCTGATGAAGTCCCTACACTTGAGCTACCACCTACAATAACTTTATTGCATCCAAGATCAACTACACCTAAATTGATCTCACTGAGATTTGCCTTGACAAAAAAAAGATCTTCTTCTTTTATATTCACACTGAGGTTTATTTCTGTCTGCTTGTCTGGCTCAAGCCGATGCGTTAATCTTTCTCCAAGATAGATTCCAAAACTATCTTGCACTATCTCTGGCCTGTTATAATCAATTTTTCTTGTGATCTCATTGCTCGTAGTGTCTCTCTGAATCTTATCAAATACTTTAAGCACATATTTTCTGTCCATGAATCCGCGTGCAGTTGATGCAAAAATGTTAGGATAAAGCTTAATCCTACCAGTGGCTGATATTGGTGAACTTGAAGAACTTGGCGTATCAAGTACTGTCGTATTTATTACCCTGCCATCTTCACTTAACTCTATCCAATCAATGCCTGCTGTAGGAGAATCATCTCCAACACTATAATCTAAGAAAGTGCCGTCTGTATTTTGCAATACATCAAATCTAGTTTGGTCTATCTGAGGAGATTTATCGTCTGTATATAGAGGGATATCATTTGAAGTTCCTGAATTAGGAGTTAATCTGTTTCCATTGCTATCATTCAGATATGCGCTTACACTCACTGCACCAAGAATAGTTGGAACATTTTGAAAGACAGTACAGAGATATGTTCCGCTTGGCTGATTATTGATTGGAGAAAGCTCTGCTTCGCAGCTCTCAAATGAATTCATCTTAAGTTCTTGACCGCCTCCTGAAATTTTTGCACTCAGCTGTTCTCTTCTGATTTCTGCAAATCCGCCTTGCCCGTCATTTAGGCTGTCATCAAAAATATGCGCAACTGCCTCGATCTCAACCCTATCTGTACCACGCTTGAAATTTAGAACACCATCTTGGCCTGCTACATTGACATCCAGGCTTGAGCTGGTTATTGCTGCAAAAACAAGAGAGCTATAAAGAGTTAAGTTTATGACTAGAACTATCATAAACAAAGCTATGCTCTTCAGATAAGCTGCTCTTTTCATTCAACACCTTTTTTTGTTGGCATTTCTTGCCTTGTTAATTGCAATAATTGATTTCATTGTTTTTATATTTTGTTATGAATATTGCCAATTTATTTAGGAATAATCAATGCCTTATTTACTGCTGAGATGTCTCCTATCTGCCCAAGCCATGAAAGGTGCTCTATGCTGCCAGGCTCAGCTAGCTCAAACACATAAAATGTCAATGAGTCTCTGCGCAAAATGTTGTCTGGAATCTTAAGCCTTGTATCTATGCCGCCCCAGATATGAGGGCTTTTTAGCGTTGTGCCAGGAATGGTTATGGTTTTTTTCGATATCAATCCTGTCTTGACTTTCTTCTTGGTCTGAGGAACTATTGTTTTATTATTGACAAGCAACTGTCCTATGAGATCATACTCACCAGGCGCTATCCTAAGCTTTGGATTATCTGTGGAATTTGCATTGTAATGCACAACACTTGTAAATTCCTCTTCCAAAGGATCCTTTGAGATCCTAGTAAATGTAAGCGCAACTTCTTGCGACTTATCAAGTGGCTTTCCTTGGTCTAATGGCTGCAGATTTGCATCTAATTTTATTCTCTTCACATCGACATTCACTTCCTTGATAGGCGAGAACTCAAGCTCAATTGTCTGTGCTTTATCCTTTTCAATGTTCAAAAGCTTTGATTGAGTAATATACCCAAATTTCTGAGCTGTCAGCAAAGCACCTGCTCCCAATGGCATCCTTTGTTTAAGTATACCTTTATTATTTGTTTGTCCGATTGTGCAGACTTCTCCAGCAAGATCCAAGTCAATATTAACATCATCAACTGGTTTGCTAGGCTCAACCTTATCAACCACCTTTAAGGTGATGTTGCCAGATAATCGTTGGTTAGGGTTGCATAAAAGAGTTTCTTGCGAATTATCGCTTGGAATCTCAACTATCGGCACATTACAGTCAAATGCCTCATTTGTCCTTACATTATCTTCCATTGCAAACCTAAATACATATCCGTTAGTGAACTCAAGCGTTGGAGGATGAACTATCTGTACAACAACTGGATAGCTGATATCATACTGCGCATTATACCTGTGAACAGTAAGTGGAGCAGGCATCGGGATTATGCTTTTTAGCTCCTCGCTTCTGCATAACTCTCCTTTGCAGTTCACATTAAAATAGATTGGCCAGCCTAGATAATCAAAATAGATTCCAAACTCGCTGAATCCTGTAACGCCTGGAAGCTCTGGCAGCACCATATTATCATGCAGGCGTTTTATAGATGCTGAGTATCTTTGCGTGGCATTGACTCTTGCTGCTTGGAAATTTTTAGAGCCTTGTACCTGCCAGAGTTTTGTATAAGTAGATAATACTGTCTCAAATGTCTCTCTCATCTGTGTTTTTGTCCAGAATTTTGGTGTTCCTCCATACTGGGATTCTGCCAATGGCATAAGCTTGTTCTCATCCATGCCAACATAGCTCCCTATTAATGAAGTGGTGATGCGTGACATGAAATTATAAGTTATCTGAGCTTCAACTAATGCCTGCGAAATTTCATACATCTTCTTAAGCTTTAATGGTATTTTAATATAAAACTCATTTATCTCTGTTACGCTGCCCTGGTAATTTATCTTAAGCGGCATCTGGACAAGAAATCTTACATCCTGGTCTGCAACAGTCGTCTGTACTTTTATTTCTCCTGCTCTCTCCACATCATATCCACGCTCTTTCAGCTCAGAGAAATCACCCACACAAGCATTTACACCTGTTATAATAAAATTTTCCAGTTGCGCATCTATTGCTGCAGCATCCTTTGAATAGTATGGGCTTTTAGCTGTGCCTGATTTTTTCAATTTTGGCTTGTTAGAAGCATACTCGCAAGTATTGACAAACTTATTCTTGCTTTTTAGGTAATACCAGTAAGGTATGTTTGCATTGCTGTTTTCAAATAAGTCAACATAATCTGATTCAGTCGGCGCAAACAGCTGCTGCTTGAAGAGGATGTTATTCTCCTGCATATATCCTGAGTCTAGGTCAACATAACCACCATGCTCGCCTAATGCAGCCAAACCTTCAACTGCTTTCTGCTTGATGCATGCTTCAACAAATTGGCTAACTACTTTCACCTGCCCAGGAACTTCTCTTATCACAGGCTCTTTTTCTGTGGAAATTTTTTGCTCAGTTATCTGGCTGCGGATATAGAATATCGTACCGGTTGAGAATAACACTATTACGCCAATTATTATGAACACAGTTATCTGTCCTCTTTTTTGGAGATGATTTTGCTTTCTCATTTTATTTTATGTTGCATTTTTTAATTTTTCTTAATTCTTTTAATTTTTCTTTTCTCGATTTTTCTCATGCAAGCGCCCTCAAGCAAGTAATCTTATAAAAGCTAAACTCAATATTATCGCAGATTTTGACTGCATCATCTGCATTATTTTTTATCTCATCACCATAAGCAACTGCCAGCACAACATAGCAGACATCCTTCTCCTGGCCAAACTTATTGTTGCACAAAAATATAGCTTGGTCAAGGCTTTTCTTGTTGATCTCTCCAACTATCTGCTTTGAAAGATAGGTTGTCTCAAGATAGATAGTGGTGATAGAGCTTGTCACTAAGATCAGCATCAACACAACCAATATCGAGAACGAGAACAGGAATACCTTATCTGCAGGATCAATATGGGAAAATGCTTTGGAAGATGTTCTGGAATCTTTTGGATTTTTTTTGCCATCTGCAAAATAATCCTTTTTCTTAAGCAGGAACCAGATGATGATCGCATTTAATGCCGCAATATATATCGTTCCTGTG
>Ga0209211_10003504_pt1 | contig 25431 bp, 28 predicted proteins | sample RifGroA2_FD_183992 | JGI IMG/M metagenome (GOLD analysis project Ga0209211, IMG submission 183992) | Groundwater microbial communities from Rifle, Colorado, USA - Groundwater A2 (SPAdes) (version 2) | ecosystem: Environmental > Aquatic > Deep subsurface > Groundwater | place: Rifle, Colorado...
TCAACCATCGTTTGGGTTGAAAAGTTTTTGACAACGTGATTTCGGCAATCGATTGGAGTGATTTGATCTATTTTTCTCAAAGCTTCTTTCAAACCATCAACTCCTTTTTCGGGCGCAACAACAAATCCGGTTTTTCCATCTACGATTAATTCCGAAACGGCACCACGATTGAATCCGATGACCGGTGTGCCGCAAGCCATTGCTTCAGCCATCACTAAGCCAAACGGTTCATACCAGTTTATCGTCATAAGAAAAGCTTTTGCTTTTTGCATAAGCGAGGCCACTTCAGATTTGGTTAAAACCAATTCTGATGACAAAGAGCCAACCCATTGAATTTTATCGTTAAGATGAGGTTTAACATCGTGGTTATAAAATTCCATATCTTCAATGTTGCCAGACAGCAAAAGTTTTGAACCGGTTTCTTCCGCTAGTTTAATTGCCCATCGAACTCCTTTTGGATCCATAAAAGTGCCATCGGCGTTTTTAGCCTTGGCTAGTCGCCCTAACCAAAGAAGATAATCGTCTTTTTTTTCCTGATAAGAGTAAATATTAGTATCAATACCGTTATAGACGACTTTAAGTATTTTTGTTTTTTTAAAAAGTTTTTTATGAGCTTGTGAGATAGAAATAAAATAAGTTTGATTAAATAGACTTAAAACATCGTCCAATTCCGGTGTTGCTTGGGCGTGGATTGTGGTGACAATCGGAGTTTTTATGTTACTTGCGACCAGTAAGTTAAGAAATTCCGGATAAGTATGATTGTGAATTATATCAAAATTGTTTCCAATTTCCTCAATTTTTTTAGCTAATCTGACTAAAAAAGAAGTCTCGGCATAAAATGGATTTTCAAAAGCGGGGAGTTCGACAAATGATTTGTCAATGATAGGAATAGTGGTAGCTCCGGGAATCTGACTGTCAGCCGTTCCGATTAAAGTAATTTGATGACCTTTTTTGGCCAAACCGCTAACAAGTTCATAAATAATTCTTGGTCGGGAAGAAAGAATTTTTTCATTCACCGCTCGCTTTATCAGTGAAGCAATCAATATCTTCATAGAAATAATAATAACATGTTTAATATTTACTTTGTGTGGTTAAAGTAGGCGAATTTATCGTAAATATTTTCAAAGCGGTGAGCAATCATTTCCCAAGAAAATTTTTTAACAGCGATTTCGCGAGCACGTTTAGCCATTTTTAATCGAAGCGGTTCATTATTAAAAAGGGTATTAATTTTTTCGGCCATATCTTGAGAGTTGCGGGGCTTGATAAAAAAACCGTTTTGTCCATCTTTGACGGCCAGGGGAATTCCTCCCTTACGGGTAACGACGACCGGAGTTTCGCAAGCCATTGCCTCAAGGATAACTAGTCCCAAAGGTTCATCCCAAACACTTGGCGCCACAAAAACATTAGCCCGGCTATAAAATTTAATTAGAAAATCAGTGTCATCGCCAAAATGACCTAAAAATTTTACGTTGAAAACTTTTTCATCCTTAACCATTTTTTCCAGGTTTTTTCTTTCCGGACCATCACCTAAAATAAAGACTTTCCCCCTTATTTTTTTTGCCGCTCTGACTAAATATTTTACTCCCTTATAAACAGTTAATTTTCCGGCAAAAACAACAATCTTTTCTCCGGAAATATTGAACTGTTGATCAATGTCGTCAGTGGCTACTTTTTTAAATTTGTTTATGTCGACGCCGCCTGGAATGACGCGGACGAGTCTTCGATAATCATCACCAAAAACTTTAAACAGCCACTCTTTAGTGTAGAAAGAGTTAGGAATAATGCGGCGGGCTCGGCGCAGGGCGTCCATGGTCAAAGCCAGATATCTTTTATCTTTTTGGGCGGTCGGGAGTTCTGAACCGTGGACAGTAATAATATAGGGAATTTGATAAGTTGATTTTACGAAACGGGCGGCCCAGGAAAAAGGAAAAGCATGATGAACATGAATGATATTTGGCCTAAAATCCTCAACCGCATCAACCGTGTGATTTAAAAAACTTTTGTAAATCGTCAGTATTTCCCGGTGAGAAATATCTTTATAAAGCCGGCCATTCTTCCATTCAGGGTGCCCGGTAAAGGAAACATTAAAAGGCATTTTGATCGGATACATTTTAACACTGCCGCCGGAAATCTGTCGATGGTCTGGAGCGACCATGGCCACCTTATGATGTTTGGAGACTTCGCGGGCCAGATAGCGGGCATAAGTACCTGAGCCTGAGCCGTAAAGTGGAAATGTCTGCAGGTAAAGAATTCTTAGTTTTTTATCCATAATTTTTTTCAATTATAGCATTTTAAAGTCTAATTTCATCTGAACAAAGATTTTGGGAAAAATTTCCGTTTCTAATAATTTTTTTTCTTCGGACAAAAAGTTTTGCAAAGTATAAGTTTCACCGGAAATTTTTTTGTCGGGAAGACGATTATCTATCCCAATTCTGATTCGGTAAAAATCCTTAGTCTTGAGATGATTTTCAATTGATTCCAAACCGTTATGGAGTTGGGGTCCGACGCCAAACTGGATATGGAATTTGCCGAGGGGAATATCTAAGTCATCATGGACGATTAATAGATTATTTATTTGGCGAGTTTGCGAGTTTAGCGAGTTTTTATATTTAGAAACAAGTTTACCAACAGCGATTCCAGAGTTATTCATAAAAATTAAAGGCTTTGCCAGAATCAATTCATTATTATTTATTACGAGTTTAGCGAGTTGCGAGTTTGAAAGTTTGTCATTCTTAAACTCGTTAACTCGTAAACTTTCTAAACTCGCTAAATAATCAATAAACTGAAATCCGACGTTATGGCGGTTATTTGCGTACTTAGAACCAGGATTTCCGAGGCCGACGATCAGTAACATGTAGATATTATAATTAATTTTTTGTTATAGTTTAGGGAGATATATTAAAGATTGATAATTTTTAATTTTCATTTCTCATTTATCATTGAATTTTCAGTGTTTAAATTTTCAAAATGAAAAATGAGATTTGATTGAAAAATGAAAAATTCAAAATAAAAAATAATACTATGTCCAATTACATTTCTGACTCATCAAACACTCACTGGCTTATTTCAAATCCCGCCCGGACAACCAGGACAGGAATGGACGGCAAGCCTTTCCGTTGCCCGTTTTGTCCGGGAAACGAAGAGGACACGCCGCCGGAAATTTATTGGGTAGGAAATGGGGAAGCCAATAAACCGGGTTGGAAAATTCGTGTTGTCCCCAATATGTTCCCGATTACTGAAACACATGAGGTTGTTATCCACTCACCTGATCACGAAAAAAATGTCGAAAATTTTTTGCCAGAACACGTTGAAGATATTATAAAAACCTATATTAATCGTTTTAATTTTTTGAAAGATAAAGGCAAAGTGTTTATTTTTCACAACTATTCATTAATCAGCGGGGCTTCATTAATTCATCCGCACTCGCAGATAACCGTTATTCCGAATGAAATTCCAACCGAAACTTTGCCAGTCCAACCGGTAGTCAATATACTTGAACAAGTAGGGGAGTTTATATCGTACTGTCCGGAGTATTCGGAATGGGCTTATGAGATATGGATTAGAGAAATAACAAATAACAAATCACAAATAACAAATGAATTACAAACATCAAATTTTAAAGATTTAAACGAAAATCAAATAAAGGATTTGGCGAAAATTCTTCAATCTTCGTTAATAAAACTAAAAAAAGTTCATGACGGAAATCCTCATTACTCAAAAAAACCGTTTGGATATAATTTTTATATCTATCCGTACGAAAATTGGTACTTAAGGATCATTCCCCGGTTTATGGAGCGGGCGGGATTTGAACTTTCAACCGGGATCATGGTCAATTCGGTTTCTGCAGAAAAAGCGGGGGAAGAGTTGAGAAAATTAATATAAAAAACATAAAGTTATTGGTGATAAATTAGTTACTTTTAAAATTACTCTTCAATACGCACTTGCCGTTATTATCAGTTGTTTTACCACCACTATATTTACATTCGTAGGCATTGAATTGGCAGGGTACTTGATTACTACAATCTTTCAATACCTCATCTGAAACAATTAATTTTACTTCAGCCGGAACATTTAAAATGCATTTATTATTTTCTACTGATCCTGGGCACTGTGTAAAATAGGTATAAGATTTGATGAATGATCCTTTTGAGATTGGACTCGCATTTATTCTATATTTTTTAGTTTTTGATAAATATCTGTTTAAAACACTAGGTAAACGAAACAATGTCTCTTTTCCATTTTGAATATTGTGAAAATATATCTGTGTTATTAAATCCGAACCTGCATTATCAACGTTTGGAATTATCCAATTACCATTATCCTCTTGCATTTCAATACCAACTGATAAGCTATCAACATGTTGAATAAAACTAGTCGAAAAAACCCCGGTTATTACCGCTCCTTCAGGTAAAATAGTTGGTACAACAAGAACATTTTTATTATTAATTAATGTAAAATCTGCCTTCCCCGGTAAAGTGCTTACACAGCTATCATAAGGTGAAATGTTTGGATCGTGTTGAATATATTTACCGGAGCAATTTCTAACATAAGAATACGCAAAAAAACCATTTCTATTTTCGGCAGTTGCTTTTACCAAATAGTTATCAAATTTATTAACTTTTAAACTTGAGAACGGATTAGACTTATAAGGAAGTTCAAAATTATATACAATTCCTTTTTTTGGATTATTTACGTAAAAAACGTTGCTTCCTACAGGTTCTAATTTACCATTATTATACTTCCAAATCTCTACACCAAGTCGATTAACTGGATCGTCAATAAAAGATACGATTGTTCCACTAAACGTTAAATTGTTATAAACCAATTTATTTTGTTTTTTTGTTATACTGGCGAGACTACTTGTAGATAGTTTTTTATTAACAACCAAATTACTTGAAAAAACAATCAACAAAGAGACCAAAACTACTAAAAAAATAATAATGACATTTTTCGAAACACAGATTTGATTTTTCATATACATTTACCGCTTAGTTTTATTAGCTGACAATAAATGCTACTTAAATAAAAATTAAAAAACAAGAGGAAATTAATTGCCCTTGATTTTGTTGTCAGACAAGATTAGAAATGTCCGCTTTACTACATAGAGCGTTGTTTTCATGTTTGTGTTTTTGTCATCCCCTTGAAGAAGGGGATCCAGTCTATAATTACATTATAAAATGATATTTTAGTCTGGATTCCCGCCTCCGCGGGAATGACAATCAATCAAGTTATAAAAAACTATATTAACAGAACATATTTCAAAAGCGGACATTTCTATTCTTGTGTAAGATGCCCTTGATTTTGTTTTAGTAATATTGATATATTGATTATTATGGCTGAAAATAGTACTCCCTTGGTAAGTAAAAGTTCGATTGAAGATTTAAAAAAACAAATATTAGATAATCTTTACGACGGTATAATGGATGCGATGCTCAATGGTAGAGCAACACTGAAGGACGGAAAAGAAAGTGCTCGCTTCATTTTAGGAAAATTTAAGACGGTTAGGACTAAAGATGAATTATTACAGTTTTTATATGATTTATCCACAAAATGGTCAATTTATAACCCATATTACGTAAAAATGAAGTACAGTCTTACCGAGTTGGAAGATACAAAAAAAATCCAAGAATTAAAAAATAAACTTTACAATTTTATTAAACCAAATTAATTATGGCAGGCGTAGACGTCATAACAGCCCCAGCCCCAACCCCGAGTGAAGTGGCTCGATCATTAACGAAAGATATAAAACAAGCACCTGGAAAATTTACCAAAGCTGAGTTAAAAGAAGTTCATACCGTTCAAGCAGCTCGACAAGCAGAAGGATCGCTTGGAGCTTTCACTGCCCTTGAGTCGGCAAGATTGGCAGCTGAGACAGGTGATAAACAGTGGGAAGGAGCCAGAGGTAAGGATATTCGACCTTTATTTACAGGACCAAATGGTGATAAGGTGGCCACTCTCGTCGAACAAGCAAATGATGTTCAGCGAGCCTTAGAAATTATAGGTTTAAGTCCAGTAGAACAAGATCTAAGATTTGGTGAGATGATAGGTGCCGATTTGATAGATAGTAAATACCCGGATGCAAATGGACTAATTGAAACTGTCTGTATCCAAATGGCGGCCAATAAAACTTTTGATCAATGTTTCCCAATGTTGCAAGGTATGAATGTTGATGCTAAGGCGGCTTGGTTTAGAGAGGCTTTATCTAAGATGCCTTCGGTGAGAAAAGCAATCTCGGAGTCGATGGCCAACTGGCAGGAGAAAGTTTTTAAATTTACTGACGTTCCTCAGACGGAAAGAGTCATGTTGACAAATCAAAAAGGTGAAAAAGAAACTAAAGCCACAACTGCAAAAACAGCATTAGAAAGTTTTTTACTGACGGGTCTTGGTATTGATGTAAAAACCATTCCTCCGATGTCTCAAGCGGCTCTTGAGCTGGCCATGACTAAGGGCGATGTAAACGCAGTTAGACAGGTTTTACTACAGGCAGACAAATTCCAAGCGCAAGAAATTGTGGAAATAAAAGCCTATGAACAAAAAACAGCTGAGTTGGCAAAAAATAGAGAGTTAAAGAAAAATCCTCCGCCAGGAGCAGATGTATCCTTTATAACAACAGAAATAACCAGACTTGAAGGAGAGACAAAAACCATCCCACCAAAATATCCAAGATATAGAGAGGTATCTGACTATACTGACAATGATGTCTTCAAGTTAAATTTATCTGAGTATAAAAGTCAAACAAAAGATGCTAACGATTTAGCGATTAAAATTTCTTCTTTACCGACTAACCAGAATGAAATTAAACTTCAAATTCAGAGAGATAGAGAAGAAAGAGCCGCTCTTGAAAGTCTCAAGGTCGATACCTTCATAAGCAAAGCGATTGTGGCTGGTTATGACGAAGCTGAGGCTGCTTATGCCTTGGATAAACAATCGGCTGATGCTCAGAGATTAAAAAATGCCGAGCAGGCGGGACGAATGGACGAGGCGACCATGTATGGAGAAAAATCAAAACGCTGGATTGAGGCAAAAGGGGATGGTCATCCGGAAACGGTTCATTTAGATAATATTAGAACTGATTTAGTAACGCTGAAAAAGGATAATAAAGATGATGCGGCCATTAAATATTTTATCGCCCGTGACGCAGGATTATTTGACGATAAAATGAAATTTAAGATTAAAACAGTGGATAATACAGGAACGACCGTAACAGAAGATAAAACAGGGGAGGATATCCAAGCATTAGTGCAAGATGGTACTATTAGTGCTCGTCAAGCGTTAGCTTATTTAGATACGGCAAGATACCAGAGATTAACTAATTTAATTACGACAAAGGCTGATGATGGCACAACATCTGATAACGGTGTTATTCGGGATTACCGCGAGACATTATTAATGGACTATAACCGTGCCTTAAGATACGTAAAGCAAGGAAGTGTTGGAAGAGCATTTAGTTATGGATTTGGTGAAGGTAATTTGAAATTAGATGGCGAACAAGGTAATTTTGAGTTATCAAAAATGGAATTTAAAGATTTGGTGACTCAACTTGGAACAACAAATATAGATGCCGCGTATACTAAAGATGAAAGTATTATGAGATTTATTAAAAAACTTGAGGATAAAGGGAAGGTATCAAAACCAAATATAATGGCATATGTATTAATGATGATTGCTCTAGGCGTGTTGGTGCCTGGTGTTGGAGCTCTTGGTGCTGGAGCAATAGGTTTTGGCGGAGTAGCTGGAGTAGCTGGTGAAGCGGCTATAGCTGGTGGAGCAATTTCAGGAGCAATTGGAGTCGCTCAGGCAAAAAAAAATGTCCATTAAAAATTCCGTTCGTAAAGTAAATGTTTACAACTGTCCTTGATTTTAAATAGAGAATATTGATATATTGACTATTATGGATAAAGACTTAATTAAAATTGATGTTTTAAAAATTAAAATAAAAGATCTTATTTCAAGAAAAATCGTCGAAATACTTGTGGATAAAAAGCTTCCTTTTAAGCAGATTCAAGACATGGCCGTGGATATTACCGATACTTTAAATATGGTCAAAACTAAAGACGACATCATTAAATTTGTCAAAGAATTGCCTAATTTTTACCCATATTTAACTTCAATAGCTCAGGCAATGAATGTCGAGTTAAGCGAAATCAAACAACAACAAGTGATTGGTCGACTTGAAAGTTATATAAAAAATTCGCCAGCCAAAATATGAACGAAGCACCACAAACACCACCCGAAGTCGTAGTCAAACCGGTTTCGGCAAAAGAAGCTGCCAAAGTTGTCCAAGGCAAAAATACTGAATTACAAAGATTCTTTGCAAATCTCCCAATTGGGGCGGTTGAGGCGATGAGCGCGGCTGAAATTCCTCAGACAACGACCGATACTGTCTTAATATCCCTATTTGGCGATAAAAATCCGGCCGCAATAACCGATTTAGTTTTGAAACCTTTATGTATAAATCTTGAGGCTCAAATGAAAACATTGCAGGATAATTTAAAAGACGGGTCAACTTCAATAAATGAATTGAACGCCTCTGTTGAGTCGGCCATAATGCAGACTCCCGGACTTGCTGATGAGTTTAGCAAACTTAGTGCAACAGATAAAACAGCCGTGATCAAGCGGGTTAGAGAGATGGGAGTTCAAGCGATTGGCAGACGAATGTTTATGGAAAAAGCCATTGTTTCTACCGAAGCAACCCAATATTCAACGGCAAAAAGTAAATACGACAGAATTGATGCAGAATTAGCTGCAAAAGTAGCTGAACAAACAACTTTAAAAACGGCCGTTGGTACAACTGAAGATGTTGCTACAGTAACGGCTCACAAACAAACTGCGGAGAGAAATTTAAATTTATTAATCAATCAAAAAGAGTCTTTTGAACAACAAAAACAGAACATTGCAAGATCGTTTAATACACAACGTAATGTTCACACAAAAAAACAGATAGATACTGCAACTTCTAAAAGTCCATACGATGCGGCAGTAGGTATTGCTAGCGATCAAACTCTAATAGATTTACAGAATCAAATGAATTTATTAGATACAAAGATAGCCGGAATAGACGGAGCCGTCTTAGTAACTAACACTAACCTTGCAATTTATGAAAAACAAGTTAGTCAATTACAAAGAATTGCTCAACTGGATACGGAAATGTCTACATTAAAACAGCAATTGACGACTGTCAATACTGAAATGATGACGGCTCGGGGCGAGTTGATCAAACGGATTAACCAATTAACAAAAGACTTTAATGAAGTTATGCCTGCGGCCAGTAAGGTGGCGTTGGAAACATTCAAGCAAAGAGCGGAAGAAGCCAATCGGGACAAAACTATTGATGAAGCAGAAAAAAAAGCCACCAAAGCCAAGGAAGAGGGGGATATGTTGGCATTGGCCGAGGCGGAAATGGTCAAGGGAGTTGAACTTAGGTATCTGACGACCGAAACTCAACGACGTATGGCCGATTTTTGGCAAGCAAGAGAAGTTACCATAACCGATGTTGGCGCTCTTCGAACAGAGTTCGATCAGATATTTAATTCCGCTGCTGGGACTGGAACAGCTGATCTATCAAGAACAATATTAAATCTCACAGGTACTCCACCTGGCGCTGGTTCTGGACTGAGTCAACAGACGATAGATTATTTAAGAAAGCCAAGTAATGCCGAAGCCGTAAATAAATTAATTGAAAGAGTTAGAGTCCCGCTCTTTAAGTCGGTTGCTCAAAAAGCCGTATCTCATTTAGACCTCGACGAAACTTCACTAAGAAATATTGCCGACTCTCCAGATTTTATCGCAGGTGCCGAAGCCGCCATTGCTGCTGATGCAAGGATTGGAAAAGTTATTGATCAAGTTTATGGATCAAAATTAGGGGGGAGCCGTAACATATCAGAAACTTTGAGAAAAATGCCCGCGGGAGGACTGATAGGGATAATAATGATGCTACTTGGATTAGGGTGGAAAGGTATGGCAACAGCAGGGAAAGTAGTATAAAGGTTTGACAAAATTATTATTTATATTAGAATAGAGTAAATATGATTGACAATGATGATGAAAAAACTGGATGGGGACAAATGTTGGCTGGAGGATGGCAAAAAGGAACCAAGGGAATAAAAGACAAAATTACCGCGCAAGGAGATAAACTGATTGATAAACTTGTAAAAACGGACACTGTTCAAGAAGCGGGAGCAAAGTTAATAGGAAAAGGAATTAGCTCGGTAGTTGAAGATATTACTACAAATGCAGGATCGCTCACAAAAGAAGGAATGGAAAAACTTAAAATTGACGAAAACTTTGATACCTATCAAACCATAAGAGACAGCTTGGGAAAACCGGGAGATAAAGGATTAAAAAAAGTGTGGAATAGTATTTTAGGGCGGGTGATTGATATTGGAACAGGTATAGCGGGGTACATCGGAGCTGCTTTTGTAAATGTTGTTTACAATCCTGCTGAAGAAGAAAAAGCTTCAGGTGGTGACCTTCATAAAGTGTTTGCTCATTTTATGTCAAAGACATTAGGAGGATTTAAACAGGCTCCAGCCGTAGCATAAACTTATGAATAACAAACAAACTTTTGATAAGTTGACAAAAATTGCCGGACAGTTTTTGAAGAGCGATTATTTGGAAAAATCAGAAATGGAGAAGGTGGAAAGTGATTTTATTGATGGATTTTACAGCGTTTTAAGAGTTGCCCTTGATGTTAGCATCGATGATAAAAAATTCTCTGAATTTGTCAATACCGGAAAAAAAGATGATGCCGTCGAGACGGCCAGATTTTTGATTGAGACATTAGATAACGAAAAAACTTATACTCTCATGAACTATTACCTGATGAACTTTCTTTTGGCTTTCGGAAAGGGAGCGAAAAAGGAATCAATTGTACAAATTCAAACAATTTTAGCAGCTGAAAATTTAGTCCCGGTCGGCTTTGCCACAGTTTCGGAAAACTACAAAAATCTGACTTCTCCTCCCGATCAACCTGCTACAATTTAATAATGTTAGATGGACCAGCCTCTGAGACTATGACCGCTTTCGCTCCTCCTGTTGAAAGAATGCCACAAAAAAATTTTACTCCTTTGCCGCAATTTGAAAGACCAACAATGACCAAGCCGCCGAAATTTGAAGAACCAACAACTACTCTTCAAATGGATCAATTAATGGCTGATATTTTAGCTCAAGGAAAAGACCACAATCCTCAAGCGGCCGTTAAACAGGTGGAAAAAAATCTTCCTCAAGAAACAAAAAAATCACAAGGATTTTTTGAGAAAATAATTGATTGGCTTAGGAATTTATTCAGATAGCTGTAATATATTGTTAAAATCTTCTTGTAATAATAATCTAAAATGCTACTTTTGTAGGTTATAAGCCGTTGACAACGAAGATAAATGATTAAATAATAAAATAATTAAATAAACAAATAGATGTTTAAATAATCAAATAATAAAATGAATAAATACAAAGATACACCTCAAGATATTCACTCTCGAATTTATAAGTTTGTCATTAATTGTTTCAAAAATGTTGTGAAGAAAATACCCAGGACAACTGAAAGCTTTCCAATTATTAGTCAATTGTCTTCATCGCTAACTTCTATGGGAGCAAATGATCAGGAAGCTGACGGAGCTTCGACTAAAAAAGATTTTATCGCTAAGTATTATATTGTCAAAAAAGAAGCCAAGGAAACTAAATATTGGTTATCAGTAATAAAAGATACCGATCTCTTAAACAGAGATATCGTTGAACCTTACATTGAAGAATGTCATGAAATCCTGATGATTGTTAGTAAGATAATCAACAACACAAAGTATTAATTCTTTTTCTCATTTAATTATTTATTTATTTTATTATTTTTACATTTATTTCTTTATTTGTTTATTTGATTATTTTTTCATTAACGCATCACTTTTCCTCCTCAACACCCAGTAATCGAAGAATAACCTCTTTTCTGTAGCGTCTATCACCTCGCGAATTAATTCTTATAGCTGGCAGTTTGCCTTTTTTCCCCCAACGTTTTATTGTCAACGGAGAAATTCTCAGTAAATCGGCCACTTCACGAATCGTCATCAGGTCGGGCAGATCGGAGAGTGATACTTTGGGTGTGGTTTTGTTAGTGAGTGACATGGTTTGCATTATAAAGTACCCAATGCCAAAAAGCAAATTATTTTAAGTCTTGATTTCCTTTTATTATTAATATACATTATATATAGAAACGATTTTTTTTATGAAAAACTGGAACTTAAATCAAAAACAATTTTTGGCAGATTTTTTTAATAATCTTTCCATAGTGATTCTTACATTGGGAATATTACAGCCGCTTTTTGACCGGAAACTATCTGCTAATATTTTTCTTATCCAGTTTACTATTTCAATTACAGTCAGTACACTAATATTAGTTAGCAGTTTTAAATTATTAAAAAAATGATTGCCACTTTTCAAATTGCTTACTTAATGCTGATTGGTTTTGCCTTGATTTTAGTTTATGTTGTTTATTTTTTAGGAATAAAAAAAAGATAATATGACTCAAACAACCTATTATATTATTATGGGTGGGATAATGTTTTTTGCTATTTTACTTTTAATTTTAGTTTTGCGGGAAAAATAATATGTATTTAGGACCTTTTTATTTTGACACGAAAGAAATTTTTTTAATCCTGGCGGCAGTTTTATTAGGGCTGGCCATATTTTTGGGCTGGCCTTTGTGGTGGTTTGACAAGCAGGTCTTGTTGACATTAGTGGTCTTGATGCTTTTTACCAAAGGTTTGTTGCCTTCAATTCATAACGAAGCTTTTTTTATCCTGGCCATCGTCACCATATTTATCTCTTTATATTTACCAATTTTTCAAGTCGTCTTATTTTATTTCATCAGTTTTCTGATGTTTAGGCTTTTAAAAGTAATTTAAGGAATGAATCCTGAGCGAAGTCGAAGGATTTAGGTTGCTAAAAGTGATATGAAAAGACTGAATGATAAACAAAAAGAAAATTTGGCAACTTTTTACAATAATTTGGCTTTGGTATTACTAACGGCTGGGGCAATTACACCTATTTTTACGGGGATTGGAAATCAGTTAGCTTTTAGTATAAAATCAATTGTGTCTTTAATTGGAACAGTATATTTTTTACAAGTTTCTTTGAAATTTTTAAAATGAAACTCAATTTTGATACTTATTATTGGATAGCGATGATTTATTTTATGTTGTTTGGCATAGTGAGTAATTATTGGTTTTTTAAGAAAAAATAATATGAGTGTTGATACATTAAATAATATTTTGATGATTATAGCTTTTGGCTTGGCAATATTTGGTCTTTATTATGTTAATAAAAAATAAGATTAGAATTTTAAAAGCAATATCGTCTTGACAGTGGTTGGGAAAAATGATTTAATTTTGATTAAGGAAGTAATATGAGAAAAATAATTATTTTTTTACTGTTAGTAATAGGTATTTTTAGTATATCAAAATTGAATCAAGCGGCAGCGGCAGTGGACCTAAATTGTGGTAGTGATAGCCCTCAAACTAAATGCACGGTTACCGGCAGTATTTGTGGAACACCTTGTAGTATTGGTGCTTGTGGTACTGGTTGCACTTCTCAAACCCAGAGGAAAGTTACCATTATGAGCGCAACTGATGCGACCTCCTGTTGTCAACAATCTGCATCAGGATGTTATGATAGTTCTACCGGTCCTTATGCCTGCGTAGATGACGGTGATGACGGAGATACTGGTGGAGGAGCGTGTAGTAACAATGGAGAATGGGGAGGGTGTGGGTCGAATAAATGTCCCATCGATAATGTGAGCCAATGTATTGGGGGAAAATGGACGTGTGTTCCAGATCCAGGCGAGTGTAATGTCAGTAGCGGATTTGACTGCACGACGTGCAACTATTATAGATCAAGTCCGGCTTCTACTTCAACAAATCCTAATCAAGATGGATCCACCAACGCATCCATTGTAGCTAATTGTTATCGTCAAGATAATGGGGGAGCGACGTGTTGTTCTTGTTTAAATAATGGCCAATGTGAAGGAGCTTGGAATTGTGTGTCTCCAGGTACGTACGCCTGGGAGTGTACACAAAGAGGAGTGGGACAAGTTTGTGGGCCAGCCGAAGAACCCACATTACCGCCCGAACCAACTTTAACTCCAACCGTAACTCCAATAATATCGCCAACTCCCACTTCGGTTGTTCCATCTCCGACGATCAACCCGGCCTGTACCTGTGATACCGGAGATGTCTGTAATACAGCCTGCACTTTTGAGAAGTTTACCGATGTCAATTACATCAGTCCACTAAAATGTTATCTTTCACCCTCTCTCTTTCCCACTCCTCCCGTCGATAAAAATAGCTGGTGCCAAAGAGGCCTAAGAACCAAAGGTGACGCTGATGGTAGTGGTGTTGTCAACAATACCGACTATTTTTATTATGTGGCCGCCGTCAACGGTGGTCAGATCCCAGTTAATGTCAATCCCGATTTTAACGGCGATGGCGAAGTCGGATCAATCGATCGGACGATAGTCACCAAATCATTAAATCCATGAGAAAAGAACTGCCAAAAATTATCACTATTTTTTTCATTACGGTTGGGGTGATTGTGTGGGGTTTAAATTTTGTATTTTTCGGGGCACCTAAATCAAAAGCGACCGGTGAAACCGTCAGTTTTGTTTTTGATCCATCCTCAGTCAGCCAAGCCAGCGGGGACTTTACTACCCACATCAAAGTCAAACCTTCGATCGTTATGACCATCCGCGGTTATCAGTTTAATATTAACTTCGATAAAAGTAAGGTTCAGTTCAAGAGCATTACTTATATTACCGGGGCGGTCAGCACCGGGGTGGGGGATGATAATTCAAAAATAACGACGATTAATCAAAACGGTGTAGTCAAAGTCATCGGCGAAATTCAGACAGCGACCGGTCTGCCTATAACGGCCGATCAAAATACCGAGTTAGTCACCGTCACTTTTACCGCCGTCTCGGCACTGTCATCCTCGATTACGACCGGCGCAACCGATGCCGGACTTCTTATGATCAAATCTGATTTCAGTTTGTTCACGGTTCCGTCAGCCGGGCAGGCCAGTTTTTCCATCAATGGTGTTGTTCCGACTTTGACGTCAGCGCCGACGATAACTTCAGGTGGGCCAACCTTGACGCCAACGCCAACCGGTGCCGCCGGCAATGTCAACTTAAAATTAAAACTAAAGTTTCAAGGAATTGTTAGCAAGCCAGCCGATGCCCGAAACAAACTTAGTGTTAAAATCAAACTATATAATGAGACTACTAATCTGGAAACCGCCTATAATACCGCTGATTTTACAGCTGATGATCAGGGTATTTGGTCAGGTAGTACCAGTTTTAATGTTGATATAAGTGCCAAATATATTATATATGCCAAAGGCCCTTATCATATCCAGAAAAAAATCTGTGATGCCGCACCAACCGAGACGGCCGGAGGCACTTACCGTTGCACGAAAGGCAATATAACATTGGTAGCCGGGGATAATAATCTTAACCTTTCCGGAGTAGTCCTGCTATCTGGTGATCTTCCCGATCAAGACGGGAGTATTACCGCTTATGACACCTCTTTTGTTTACAACAATCTCGGGAAGACTGACAATGACAAGTGCGACGTGAATCGTGATGGCATATGTAATACTCAAGACTATTCATTGGTAATCGCCTCTTTATCAGTTAAGAACGACGAACTATAAATATGGGAGAAAAAAGTAAAACAATATTTGTGTATTTATTAGTAATTTTTTTGGCCGTTTTTATTGGCACAAGCATTTTCCTTATTTCAAATAGTAAAAAACCACTAGCAGAGAAAGAAAAAATCGCTACCACAGTAACTATTCCCACTGTCAAACCAACCCAAGGATCGTTTGATTTAAAATTATTTGAAAACGAGAAAATTTCTTTATTGACTGGTAAAGAACTGAAGATTGATTTAGTGGCCGACTCTAATGAAAAAAATATTGTTGGTTACGATTTGGTTTTATCCTACGATCCTTCTGCTTTTAATTTTGTTAGGGCAACGTCAGATCTGACCGATTTTAAAATCTACTCTTACAAAAGAGACAGTTATCTAAGTCTGTTAGCAACCAGATCTCCCCAAAGCCAAACATCAGCGGTTTTTACCCAGACAAAAATTGCTAGTTTAGTTTTTAAACCATTGAAAGCAGGGAAATACAGTTTTTCTTTAAAACCGTTAATAGGTCAAGACAAAACTGATCTAGTAACCGATAAAACCGAAGTTTTTAATCCTAAGTTGAACGAATTAGAGATCGAAGTTTTTTAAAAATGAATGAAAAATATCTTAAAAACCATTTTACTGCTGTTGATTTTTTTTCTCGGTACTCCTTTATTATTTAACCCAGCTTGGGCCGGTTTTTTTAAGTTTGATAAAACGACGGTTCCGGTTGCCAATGGCGGGACTTTTCAGATTGCCGTCACGGTTGATCCGGGCAGCGATGCTTTAAATGCGGCTGAGGCTTATGTTATTTTTGACGCAACTGTTTTAAAAGCAACCACGGTAGCGGCCGGTAGTCTTTTCCCAACCGTTTCCAATGACATCTCAACTAGCGGCAAGGTCTATATTGCCGGTTTGGTCAACGATCCGGCCAGTTCAATTTCAACAACCGGTACTTTGGCCACGATTACTTTTCAAGCTTTAAAAGATGGGACAGTGACTCTATCTTTCGACTGCAACACTTCGAAGATTGTTAAAAATGATATCAACGCCTCCAATGTGATCAGCTGTTCGCAGAATGGGACAGCGGCCGTAACGGTTGGCAGCGGCGGGTCAACTCAACCAACCTCTCCGCCACCGGCCCAGCTACCAACCAGTGGAGTTTTTGATAATGTGGTAAAATTTGCTATACCGGGAATGATATTATTAATATTAGGAAGTGCTTTGAAATTTATTTTATGAATAATCCTAAACTAACAAAAATACTAGCCACTATTATTGGGATCATTGTTTTTATTTTTTTAGTTTATCTGTCTTTTAAAATCTTTGGCACCAGAGCAGCCGATTCTGAACCGCGCGATGTGGTCGTTTCTAATATTGAAAAAAATTCTGTCCGGACAAGTTGGGCCACCGGAGTTGATACCCAGGGAGTGGTTGAATATGGGACAACGCCGACGGCCTTGAATTTTTTTGCTCCAGAGGCGGCCAAAGGCAAGACTCATTCTCTCGATCTGACTCTCCTTTCTCCAAATACCACTTATTACTTTGATATCAGAGTCGGTGATAAAAAATATGACAATGGCGGCGTTCCCTGGACCTTTACGACCAAAGGAGCAGAGAGTTCAGTTGCTCCTACAACTGCGCCAACTCAAGCAGTTCCAGCTTCAGAGCCAACGCCATTCCAAAAATTACAGATCTCCGATGGGACAAACTGTACGGAAACTGACTGTACAAAAATAAAAGAACTTTTTGGCAAAGGCTGTTCGACTCAGGACTACTTTTTATGTTTGAAGAAGCTGACACCAACGCCGTAATAATACTACCAATACTACAAATAAACAAATACTACCAATGAATAATAAAAATAAAAAAACGAATGATTCAATAATTAAATTATTGGTTTATTGAAAATTCATTGGTAGGATTGGTAGTATTGGTCTGGATTGGTCGGATTAATCATGGTAGTATTAAGTTGAAATAAGCAAGCTAGATATGAAGTCCACAATCGGTTGTAAAATATTATTTAACATCGAACTGCCAGCAATCGGGAAGATTAACAAAATCAAAAAGATCATTCCGTATCTCTGCAGTTGATTCCATTCACGAACTTTTTCTTCCGGTAAGATTCCCGCAACAATTTTAAATCCATCCATCGGATGAATCGGAAGTAAATTAAAAACACCCAAAATAATATTCATTTTGATCATCGGAATAAAAATTAAACTTCCTATAATAATCAAAAAATTAAGCTGTAAAAATATGAACAATTTTAAGAGTAAAGAAAGTATAATAGCCAAAATAAAGTTTGAACTTGGACCGGCCAAAGAGATGATGGCCCCGTCACGTCGAGGCTCTTTGAGATTATAAGGATCAAACTCAACCGGCTTACCCCAACCAAAGCCGAAAAAAAGTAAAAACAGTATACCGATCTTATCAATATGAACCAAAGGATTAAGTTTTAATCTGCCCTGAAGCCTTGGAGTTGGATCACCCAGATAATCAGCCGCCCAGGCATGGGAGAATTCATGAATCGCTATTGCAGCCAAAATAGCTATAAGGTAAATAACGAAGATAAGGGGATTGGAAAATAAATAGGATATCATATTCTTGTTTTTATAACTCTATTATGATATCATAAAAAACCTATGGTTAAATGCTATCATTGTGGAAAATCATTATTGTACGGTCGCTCCCATACCCATCACCGGGGAGTGGCCGGAGGCAGGTGGAAGAAAAGAGCTCCAAAAACTCAGAGAATTTTTAAAGCCAATCTAGTGCGCTTGAGCATTATTGAAAAAGGATTAACTAAAAGAATTAGACTTTGCACAAAATGTTTGAAAAGAATAAGAAAAGATATGAAGGACGGGAAAAAACCATTTCTGACATTAGCTCATGTTAAGAAAGTTGCAACCGCAAAAAAAGAAGAAACTCCGAAGAAAACTACTAAATGAAAAAATAATCAAATAAACAAATAAAGAAATAAATACCTAAATGATTAAATGTTGAAATTAAAACATTTGTTTATTCTTACATTTATTTTCTTATTTTATTATTTCTTTATTTAATCATTCATCATCAGTATTCTATCTTAACAAGTTCCTCATTCTCTTCTCTAAACAACTGTCCTTTCTGTTCTACGGCTCTTTGGGTAAAGACTATTCCATTGAGGTGATCGACTTCGTGCTGAATAATAATCGCTTCAAAACCGGTAAACCATTTGAGATGTTCTTTTCCTGTTAGATCTTGAAAGTTGAGAAAAACTCTGTCAGAACGTTTAACTGGGCTCCAAACGCGGGGGATGGAGAGACAGCCTTCTAATTTAACCTTCTTTTTATAAGGACGGACCTTTTTAGGACTGTCCTTAAAAAGGTCCGTCCTTGTTATAATCTTCGGATTTATAAACACCTTGATTTTCGCTTTTTCGCTTGTCTTGATAATAAAAATTGATAGATCTAAACCAACTTGATTGGCGGCCAAGCCGACGCCAGGCGGGTCGTTTTGAGCAGTTAGAACTTTTTCCATTTCATAAACGATTTTTTTTATTTTGTCATCAACTTCAACAACTGGTTTAGTAGGTTGAGTTAAAACATTTGCCGGCACAGTGACGATTTTTAACATATTTGGAATATTATATAATAAAGCTATTAAAAAATTAAAATCTTAATTTCTCACTATTTTCTTTCATTTTATCTAATATTTTTTTTGCTTCTATGATATTTGCAAAACGCGGCTGGGAATAATCTTCGATGATAACCGGATAAAAAAAGATCTCTTTTACCCCAACGCTATCAAAGACATATTTGCCAATTATCCCTTCGCGGGTTTCCAATGACCACATTTGATCAAAAATAAAATTTCCGTGACTATAAACGATTGGTTTTTCATTGTAAATTTCCATGGCACCAATCCAATGCGGATGATTACCCACCACTATGTCAGCTCCGGCATCGATTGTCAGATAAGCTAATTTTTTTTGCGACTCGTTGGGTAAGTAAGTATATTCTTCTCCCCAGTGATACATGACAATCAAAAAATCAACCTTAGATTTGAGATCTAAAATTGAAGATCTAATTTCTTTTTCTTGAGCAATGGTTCCTCCAGATATAAAATTAAATCCCAAAAAACCAAATTTTTTATTTTTAATTTGTTTGATAGCTTTTTTTTCATTGCCGGCAACCAAAATGTTATTTTTTTCAAGAAGATTAATTGTACTTTCTGTTCCTTCAACGCCATAATTTTCAAAATGATTATTAGCAATATTAACAATATCAATACTGGCGAATTTCAAACCTTCGATAAATTTGGGATTTCCACAAAAATTCATTCCTTCAACTGTCAGTGGGCAGTTAAGAATGAGTGGAGCTTCAAGATTGATAAAAACCAAATCACCACTTTTTAAAATTTCAACGGTTTTTTCAAAAGGATATCTAAAATTATTTAATTTTGTCATTTTCCAATTAACACTTCGGCCGGGGATGATGTCGCCGGTAACAATTAAAATATATTCATCAGGATTTATTTTTACCGGTTGTTTCGGATCGGTCGGTAGCTTGTTGTAAACAGAGGAAAGAGTAATGGGGGAACGTTTGGGTTTTTGTGGATAATAAGTAATTTTTGAAGAAATAGGAGACAGTAGTTTAGATTTTTTGGGAAAAAAAGTAAGGAAAAATAAAACAATAATGCCTAGAGTAATAAAAAATAAAAAAAATGGTATTTTTTTCACAAAATTACATTTTTTAACATAGAAATATTATATAATAATGTTATGAAATTGAGTTTGTGTATTGCCACTTTTAACGAAGAGAAAAATATTCATTATCCACTTAATTCGGCTTTGGATATCGTTGATGAAGTCATCATTGTTGATGGCGGATCGACTGATAAAACTGTAGAAATCGCAAAATCTTATGGCAAAAAAGTCAAAGTAATTGATTGCGAAAATCCAACAATGTTTCATAAGAACAAACAAAAGGCAATTGAAGCGGCGAAAGGGGAGTGGATTCTGCAGTTGGACGCGGATGAAGAATTAACAAAAGAATTAAAGGAAGAAATAAAAAATATTGTAGGGGACGACCCCCGTGTCGTTCCAAACATGTATGTTGCATATAATATTCCCCGAAAAAATTGGTTTTTGACAAGATTCCTGATGAAAGGTGGTCAGTATCCGGATTACACAATTCGTCTCTATAGAAATGGCGTTGCTAAATTTCCCTGCAAGGATGTCCATGAAAATGTCGAAGTCAAAGGCGAAGTTGGCTATTTGAAAAATCCCATTCTTCATTACGCCGATCCGGATTTTAGCCGCTATTTAATGCGTTGGGATCGTTACACATCTGCAGAAGTACGGGTTTTGCGCGTAAAACCCCTACATTTTTTCGATTATTTTTTTTGGAAACCATTCTCAACTTTCTTTATGATGTATTTTCGCCACAAGGGTTTTATGGACGGCTTTTCCGGATTTGTTTTTGCACTATTTTCAAGTATTAGGTTTTGGGTGATTTATATTAAGTGGAAAACTAAGCACCAATCTTAAATTCCACCACCTCGCCGTCCTGCATTACGTAGTCTTTCCCGACTGTTTGTACTAAACCCTTTTCTCGTGCCATGACCCATCCACCGGCATCAACGAACTGTTGATAGGGGGCAATATCAGCGCAAATAAATTTTTTAGCAAAGTCCGTATGAATTACTGAGCTTGCCCTGAGCGCGGTTTCACCGCGTCGAAGGGTCCAAGCCCGGGCTTCCAAAGTCCCGGCCGTTAAAAACGAAATTAACCCTAAAGTTTCATAAGATTTTTTAATTAAGCGGTTTAAACCTGATTCATTAAGATCAAATTGTTTTAGATATTCTTTTTGTTCCTCACCATTAAAAGCAACAATTTCGCTTTCCATTTTTGCACAGAGATAGATAAAATTAAAACTAATTTCATCTGATTTTATCTGACTTTGTCTGATTATATCCTTGATTTTCTGTTGAACCCCCTCTTTATTTTGCAGCTGACTTTCTGAGACATTAAAAACATAGATGACTGGTTTTAAGGTCAGAAGATTTAACTGTTTCAAGGCCGTCAGTTCTTCTTCATCAAGTGTTTGTTGGCGGACAGGAATGCCTTTGTCCAGCTGTTCTTTAACTTCCCGTACAACCTCGTAGGTTGTATAGGCTTCCTTAGGAACGGAACTTCCTTTGGGTTCTCTTTGTTTATTCAAGGTTTCCAAATCAGCGAGAATTAATTCTGTTTCAATCGTTTTTATATCATCAGCCGGATTAATTTGATCGGAGACATGGACGACGTCTTTGTCTTCAAATAGACGGACGACGTGGACAATCGCTTCTACTTCACGAATATGAGATAAGAATTTATTTCCCAATCCTTCACCCTTGGAAGCTCCACGAACCAGGCCGGCAATATCGTAGAATTCGACGACGGCTGGAACAATTTTTGTTGTGTTAACAATTTTAGCGAGGACAGGAAGTCGTTCATCCGGCACTTCAATAATCCCGACGTTCGGTTCGATCGTGCAGAAAGGATAGTTAGCAACGTTTGCAACCTGTTTTTTTAATAGGGCATTAAAAAGGGTTGATTTTCCGACGTTTGGTAGTCCGACGATGCCTATTGAGAGTTTCATAAGAAGAAATTATAACACGTATATCTTTACATATTACCGTTTTGTCGATTAGGAAGGGGGATAAACATAGGTATTTTTGGATATTCATCAGATGGAATAGGATAAGGAATATTTTTAGGCTTATTATTATTACAATCTAATTCCGGATATCCACCTTTGACAAAACTATACCAAATTATCTTTCTTCCATCTTTCATGTCACCTCCCACATCTTTATATAAATCACAAGAAAAATGGATAATAATATTTACATCTTTGGCTGTTAATTTCATTGATTGTAAGCCGCTATTTATATAAGTATTAACTGCCCATAGATCAGCTAAATTGAATATGTATATATAAAATTTTTTATAGCCCTCATATAGGTATTGTTCAAGATAGGTCATGAATATTTTAGATGTTGGGGAAACGTTTTTAGTAGGAGTTATTTTTAAGGTTGGTGTAATTTTAGGATCAAGGCCGAAGCATTTATTTTTAGAATATGAAGTATCAGAAAGTGTGCAATTATTTTCTATTCCGTTTGACTTTAAACATAAATTTTTTTGACTACTCCAATACAAATAATCTTTTTGATATTTACAAACAGGATCTAAACCAACACACTCAGTTTTTGAATAATTAGTATCTATACCTCTGCATGGTCGATTCAAAGAAAGGCCGTCTGACCTTACGCAACGTGGAATCCCGACTTCAAACCAAAATCTATAACCTATAGGGATTTTACAAATAGAAGAAGCGGCCGCTCGACTACTTTTTAAAATAGTCGTGTCATTAACTTTTTGATAAAGGACGAACAAAGAAAAAATAAAAAATATAATCAAAAATAAGAGTAAATTAATTTTTTTTATGCAAATATTATTTTTGTCCATCTTCATTAAGTAGACAATACAAACAACCATTTGTCAAATCCGCCAAAACATCACTACGTCTACACCTCTATCGTCAAAATTATCTTTTCTTAACAATCTAAAATATCATTTTTGTAGGTTATAAGCAATTGACACAAAAACTTTATTTTTATATCTTATTTCTCAATATGCGTAGAAGTTTCTTCTATCGGCGGCTAGGAGAAATAATTTTTCGGATTAGGGAAAAAAAGAAGCTCACTCAAGAGCAACTGTCTCTTCTTTGTGACATTGATCGAAGTTATTTGTCCAAGATTGAAGAAGGTAATGCCAATCCATCAGTCAGAATTTTAAATAAAATCTGCCGTGTTTTTAAAATGAAGATCTGTAATTTACTAAAAGGTCTATAACGGATTATTCCAGCCACCCGACACACAACCGCGGCGGTTATGTTTAGGTTGGTCTGATTATTAAATGTTAAACATATGAGAAGAAAAGATAAGTTTATTGAAGGAGAAATTTATCATATTTTCAATAAAAGCATTTCTAACTATGGTATTTTTAAAGATCTAAATAATAGTCAGAGGTTTTTGAATGTAGTTGAATATTACAACAATCGTCTAATAACAAAAAGTTTTTCTCAGTTTATAATAAGAAAAAAATTTGATTATCAAAACATTATTCATCCTAAAGATTTTACATACGTAAAGATTCTTTCTTATTGTATTATGCCCGACCACTACCATTTTCTTTTAAAAATATTGGTTGATAGTACTTTATCAAAACTTATAAACACAATTGAAGACAGTTTCACTCGTTATTTTAATATTAAGTTTGATCGTAAGGGTCCACTCTGGCAAACAAGTTTTAAATCGGTAGAAATAAAATCAAATGAGCAATTACTTCATGTAAGTAGATATATACATCTTAACCCAACCACAAGTAATTTGGTTAATAAGCCTGAAGACTGGATTTTTTCTTCCTACAATGATTTTATTTCAGACGAAAAAGTTTTAAAAACTTATATTAATGAAATTTCAATCGATGATACAGAATTTTACAAACAATTTGTAGAAAATAATATAGAATATCAAAGAAAATTAAAACATATTAAAAAATTGATACTAGAAGATACTTAAATGATATTTCAGCTTGTTATAGCCACCCGACACATAACCGCCGCGGTTATATTTAGGCTGGCAAAGGTGATTGGGGTAACCTAAGTGGCATATTGAAATAATTATTTTGTTGTATCAATCTAAAGTATACGTTTTGTAGGTTATAACCAACTGCTTTTGAATTTTGATTCCAATATGATTGCTGAATGATGCGAGGTAATTTCTATTATAAAAGGCTGGGGGAAAGCATTATCACTCATCGAAAAAAACTGAAACTATCTCAACAGCAAGTAGCAATCCTCTCCGATGTTGATCGTAGTTATTTAGCGGAAGTAGAGGAGGGTAAAGCCAATCCGTCAATCAGATTCCTTCATAAAATTACCAAAATTTTGAAGATAAAAGTAAGAAGTTTGATAAAAGATTTATAGTTTTTACACTTTTCTTCCGTATTTTTCTTTTGAAAGTTTAATAATTTTTTCCCGGTTGTCATTTTTTTGGGCCGGGAGAGGTAAAGTGGTCACCGGAAAAGGAGCACTGGTCATCCCGTCAATCGAAAGTTTCAAAACCGCTTCATATTTGCCCAGTGACACCAGATCATTCTCGGTATAAATTTCGGCATATTCGCGGGTCAAAACATAAGCGTCCCGAGCCCCGACGACAAATGACATCAAAGTGCCAACATTACCAAAAATCGCCCTGGTCACCTCTTCATCAAGTTGTTCGATGTATTGATTAGCTAAAGTTAGGGACAACCGGTACTTTCTGGCCTCCGACAAAATTTTTATAAAAGACTGGGTAGCGAAATTTTGAAATTCATCAACATACAGGAAAAAATCCTTCCGGTCGACTTCTTTGATAAAGGATCGGTTCATGGCGGCCAACTGAATTTGAGTAATCAACATGGCTCCTAGTAAAGCGGTATTATCCTCACCCAATTTCCCCTGCGATAAATTTAAAATAAGAATTTTCCCCTCATTCATAATCTGTTCCAGGTCAATTGAAGATTTAGTCCGGCCAATGATATTTCTGATCATCTTTGAAGTGACAAACTGGCCGACTTTGTTTTGAATCGGGGAGATGGCTTCGGCCTTCAGGCGATCAGGCATCTTGGCGTATTCTTTTTCCCAGAAATCCTTAAGAACCGGGTCATGAAGCTCGCGAACGACCTTTTTTC
>Ga0209211_10003507_pt1 | contig 25422 bp, 20 predicted proteins | sample RifGroA2_FD_183992 | JGI IMG/M metagenome (GOLD analysis project Ga0209211, IMG submission 183992) | Groundwater microbial communities from Rifle, Colorado, USA - Groundwater A2 (SPAdes) (version 2) | ecosystem: Environmental > Aquatic > Deep subsurface > Groundwater | place: Rifle, Colorado...
TCCGATCTAGGTGCGGCGCGGCGAATCGCCAGGTTCAGAATCGTCAGCAAGTCCCAGGCTCGCCCGCGCCAGTCTTGGCACGACGGCATCGGCTCGGGCGCGATGATGGCCCACACGCCAGAGGTAACGGCCAGCGGCATATTGAAACCCGCCTCGCGTGAGAGGGCGGAGAGGTCCACGAGTACGCCATCCTCAATGGCTTGCGCTCGCGAGTATGAGTGGATGAGTTCCCCGAACGGCGCGATGCCTTGGTCCTTCTTCGCGGCGTCCAAGTCGTTGATGTCCACGCCGCATAGGCGGCAGACGAAGCTCTCGTATCCGAGACATCCATCGTAATACTTCCAGTCGTGCTGACAGTTCATTGGGCGGGCTCGTTCTTGGGTTTCCATGTGTCTCCTGTGCGCTCACTCGATTGGCTTATGGATGCCATCGCGGATCGTTCCGTACTTCACCTTTCCGCGCAAGACGGGATTGCGGAGCAGTCGGTGAATGCCCGAGGCGTACCATCGTGCCCCGTTGCGCGTCTTGACGCCCTCGGCATTGAGGCGGGAGGCGATGCGCTCGAAGCTCATGCGGGCCATGCGGAGCTTCCTGATTCTGAGTATGATGGATGCGCCCTCTTCATCCACGACCAACTCGTGATTCTTGACCTTGTATCCCGTCGGCGGTCGCCCACCTGCGTAGCCGCCGTTCTCCAGCTTCTTTCGGCGGCCAGATAAAAGGCGCTCGGTAATCTTGCTCCGTTCGAGCTGAGCGAAAACGCCGAGCAACTGTCGGAAAGCAATGTCTGTTGGCGAGGCGGTGTTGAAGCCTTCTGTGACAGAAACGACTTCGATCCCGTGGACCAGAAGTTCCTTCTCAATGAAAAGCTGGACAAAGAGGTCTCGCGCTAAGCGGTCCATTTTGGCGACAAGCACCTTTGTGAACGGTTGCTCTTTCGCTAAGAGCATCAAGTCCCGAAGTGCTGGGCGGTCGAGCGTCGAGCCTGAATGGCCGCCATCGCGGAACACCCGAACGAGCTTCAAATCGGGATGCTTGCGGAGGTAGCCAGCGATGTAGTCTTGCTGGATGTCGAGGCCGAGACCTTCTTCGGCTTGGCGGTCGGTGCTGACCCTGAGGTAGGCGACTACGCGGTGAGTTTTGCCGCTTCCTTCACCCGTGGGACCCCGGCCATTCTCTCGGCTCGGGGTCTGGGCCATCTAGGCCCCAGGCCCCCAAGGGCTTGGGGTTCTTGGGCTCATCTGATTTAAAATAGTGTAGCAGATGACTGCATTATTCGCCAGTGTCCAAAGGGCCAGCTTTGGAGGGCTCGGGTGGCTGGAAAGGGCTAGGCGGGGCCAAGAGGCGGCTAAAGGGCCATTCTGGCGCGTTCCAAGGGCTCTAGGCGCGTTCGGAGGGCCAGCTAGGCGCAGGGGTCGGGGTCGGGCCAGGGCGCGGCGGATAGGTGGGCGGGCGGTTTGTCGTCGGTCGCTAGGCTCAAGGCATCATCGAAATTCAAGAATATCGGTATGCGGCCAGGGCGCTAGATTGAGGCGTTGAGGCAGGTCTGAACGGCTTCTTGGGCAGAGGCGCTATGGCGAGGCTTTACTTGTCCTGATTTGATGTGCCAGACGGTGTACCCTACGTCGCTTCGGCGCGTCTTGGTGTCCTGCCATTTACCCTTGCTGATGAGTCGGACAATCACGCGGCGAGCGCCCTTCTCATCGCGGATGTCGAGGAGCTTGCGGCCAGCGTCTTTGTCGATCAATAAGTCGCCTTTGGTATCCAAGGCGAAAACAGTCTTGTCCTTCCATGCCAAGAAGTCAGGGAAGAAGTTGCGCGTATCGCTCTTGTCGAGAAGAGGAATCGCGAAGCCGCCATTGACGGGGTTCCGCATCCATGGATGCTTCGCTTCATCCAGCGAGCGAGCGAACGCCTCTTCCAGTGGATTTAGGTCGCTGTATCCCTTGTGCAAGGCGTACTTGAAGTTGATTTGCTTCTTCGGGTTGACGAAAACCATTGGGGCTTGGTATGGATTGCCTTCCTCAAACACGAGGGTGCTGTTTTCAAGATAGGCGTCTACAAACTTCTCTGCGGCTTCGCGGAAGGCAATTGCAGCAGGGCTCGTCATTTCAATTCGCGCGTCAAATTTGCGGTCAGCCCAGTCGATAGTCTTTATCACTTCTGGATAGAGCGATTGGATTTCTCTGCGTATGAGCCAACGTGCGGTTACCTGATTAGAATGCGCTGTGCGCCTGCGTTCGACTTGCCCCGTAGCTCTCTTTCCGACCGGCTGAATGTAGCGGACTATCTCGCCTTCGCCGACAATGCTTGCTTTGGAACCATCGGTATAGTCTGTGAGTTGGCGGATCACTGTATAAAGCGGCTCAACTGCCTCGCTCGAATCAATGTGAATCTCAGGCACCGTGAGACTCTTCTTCGGGTCGAGCCGGCTCCTGGCTCTCTCGCGGCTGTCAACAAAACCGTCTAGCTTGACCTCTGGACAGTCGGCAGAGAGCCTGCGCTGAACTGTGTCCATGATTTGAGGAAAGACTTGCTTCTCATCAACTCGTATGAAGAAGTTCGCTGAGTTGAGGTCTGGGTCTGGATAGTGGCGGATGCCCGGCTGGCGCAGGACGCGGCCAATTACTTGCTCGACTTGGAGGTTGGAACCCATGCTCTTGTCGATATAGGCGAAGCAGCACTCGGGATCATCCCAGCCTTCCTGGAGACCGAGGTTGAAAATGATGTGCCGGTAGTTCTGCTCTTGAAAGGCCGCGAAGTCATCTTCGCCCCCGGCAAACAGAACGAAGTCGCGGGGTGGCGGATGAGTCTTGCGATCGAACTTCAGGTCGCAATAGACTGCGATCTCAGATGGCTTCACACCCTTCTGCTCAACTAGGTAGCGCCAAATTAGAATCGGCGGAGCCTTTCGCTCGCTGAAAGGACGCGCCGGATTGTCGGGTCTGCCGTCTATCTGAGAGACATTCGTGCGACAGACATAGATTGCTTTGGGCACAAATCCAGCGCGGAGTTTCTTGGCCTTGGCTGTGGTCTGAGCCATCAACTCAAGGAGGTCATCGAGCGCGGTCTCCATGACGGTGGCATACCCGCCCAGAATGATTTGGCGCTTAACAAGACCGGCTAGGACAACCTCTTTGCTGGGAACGGAGGTGACTAGTTTCTCTTCGGGCCAGCCGTGGTTCTTGAGTCGATTGATGAGTCGAGCAAGGCGTTCAGGTGTTCGCATCGTCGCGCTTGCGACGAGAATTGCGTCTGGCTCTAGCTCAAGGAGGATTTCGGTCTGCTGGTCCGAGAGGTTGTGTCCCTCATCGTAGACGATAATCAGTGGACGCCGTTCGCGAGACCGACCAAGGCGCTCCTTCAAGATGTTCCAAAGCGGCTCTTTGGCCTTGTCTTCGGCTGCTTGGTGAACCCGAAGAGTACGGTCGGTTCGATTGAACGTTCCCACAGTTGCAAGAGCAATCAGGGGCGTCCCATCGTCCTGTATGAGGTCCACTCCAACATCCGACAGGTAGCGAACGAGAAAGCCGTCTATGAGGTGCGCGTATTTTCCCCCAGCATCGAAGTTGGAAAAGGTCTGATCAACTACAGCCTTCGCTTTTGAAATCCAAAGAACGATAGGTTCGGGAGCAACGGCCGCGCGAATCCGCGCGACAGCATCAGCGAGAATGGGAGTCTTCCCCGCTCCAGTAAGCGCGGAAAGCGCTTGATAGAATGGAACCGACCAGGACTTGTACTCCATAGGACGACGCTCATCTTGTGAGAGCTCGATGAAGCGTTGGGCGATGATGTCCGATGCACGCGATTGGAACTTAAGCAGCTCGATAGTGCTCATCGCGAGGTCAGTCGATTCTGAACGGCTGCGTCGCTTCGTTGAAGCCGAGCTTGTCTAGGATGCGGTCGGGGATTTGATAGAACTCGGTGTTCGGGCCCGAGTATGTGCTGAGACGCGCATAGACATGGTAGGGAGGATTGAGGTTCGCGGCCTTAGCTTCTTCGGTCACAGTTCGGAACATTGAGCGATCCAAGATGGAAGGCTTGCCGGGACCGTTCCAGACGAGAAAGTACCCGTTCCCACGGTTGTTCACGGCAAAGAGAAGGCTATTGGTGGTTGCGGGCAAGCGTTTCAGATAAGCCGAGGCTCGGTCTCCCTGGTCCCAATGGCTCGTGAGAAGGAGGTCGAGCATCTCTTCCCTTTCAAGCGCCAGTACGGCATCCGCATCGACAGCTTTGCTGAGCTGTGTGAAACGGAACCCCCCGGGGAGCTTAGGCGCAGTGACCTTAACCTTGCCGTTGGCTTGAGGTCGTTCTCCAGTAATCGCGCGAAGGACTCTCGTTTGCGTGAGACTCCGCGCGTAAGGGTCGCCCCTGTCAGGTCGCCCTTGCTCGATGATGATGAATCGGCGGTCGGCTCCCGCGTCTTTGTTCAGCGCCAGGACCGCGTGAGCGGTGGTTCCAGATCCGCCAAACGGGTCCATTACAATGCCCGAGGCGGGGCACCAAATCTGGGTTAGCTTCTTGAAGAGTTTGAGAGGTTTGACGGTGTCGAAGTTATGGCCACGGCCGACGATGGCATTAAGTTCGCTGAGCCCAGCCTGGCTATGTCCAGATTGCTCGTGGTCCCACGACGTAACGCCAAGTTCCAGTGGGGTATCATAGTCTTCATCGGCCCAATAGGTCATTGGAACAATGCCCTTCTTAACATCTTTCAGGTACTTCTTTACGCGGAAGGCACCCTTGCCGTTCCCGAGCCAATAGCCTACGGGCCAGGTACCGCGCTTCATGATTTCTTCGGCGCGTTTTCGAGCGACCGTGAGTGAGCCCGCAACTACAAGAGCTGGCTTCTTCCCGTCATTCAACTGCTTGGAGGTGTACTTGCACCCCCAACCCTCAAGCATCGCTTGAACGCGAGCTCGCTCAGCGGCCCAGCATCGTCCTTCCGCTGGGTAGTAGATTTGGCCATTGAAAGGTGACTGAATTCCGTACACTTGGCCAAGGTGCGTCGCGGCTCCAGGGCCCGTTAAGTCGCCTGATGTCCAGGGCTGAGGGTCACCATCGATGGGTTTCGAGTACCGGGCATCAGTCCGCTTGGCGCGAGGCAGGAGATTCGTCTTGGCAAGCTCGTTGTTCTTGGCATAAACGAGGACATACTCAGTTGACGCCGACACATGGGTTAGCTTGCCGACGTTATTCTTCGGCGAGTAGGTCTTCTGCCAGTTGATGATTGCGATTCGGTTCTTCTCACCGAATATCTGGTCCAGAAGTACGCCGAGGCGGAAAAGCTCTCGGTAGTCGATGCAGATTGCCAAGACTCCGTTTGGGCGCAACATCTCCTTCATCATCCACAGACGCGGAGTCATGAAGCGAAGCCATTTGCTGTGCCGGGACCCGTCGTCCTCGGGGACAAGCTTGCCGAGGTCAGGATCGTTGGGGTCCTCGTCCCACTTGTCGTTGTAGCGGAAGTCCAGTCCCGTGTTATACGGCGGGTCAGTTAGGATGAGGTCGATTTGTCCTCGATATTTGTAGAGCGAGACCATCGCTTGAAGGTTCTCGCCTTCGATGATTTGGCTTCGCGACTGTGCCTCTTCTGTCCCAAGCGACAGCTTGGATTCAATCTTCTGGCGTCGTGGGCGGACTTGGCGCACGATGAGCCAGGGAGGAGTCTGGCCCTCGTATTGGAGCCGGATGCCGCCGATCTCGTCAGCGTCCCGCTTTTCCAGAAGGCGAATCAGGTCGGACTTCGTCAGGGTCTCGTAGTGGTTGTTGGAGACCTTGGTCGCGCTTCCGTTTGATGCCAACAATGAATCCTTGAGTCGGGCCATTTTCATTCTCGCCAGCTCAGGACGCTTAGTCATCTACTTCGGGCCTAATGAAAAGGCCGGAGGAGCTGAGCGAGATGTCAATTTTACCAAATACCGTGGGCATAATACGGCCATCACTGAACAAAGCGCCAAGTGCCATCGGGAGCTTCTTCGCAGTTGAAGGTTCCTCCCCGATAGTCTTTCGTGGTCGTAATCATGCTTAGCTGGCCGAACTCAACGGGGTATCTACAGTGGCGGGTGACCGAGACCTTTGCCTTGGTCTTGGCCTTGTTCAGCCAACTGATTCTGTGCGAGTGCGTGGCATCGTGGCAGGTTCTTACGCCGTAGTTGGTCGCGCCCGCCGTGATAAGCTCCTGGCGCCCTTCGAGGCTCGGGAGTGAGGCGACGAACTGCTCGACCAGCTCTTTTATCTGCACCTTCTTGGCGGATACGACCTTGGCTTCTTGCTGTCGATTTTTCGCCTCAGCGGTCTCCAGCTTCTTCACGCCGACATCGGCGTCCCCCAGCAGTTTCCTGACTTCGGAGTCGTTGGGCTTGGCGTCCAACATTTCATTGAAGGTGGTCTGTGCCCCGCGATAATCGCGCTTCTTGAGTTGCGTTTGCCCGCGCTCAAGGTAGGCGCTCCAGTCTCGTTGGACGGTTTCGCGTTTGGCTGTCAGGGCGCGATTGCTGGGTGACTCGTAGTTTAGAGCGTAAATCCAGAGCGCCCCGAGTACAAATAGTCCAAGGAAGAGGCAAATGCCTTCGCGCGTTAGGCGGGAGAAGAAACTGCCTTCGCCAGAGCGCCAGAGTACGACATCGTGGTAAGCTGGCGGCTTAGGGCTTGGCGGTTCAGTGGGCCGGAGTAATTCCTTTCCACAGCGGTCGCAGAATTGAGCCCCGTTCCTGGCGGGACTGCCACAGTTGGCGCAGAACATGGCCGATTCCTCCTTCAGAACTTGGGCGCATATAGGCAATAACCTATTTTGGGTTATTCTGAAACAGAATAATAGCATTGCTTGTCCTTCAAGGATAAGCGATGTCGAGTGTTCACAATCGGGATTACCAACGGTTTCTCCGCAAGCTGAAACAGGCGCGGGAGGATTCCAAGCTTACCCAAGTCCAAGTCTCTAAGAAGCTCGGAAAGCCCCAGTCCTTTGTATCGAAGTGCGAACAGGGAGAGCGGCGAGTGGACTTCGCGGAGCTTCAAGCGTTCGCGCGGCTTTACAAGAAGCCCTTGAGCTTCTTTCAGGACTGACTCTGCGTCTAGGGCCGGGCGGGTTTCTAGACAACCTTTTGAGGGTCCATCCTGACTAAGACTAGCTCCTACCCCCTCCGAAGTGGCGCTTTGAGAGGCAAGAAGGTCGTCACCCTTTGCTGGTACCCACCCCACCTGTACTAACTCCAGGTGGCTCCAACTCGTCGCTTGGGGAGCCATCAGGCCGTCCTCCTGGCGCGTTCTAGCAACGCTGAGGATTGAGCATCTGGCCCGGCCAGCCAGTTCCGAAAGGCGTCTACGGCTGGCGTTCTATCATCGCTGATGCCAGGCAGCCAATTTGGACGAGAGAGCCCTTCGGCCAGCAAGCCGAAGGGTTCTTTGTATATAGGGACTACGTTTTCTCCGGTTATCGTTAAGTTCGATACCGCGAAGGCCGCCAGGCGGCGCTTTTCGGGCAGGCTTCGAACTCGATAAAGGTCGTAGGCGCGGCCGGCGGTCTCAAGCAGCGCCAGTCCCGTCTCGAAATACTGCTGGTTGGCTCCCTCGTGGCGGGCCACGGCGTCGCGCGCCTCCTGCTGTTCCTTGCGCCAAGCCGTCGACTGCTTCTCCCAGAACTCGGCCGTGATGACACCGTCGATCTTGTCGGTGTAGGCCTTGTCGAGTTTCTCCTGGAGCTTGCGGTAGGTCTGGTGCAGGCCGGCGATGGACTGGTCGTGGTAGACCTTCTCGGCCTCGTGGCTTTCGTGCAGGCCGTTGGTCAGGTAGTCCAAGAGCGCCGGGTCGGCCCGGAGCGCCTTCAAGGCCTCGCCCAGCAGTTCGTCCACGCGCTCCTCGCGCAGGTACTTGTTCTTGCAGCGTCCCTTGGCCGAGGTGCAGTGGTAGTAGATGTAGCGGCGCTTCTTTTTCTGCTCGGCCGTGTAGGCGCAGCCGCACTTGCCGCAGGTGAGCAGTCCGCGAAAGACGTATTCCTTCTTGCTGACGCGCGGCTTGTGATAGCGCTTCATCACGGCCTGGCATTGCTCCCAAAGTCCCTTCGAGATCAGCGGCTCGTGGACGCCCTTGTAGAGCTTGTCGCGAAATCGGAACTCGCCGTAGTAAAACGGATTGTTCATGATGTAGTGGAGCTCGCTGACCATGGGCTTGTGCCCCGCGCGCGAGCGCAGGCCTTCCTCGACCATGCGCAGAGCCAAGGTCAGCAGCGAGTATTGGCCGGTGGCGTAAAGCTCGAAGACGCGCCGCACCAGGGGAGCCCGCTCCATGTCGACGTCGATGCGGTGGGTCTCCTTGTTGTTGCGGTAGCCCAGCGGCGCGCGGTCAGGGAACTCGCCTTGCTCGGCCTTCTCAAGCATCCCCTTGGCCGTCTCCTCCTTCAAGTTGTCGATGTAGTTCTTGGCCAGCAGGACCTTGAAGCCGTGGACCAGCTTCTCGTGGGAGCGCGAGTCCTTGTTGAGGATGGCGTTCTCCTTGACCAGGATGACGGTCAAGTTGCTTTGATCGACGTCGAGATCGATGTAGTCGTGGAAATTGCGGTAGAGCCGGTCGGTCTTCTCGCAGAGGATGGTCTGGACGGTCGTGTTCGAGCGCAGGAAATTGCGCATCTCGGCGAACTGCGGCCGGCCCGTCCCTTTGGCGCTTTCGATGTCCGTGAACTCCCGGACGATCTCCAGGTTGTGGTTGAGGGCGTAGTCCTTGAGGAGCTTGGCCTGCGACTCAATGGAATACCCGGTGTCGGCCTGCTCCCTCGTCGAGACTCGGGCGTAGAGGACGGCCTTGCGGCTTGGCTCCATGGCGATTGCTCCTGTCATGACTTACCGTGTTTCCTCGACATAATCAAGTCCTTTCTGACCGGCCGCCTTCTGGTCCTCCTCTCGCTTCCACTGAAGAAGCAGGCCGTAGAAGCCGAATAGGTTGCGGTCGATCTCGGCCACCTCAGTGTCGGTGACCGGCCGGCCGTAGCGCCGCGACCAGAACTCCCTGGCCTTGGCCGCCTTCGCGGGATCGCGTTGTTTCAGGGCGTCCATGTCCCTGCCCCACGCCTGTCCACGTCGGTTTTAGCGGCAAAATTTCCAGGTGTCGCAAAATGAGCTAAGGGGGAGTGTCCCGCGGTATGACCCGATATTTTCCGCAAAATTATCGGAGTGCCCCAGCCCCGTTTCTCCTCTGAGAAAGTGAGCCTAATCGGACATAATGTCGAGCGGACGAGGCGCTGTGTCGCGACGTTCGGCAGCACTTCGGCCGGCCACCGCGTCCACATTCTCCGTCGAGAGCGTTTCTGGGGTGTCGGCTTTTGCCCCGCCCAGGCCACCTTTTTGAGCCATCCGGGCCTCAGAGGGCCCAGCCTTCCATTATAGGCGTCACGCGTGCGCGTGCGCGCGCACAACGGTGACAACAGGAGACTGGGCCCTCTGAGGCCCAAGGTCGTCACAGGATTTCCTCCTGGACGGCCTGGCCTTTGAGGGTGATGCCCTTGAAACCCTTCTGGCTGTTGGACTTCCAACGCGCGAACCCGCGCTTTGCCACGTCCTCGGAGAATTTGCGCAGGGTGCCGGTATATTCGCCGCCGCGCTCGCTCCAGATCTTCCAGGAGCCGAAGAGCTCGTTGGTGGTCGTGGTGGCGCTGGAGTTGCGGTCGCAGCACTCCTCGAGCCAGCGCCCCAGGGCGTCCTCGGCTTCCAAGTATTCCTCGGTCGCCGAAACGACCCGCGCCGGAGGCATGAGCCCCACGCGCTGCCACTCAAGACAGCCATCGATGGCCCAGCGCAATATACCGTCCTTCTCGGCCAGGAGCTTCTGCGCCAATCCGTGATCCCGGCGGTGGGGCGGGATGGTCACCTCAAACGGGATGAGGTGCATCCTGCGCCGCATGGCTTCGTCGACGTCCCTGATCTCGGGCTTATTGTTGCCGGCGATGAGCAGTTTGAACTGGGGGACGTACTCGAAGAAGTCCTGGCGCATGAAGCGGGCGGAGATCTTGTCGCCGCCGGTCAAGGACTTGATCTTGGTTTCGGCCCAACGGCGGCCCTTCTCGACTTCGATGGCGGTGACGAGCCGTGCCCCGCGCAGGCCCGCCAGGTCCGTCGGGTGTTGCTCGCTCTTGGACTCGAGGAAGGTCGATATGGGCGCGTTGGTCGCGTAGTCTCCCATGACCGCGGCCAAGGTGTTCAGGAAGACGCTTTTCCCGTTGGCCCCGGTGCCGTAGAAGAAGAACAGGGCATGCTCGGTCGTAACACCCGTAAGCGCGTAACCGGCCACGCGAGCCAGGTAGGATTGGAGCTCCGTGTCGCCGCCGGTGACGTCGTTGAGAAAGGTCAGCCAGAGCTCGGGCTTCCGCGCCGAGTCTTCCCATCTTCCGAGGGTGATTTTGGTCGCGTAGTCCTCGCGACTGTTGCCTCGCGCTTGGCCCGTGCGCACATTGACGACGTTGCCCGGGGTGTTGAGAAGCCAGAGGTCGGCGTCCCATTGTTCGATGGTGGCCGCATGCCGGCGGTCGGCCTTGGCCATCCGTTCCACGGCGGCGACGGTGGCCGCGCTCGATAGCTTGGCCGCGATTTTCGCTTTTTGACAGCGCGAGGCGGCTTCGCGGCATACGAGACGGGCTTGGTCGAAGGCTCTGAGTGTAATCTCTTTGACCCACCGGACTCCGTCCCAGCAAAGCCAATGGCCCCAAGCCGCGACGAACTTCCAGTTCGCGGAATGCTGGGATGTGAAATCCAGGGCCAGGGAGTCTTCAGTGAAGCCGACGGGCAGAATCTCGTCAGCGTCTTCTCCGTTCATCTCATCGAGGCTGGGGCGGGCCGCGCCGTTTTGCGGGTAGCGGGCGATGCTGGCCGCGATGCCGTCCACTTCCACTTCGGCCAAGGGCGGGTCGCAACGCTCGGCGTTGACGGCTTTCAGCGCAACCGCGATCTCGCCTTGACCCAGGCCTTTGCGCCGAAGGGTGCCCGCCAGGCTGGCCAGCTTGGTGTTGCGCCCGCCATTGGCGATCGTGGCTCCCACTGGACCCGCCGCGGCCTTGCGGCTCTTATTGAAGGCGTTCCTGAGCTTGGCCAGGATTTCCTCGGGCAACGCCGCGATCGGCGCTTCGGGGTCCACGTACTCGTAAAATTTGCCGTCGATGGAGGAGCCTGCGGCCAGGACATAACCGCCGTCGGCCTTCAGGTCAATGCCGGGAAATATCCCATTCTTGGAACGCAGGCCGCCTTCGGGATAAAGGAAGTAGAGATGCCAGCCGCCGCTTGGCGTTTTGACCGTCAGGGTTGGCGGCAGGTCTTTGAGCTCCGAGGCCAGGGACTCGGGGCCTCGGGCTCCATTCTTTGTGTCTACGTCGATGACACCGAGCTTAGAGGCTTCACCAGTGCGCAGACCGATATTGGGGTCCTTGTACTTGGCGAAGGTCTTGCGAACCTCGTCGGGCGACTTGCTGGCGTCCTTGAAGCCGTTCTTGGTCAAGGGCGTCTTGGCGTTGGAGGCGACCGGGAACACGGGCCAGCCCTCTTCGACGCAGGCCAGGGCGTGCTCCAGGAGCAGCTTCTCCGGCGGGATGTTCGCTTCCTTCTCGAATTCGTTCATTTGCATTTTCTCCGCATCTTGGCGATAAAAAAAGCGCTGCCACCCCGATTCCCGGGGCGACAGCGCCTCGATTGTTTCGATAGCGCGCGACTTTTAGGCGTTCAGCGTCTTAAGTGTTCCCATGGACCCCTGCGTTCTCCGGCGGCAAGCCGTGGATGAGCGCCTTCAAATTGGTGATGACGCCTTTGTATTCCAAGGGGTCGACGCGGGCGCGGCGAGCGTAGAAATCCTGGATGAGTTCGGCCCTGCGCGGGGAGTCTTGCAGCACGAAGGCGACGCGGTTGGCGGCGACGCGCTCGGCGCGGACGAGATTGAGCCCGGAGCAGATCAGAAAAGACGCCACGTAGAAATCGGAGAGCGTGTAGTCGGGGAGGGGCTGCGCGGTTCTCATCTTTTCTTTTCGCATCATGCAGTCAGTTTATCCTGCCACGCGCCGCGAGTCCATAAACAAGTCAACTTGTTTACGGCCAAAATTTCTGAGCGATGTCTGTTCGTTCGCTGGGAAGCAAGCCGTTGGCTCATGACGATGGGCAATGTTGCCACGACGTGGTAGCTTATTTAAGCGTGAAGAATACTAAAACTATCAGTTTTATGATGGTTTAACTATAATCAAAGCTATTGACATAAGTTGTTTGGCCTGGTATACTGGTCATGCCCGACAGCAAAGGAGCAATTCGACTATGGCCAAACTCAATCTGGAAACCCTCACAAGCCACCTCTGGGAATCGGCCAATATTCTCAGGGGGAGCATCGATGCTTCCGACTATAAAAATTATATCTTCGGCCTCCTCTTCCTGAAAAGACTCTCTGACGTTTTCGACGAGGAAGCCGAGAAACTCCTCAAAGAGGGTAAGAGCAAGAAGATCGCCTTCGAAGACCCAGACGAGCATGAGTTTTTTGTTCCGGCCAAAGCTCATTGGAAACATCTCACCACTCTCACGCACAACCTGGGCGACGCCATCAATAAGGCGAACGATCAACTCGAAGAACATAACCGGGCGCTTGAGGGCGTTCTCTCGGCGACCGATTTCAATGACAAGGAGCGGCTTCCCGACAGCACCTTCTCAAAGCTCATCATCCATTTTTCCAAGATCCGGTTGGGCAACGACGATCTTTCCGAGCCGGATATTCTTGGGCGGGCCTATGAGTATCTGATCGCTCAGTTTGCCGATGATGCGGGCAAGAAGGGCGGCGAGTTCTATACCCCGAAGGAAGTCGTCACGCTCTTAGTCGAGATTCTCGATCCACAGGAAGGCATGTACATCTGTGATCCTGCTTGCGGTTCCGGGGGCATGCTAGTCCAGTCCGTTCATCACCTTAAGGCCTTGCATCAAAACGATAGGAACGTGGTTCTTCATGGCCAGGAGAGAAATATCAGCACGTGGGCCATCTGCAAGATGAACATGCTGCTTCATGGAATCTCGGGGGCTCGGATCGAAAAGGGCGACACGATCAGAGATCCGAAGCTCTTGCAGAAGGGAAAGCTGCTGGATTACGACATTGTTATCGCCAATCCGCCGTTCTCCCTGAAAAACTGGGGGATGGAGTCTGCTGAGAGTGATCAGTTTCGGCGTTTTAAGTACGGATTGCCGCCGCAGAGCTATGGCGACTTCGCCTTCGTGCAGCACATGATCGCCACGCTGAGGCCCTCTGGCCGTGCCGGCATCGTTTTGCCGCACGGGGTGCTCTTTCGCGGTGGAGCCGAGGGTAAAATCCGGCAGGGTCTTATCGAGGAAGATTTAGTCGAGGCTGTGCTTGGGTTACCATCGAATCTGTTCTATGGCGCAAGCATCCCCGCCTGCCTGTTAATTCTGAACAAGAAGAAGCCGGCGCAACGGAAGGGCAAGGTTTTCTTTCTGTATGGGACGCGAGATTTTAAGCAGCTTAAGAGCCAGAACGAGTTGCGGCCAGAGGACATAGAGAAGATCGTTAAGGCGTATCGCTCCTATGCGATGACGGAAAAGTATTGCCGCCCTGTATCCTTGGACGAGATTCGTCGCAACGACTACAACCTGAATATCCCTCGCTACATTGATATCACCGAAGACGAGGCTCAAATTGATGTGCAGCAGACCATCAATGAGCTAATCAATCTCAAAAAAGAGCGGGCCAAGTCTGAGGAAAAGGTCGAGGGCTACCTCAGGGAACTGGGCTACAAGGTCTAAGCCATGGCATTCAAGAACAAAGAAGAGATCGACCGTGTGCTGACGGCTCTTGGCGAACAACTCGCGACCATCAAGAAGCCGCACGTCGATTTGTTGGTCTGCGGTGGCTCGGCTTTGCAGGCCCTGCGGTTGGTGTCGAGAACGACCATGGACGTGGATGTGGTCGCTCTTGTCTCGAAAGACTCGGCGGAAGGGCTAATAATGAGTACGGCGAAACCGCTGCCGGCGCATCTTATTGAAGCGGCGAAGAAGGTCGAGCGCGATTTCCAGTTGAAGGATGGCTGGATCAATCCGGGACCCACCTCTGCTTTGGATTTTGGCTTGCCGGAAGGCGTGCTTGGAAGAGCTGAGGCATGTGAATACGGCGCGGCGCTCACCGTGCGGTTCATCAGCCGGTACGATCAAGTCCACTTCAAGCTATATGCGGCGGTGGACCAAGGCGGTAAGCACTATCAGGACCTTCTGGATCTTAAGCCTACAGCGGAAGAACTTGAGCTGGCCGCGCGCTGGAGCATGACGCATGATGTATCCGAACCCTATCGGGGCGAGGTGAAGCGCATTCTCACGGAAATGGGGCATGCCGATGCAGCTCAAAGAATTTAGAGAAGCCCTGCTGGACCGGCTACTGACTTTTCTTTGGAGGCAGTGGTCCGCTCTGGGAGTCCTCGGTGAGTCGGGGGCTGAGGATAAGTGGATTATCGACCCAGAGCCCCTACTTATCTTTTCGCTAGAGATGGCGAGGTATGAGCCGCGGCTCTTTGACGAGATTCTGGCTTGGCTGGAAGTGAACGGCCAGTGGCTAGATACAGCGCGCCTAAGAAGAATTCTTGCCAGGCAAGAAGGGGATGTTCTTCGGACGGTTGGCGGCACGTTGCGCTATGTCCAGGACCATGGCCATGGCAGGAAATGGAAGAACATCGCGAACTTCTGCCATAGCCGCAAGCCGCCTATGGGTGGTCTTCTTGAACCTCTTTTTCGGGAAAAGTTAGGCAAGTTTTATCCTCGGGCTGAAGGAGACAAGATCGATCCAAGCTTCCAGGCCTTTGACATGAACCGGCCACGGATCAAAATTCAAAAAAAAGCCAAGGAAGTTCCGGTCAACGCAGGTGCCAACCTCCGTTTTCTTATGCGGTCGCTATTCGGTATTGGTGCAAAGTCTGAGGTTCTTCTCTATCTCTTAACCCACAACGAAGGGCGGCCACGGGAGATTGCTGATTCGGTGGGTTTATTTTGGCTAAGTGTTCATCAGGCGCTGCTGGACGTGTCCCATTCAGGACTTGTGATCAGAAAGCCCCACGGTAAGAAGGTTGAGTACTGGCTGTCGCAGAAGAAGTGGTGGGAATTCCTGGCTTCGACGGACTTCCAATTTGCGACGGCTCCGCAGTGGCTTGATTGGATAGCGATATTCGCGGCCTTTTCCACATTGTGGAGAGCGGTGGACGAGATCACTCTTAGAACAGAGTCAGACTATATGAAGAGTTCGAAACTGCAAGACAGCTTGGAGGTGGTGGCTCGAGAATTTTCGCGCGCGGGCTATTATGTCGGCACGCTGCCTTCTATGGGGTTAACGCCGGACCTGCACCAACAGATGTCGTTGAAGTTCTTGAACACGATTCTTGACCTCAGAGTGCCCGCTGGCGCGGTGTCGCCATCAGCGTAAGTCATGGATAATCAAATAGCGGCGCTTCGGATGGGGCAGAAATTTAAGAGGACTCCCTTTGGGGAAATCCCTGTTGATTGGGAAACGAAGAATTTGAAGGAAATGGGCCCGGTAACGGATGGAGACTGGATTCTTACTAGTGATTATTCCGCAACAGGTGTGCGGCTGCTTCAGATTGGAGATATTGGTGTGGGGAGATTTATTGGTAAATCAAAACGGTTTATCTCTGAAGAGAGGGCGCGCGAATTGGGTTGCAACCTTTTGAATGCGGGCGATATTTTAATTTCACGGATGCCCGATCCCATCGGACGGGCGTGCATCCTTCCGGAGTTGGACGGCCCAAGCATTACGGCAGTTGATGTTGCTATCTGGCGTCCTGACACAACCACTACTGATCGAAGATTCCTAACGTACTGTTTGAATAGCTCCAATTGGTTCGCTCTTGTGGGTAGTTACGCTGCCGGCTCCACTAGAACTCGTATAAGCCGATCTCTGCTGGAAGCAATTGAGATTCCGCTGCCCCCTCTCAGGGAACAGAGAAGGATAACTGAGATATTGTCTGCGGTGGATGAGCGTATCGAAAAGACGCATTCTGTCCTCGAAAAATTGCGCGATCTGAAACATGGCGTCCTCCAGAGATTCTTCGGAGCCGGAAAGCAGGTTGCGAAGGTGCCAGAGGGATGGCAGGTTCTTCCGCTCATTAAGGTTTCGACTCTCCAGAGAGGCGTCGACCTTCCGATGCAGTCGCGTCGCTCTGGCGGTGTGCCTGTCTATGGTTCTAGCGGAATCCTTGGGCATCACGATGAAACTGAATTTAAAGGACCGGGAGTTATAACGGGAAGAAGCGGAACTATTGGCCAAGTATACTTTTGCGAAGGACCGTATTGGCCGCTAAATACGACCCTTCACGTTGTGGATTTCCATGGGAACAACCCCCGTTTCATAGCGCTATTGCTTGCATTTCTGAGACTCGAGCAATTCGCTGCTTCTACTGGCGTGCCGTCTTTAAATCGTAATTTTGTGCATCCGGTGCTTGTCGCGGTTCCGCCTCTCAAGGACCAAGAACACCTCGTTAAAATCATTGAGTATTCTGATCGACAGATTTTGGCGGAAGAAGCGATTCTTATCTCGGCGAAGAAATTGCGCGACAGCCTAATGCAGGCGTTGCTCGTCGGTAAGGTTCGGACGATAAAATGAAGCGGTTGGATGACTCGACGCTAGAGCTTGTGGCAGAAACTGTCTGTGGTGCCGGACAAGGAGCTGGCGGGGGGCCCTCGTACGAGGCGCCTGGGCCGTATCGGACAAAATCCGAACTATCCGCCTTCTTCCGAAGAGCTGGTGTCGAACCGGCCGGCCAGTCATCTACTCGGAAGTGGTTTGTCCTGGAGTCCCTACAGGCGCTAAACCGCGAAGGAGGATCTGGCCTCGTGCCAGCCGGTCTTGAGAGAGTCCTTCTCAGGTTGGCCAGCCCCCAGGAATACCGAGGCGATGCCGAGACTACCCGGGCCGTCTTGGATTACCTGAATAAGGCTTTGCTGGTCGAAGGTTTAGAGATAGTGCTAAACGGCGTCAAGCCTCAGCTTCGGGAAAGAACAGCTGCGGTTGCCCCGCCGCCACCGAAATTCAAGCGCGAAGCGCCGCCGGACTTTCTTCGTCTCGTCCCGGAAGCCCGACTGGCACAGATACTTACGTTTCGTTGGGGGGAGGCGCAGCGTTGCGTTGAAGCGAAGGCATATCTGGCCGGTATCGTCATGATGGGCAGTATTTTAGAAGGCGTGCTCCTTTATCGATCCGAAGCCAATCTGGAACTATCGAATCGCACCGCCAGTTCGCCAAAGGATCGCTCGGGAAAGGTGCGTCCCTTGCATGAATGGGGATTGTCGCAACTTATCGATGTTGCTCATGATGCGGGATGGCTCCAGGGCGATGTGAAGCGATTTAGCCACGCGCTACGCGAATCACGGAATATCGTGCACCCATATGTTCAGCGACTGAATTCAGACGCGCCCGACGCGGACACTTGTGCAATCTGCTGGCAAGTCGTCCGGGCGGCCGTGGCAGACGTCTTACAAGTTGAGACCACTGCGTGACGAAGCGCCCTAAATTCAACGAAGACACTCTCTCCGAAATCCCTGCCATTGAGCAGCTCAAGCGGATGAAATACGAATTCATCCCGGGTGGCGAGCTTGATCCTCAAGAAAAGGAGGATTCCGCGCGATCTTCGCGTAGAGATGTCGTGCTTGTAGACCGCCTTCGCAAGAAATTAGCCGAGCTCAATCCTGAGGCGACGGCGGAAACGCTCGACAAGGCGATCCGTCGTGTTACCAACATCCAGGGAGCGGGGCTGCTCGATGAGAACAAGGTGTTCCATAAGGAACTTGTCTCGAATATCACGATCGAGCAGGAGACGGGCGAGGGTCGCCGCGGCCTAACCATTAAGTTCATCGACTTCGAGAACCCGGACAAGAACGAGTTTCTGGCGGTGAACCAGTTCTGGGTCAAAGGCCCGAAGCTTACGGATCGCCCCGACATCGTCATCTTCGTCAACGGCATCCCAGTTGCGGTCATCGAATGCAAGAGCCCTATCGCTAAAGAAACAGGCGTCATTGATGCCGTGGAGCAACTCGCCCGCTATCAGCGTGAGATTCCCGCCCTCTTTCGAACGAACCAGCTGCTTCTTGGCATGAACCTGTTCGGTGCGAAATACGGGGTTGTCGGCGCTGGAATGGAAGCCTTTCACGAATGGCGTGAGAAGCCGGGGGAGAAGCTACCCGTCCTTTCCGATCATCCTTCGGTCAAAGAGATGCTGGCCCTGAAGCTCATCAAGAAGGATGACCTCCCTAAAACGCCGGCGGCCCAGGATGTGCTGATCGCGGCGTTGCTCAATAAGCGGAACCTTCTCGACATCATCCGAAACTTCATTGTCTTTGAGGTGGACGATGCCAAGATCACGAAGAAGATATGCCGCTACCAGCAGTTCACCGCCGTCCACAAGATCGTTCATCGCGTCCTTGAAGAAAAGGAGAAGAAGGGGATCGTTTGGCATTGGCAGGGTTCCGGGAAATCGCTGACGATGCTTTTCGCCGCGCTCAAGCTCCGCCGGGAAGAGGCGCGGTTGAAGAACCCTTATTTCTTAGTCGTAACGGACCGGCGGGACTTGGATAAGCAGATCTCGGACAACTTCCGCGATTGCGGCTTCCCGAATCCGGTCCGCGCCGAGAGTTCCCGGGATCTTTACGAGATGCTTTCGGCGGGGATTGGCCGAACCATCATGACCACGATGCAGAAGTTTAGAACTCCGCTTGAGAAGCCGCTCACCACAGCTGAGAACGTCATCATCCTTACCGACGAAGCGCACAGGACCCAGTACGGCAATCTTGCCTTCAATCTGCGCAAGGCGCTGCCTAACGCGGCTTTCTTCGCCTTCACCGGGACGCCGCTCGACAAGAAGGATCGCAATACCTACAGACTCTTTAGCCCGGAAGGCGAGAAATATCTCCACAAGTACAGCATCGTTCAGGCCGAGCAGGACAAGGCTACGGTTCCAATCAAGTATATGAGCCGTCTGGCTGCCCTGCAAATTGTCGGGGCGTCGTTGGATTCGCTGCTTGCCGGCCTGTTCCCGGACAAAGAAAAGAAGGAGTTGGCGCAGATTAAAAAGCAGTATGCGACGCCTGACGTCTTGGCGGCGGCTCCTCAGCGAATCGATCGGATCGCTCTAGACATCGTTGAGCATTTCAACCAAGCAATCAAACCCAACGGATATAAGGCGATGATCGTGGCCGAAACCCGCGCCACGGCGGCTCTCTACAAGAGCGCCTTGGACCGGCTCATCGACCCCGCTCAATCGGCTGTCGTAATGACTGTTGAGCGGGACGATCCCCAGGAATGGCAGGATAATTATCGGTTGTCTGATGAGGCGGAGAGCCGCGTCAAAGAGCGCTTCAACGATCCGAAGAGTGGCCTTGGTTTCCTAATCGTCTGCGACAAGCTCCTGACTGGATTCGACTCGCCCATCCTCCAGGCCATGTATCTCGACAAGCGACTCCGTGAGCACACGCTGCTTCAAGCGGTGGCCCGGACCAATAGGACGTATCCGAGGAAGAATTTCGGGCTGATCGTCGATTATGTGGGCCTCGGGAAGGAGTTGGCTCTGGCTTTGGAGGACTTGAGCGCCGAAGACCTGGAAGGGCTGTTTCGGACTGACGACGTCGAAAGGGAACTCAAGGCTCTCGCCGGCCATCACAAGGAGACCCTCAAGTTTTTCGCTGGGATTTCGTTCACCGATGAGCCTAGGACTATCGTTCAGAGTTGCCTCGAAGCTCTACGCAAGGAAGAGGTTCGCGGCGAATTCGACAAGGCGTATCGAGCGTTCGCGAAAAGCATGGACTTCCTGATGCCGGACCTTCGCGTCGAGCCCTTTCTTAAGGACTTCAAGTTCCTCGGGGCCATTCGTGAAGGCGCGAAAAATCTTTATCGTGATGAGCGGCTGAAGACCGAGGATTTGAGCGCGAAAGTCGAGGCCTTGATTCATGCGCACATAGCGGCGGAGGGGATCGAACGATTGTTGGAGCCCCTCACTATCAGCGCGCCGGATTTCTCGGAGCAGCTGGAGGCCAAGGGCAGCGACAAGGCCAAGGCCGTGCATCTCGAATACGCCATCCGCGACACCTTGCATTCACGCGTCGCGGAGAACCCCGCTTTTTATGGGACCCTCCAGAAGCAGCTCGAAGACCTGATCGAGACTCAGAAGCGAGGCCGCAAGGATGACGCCGAGTTGCTGCTGTCGCTCATGCAGATTAAGGAGACCGAGTCGCATAAGGACGAGGCGGCCAGGAAACTCGGCCTCGATGACGGCAAGGAGTTCGCCTTCTTCGGGCTCATCAGCGGGCATTCCAAGGAGATCCCGCTCAAGAGCCAAGAAGAGAAGGCTTCTTTGGCCAAGAAAGTCATCGAGATCGTCGAAGAGCGTGCGGTCGCGGAATGGGCGGAGCGTGAGGACGTTCAAAAGGAGATGCGGCGGGAGATCAAGCGCCTCTTGCGCTCCAAGGATTGCGACGAAGACGACTTGCCAGCATTGGTCCGCGAGTTTATGGAGTTGGCCCAGCAATGGGTGAAGCGATAACCATGTCCATCCTTGTCCATAGAGAACGACAGCTCCGATATCGGCTTCATAAGACCGATGGGACAAAAACCATGGCCTTGCGTGTTCAGCAGGATGGCGGCGTGGATGTGCGCGCGCCGCGCTTCGTCAAAATCGAGCAGGTGCGCCGATTCGTGGCGCGCAGGGCCGACTGGATTTTGGATAAACAGAATTACTTCGCGGAGTTCCGACGGAAGTATCCGCCGAAGGATCTGAAGAACGGGGAAACCTTCCCCCTATTGGGCCGCCGCTACAGGCTGCGGCTGGAGCGCATCCCGGGCCTCAGAGAATGCTTCTGCAAGTCTGAGGGACATAGGCTCACGGTCTTCGTCGATGGTCAAGTCGGCGAGGCGCTCAAGGACGCCACATGGCAGGCGCTTCGCGCCTGGTACTCCGCGCTGACCGAAAAGAAGGTGCTGGCGGTGATCCGCAAGCATGCCCGATCGCTGGCGGTTGAGCCCGGCAGCTTAAAGGTCGTGGAGCAAACGAAACGCTGGGCCAGCTGTTCCAAGGGCGGCGATATCCGGTGCAATTGGCGGCTCTCCATGATGCCAAGCCCTGTCCTGGAATACATCGTGGTCCACGAGCTATGTCACCTGAAAACCCATGATCACTCCGCGGGATTCTGGCGTTTACTCAAGTCCGTTCTGCCGGATTATGAAAAACGTCGAGATTGGCTGAGACATCAGGGGCCGGCCATCGCCGCCATGTTCTCTTCAAAAAAATAATGCACTGCATCCTGTGTTACCTGTGCGGACTGATCTCATCAATGTGGGCGGCTTTTTGCCGGGTCGACTTCAATAATGCCTTTCTCTCGGACATCGCCGCGTTCGAGGGAGTGGTCATCGGAATCCTGTTGCCCCTCGGCTGGGACGCAATAAGCCGGTCTGCGGAAAAATATGGAGATATCATCACCGCCAGGTTCCGTGAACATTTGCCCGGGAGACTGCTCTTGCCCTCGTTTGTGTTTCACATCATCCTGACCATCGCGACGAGGCTGATATCGACGGATTCGAACCTAGCCTCTCCGGGCAGCAAAGTGTGGGGACTGTTTCTGTTCGGCTGGTTTATTGCTAACACCTTTCTTTTTATCGCGTACCTACAGCTTCTGCACACCTATACCTTTAACATCAAAGAGGTCGTAGATCGTCTCTTTGCGGATGCGCATGATTCTATTCGAAACGGTTAAGAAGTTATCTCCGAAGGAACGCTTCATCCAGATCGTGGATGGAGTGGGTGAGGTATTGGAGGCAGCCGTACGTCTCAGAAAGACGGCCGTGGTGACCAGAGGTCTGGAGCAATTTAAGCAGCTTTTCGACGAGCTCCAAGATATCCGCGCCAAAGACGCCGAGAAGTTCGAGCGCCTGGTTTTATCGGATGATGTGATTTCCTTGGCGAAGAAGGATCTGGAGCGGGCGCGCATGGAGCTCGGGTTTAATCCCGAGCGGCATGCGGTAGGTTTGCACACCCTGATAGACCAGTTCCTTCGAATTCATAAAGCTGCCATCGAGGTGAAACACGAGGAGATCAGCCGCCTGTCGGTTTATCAGCTGAACTACGTCTTAGCGAAGGCCGTGACCCAGAAAGGCAATGGGATGGTGGTCGAGCAGATCATTAATGCCTTGACCGAGGCCGCGCAAACGGCGCTCCAGGCAAACGATCGATCGATGTATGCCGCGGCAGTCCACTGGTACACCGACATCGTTTTCAATCGGCTGCTCAAGGCTGAAGAGAAGTTTCAGATTGAGTATCTCAAGCTTTTCAATGCGCGCTGCTTCCAACTGGCGAAACTCGTCATTCGCGAGGACCACAGCCAGCTGTTCGACGCATTGACCAGTTCGTTGGTCGATGGCATCATGCCGAGCGAAAGCTGGGAAGAACCTTTTTGGAAGGCGGTTCAGCTCGATCGGCTTCCAAGGGGCGACATGGACTTCGATCCAGGGCCCATCAGCCGACGCCTTGCGGGATTAGTTTCGGAAGGTCTAACCGCCGAGGAACTTCCTAAGGCAGAGGCTCTCGTCGATGAAATGGCAGCGGCCATTCGGCCGCATCTATCCGGTGAGGAGGATTTAAAAAAGTTCAGCGATACGATCGATGAGCTGAAAGCCTGCCTAGAAGATAGACTGAAACTCGATGAGCTCATGCGGCTGGTCTCTGCCATCGGGGCCTACTGCGTTTTCCGAGGAGCCGAGAGCCAGTTGAAGGGCTTGTGGGAATATAAGCAGCCACCAGATGCCGATGCGGAGTATATAGGGCATGACATCATTCCCACTAAGCTAGACCGAATCTTCTCTCTGTTCTACTCGGGGCTTGACCTGTCTCGGGCCTATGATTTCCATGAGAACCATCACGGGAGTGAGATTTACTACGGGAAGTACCTCGTCCTTCTATTGGCCAGGCTGGTTGACCAGGGAAATGCTGATCAGCTGTCCTCGAGCGGAGATCCCATTTATTTGCACCGCATTGTCGACCGCATCGACCGACTTAAAGGATATGTCGAGGAACTTGCACCGGGCGAACAATGGCGGTCGCTGTTCCGAAAACCGAAAGCGGATGTATTCAATGGGTTGACGGCTCTTCTGGATTCGGCCAAGGCATCAGCTCAGAGCCATTTGGACGAGTATGTGGTTAAGAGCCCTATAGCCGCGGAGAAAGTCGCGGAATTCCGTTCGAATTTCCGCAAGGAATACGACCAGGAGAATGTTATTCGGAAGCTTCTCATCGAGCGGGGCACCTGCAAGGATCTATCGAGCGTGCAAGATCAGGACCGCACGAAAGAAAATAAGCGGGAACTCAACGAGGTGACAGACAAGGAGCCGTTTTTGCCGCAGTGGTATTCTCACTACGTTGATTGGGGGAAGCAGTACGGAAAGAGGTTCGCCCTCACGGAATCGGAATATGCGGTGAAGACCCTCCTTCGCGATCTTCCGGAGTATTCGCCTAAGGACTTGGGCAAAGGACCGGCAACGCTTGAGGCGCTTCTCGCAGCGCTGCGCCACCTTGCTCAGACGGGCTACGAGCCCTCCGTAATCCTAACCGCTTACGACATGGAGTCAATGTCCGATCTCCGGAATGCGCCTGATTATCTGCCGCAGTGGCATCAAGATTGCCCGAAGTCGGATGTGCATGGCTATCACGGGTGTGTTCGATTCCAAGATAAATTGATCCCAGTATTTTGGGCCAGCCGGCTGCTTGCAGGAAAGGCGTGTGTGGTAGACCTGAAGCGAGTCGGCGTTTGGACGCAGCTATCTCCGGTTGAAGACCCGGCCGATGAGGCGTTCCGGCAGGGGGAATTTGTTATCCGTATCGAGTCCTTCGGTCATAACGAGAATCGTCTTCAAGAATTGCTCGATAAAAATCCTCCCTGGCTTCAAACTCACGATGACAAGCGCCAGTATCTCCTTCGGCGGGCCTTAATCTCCATTCGGGAGTCCTTTCAGTTCGATATTTCTGACGTGAAGGCCGGCGTCCAGGTGTCCCTCAAAGCAGCCGAGCCTTCCACTGATGGCTAAGGCGGGGTCAATGTCGACGCGTAATAGATCCTGTCCTTGTGGAAGCGGACATAAATATAAGAACTGCTGTCTCCTGAAATCCTCCACGGTCTGGACAGATGGTCAGTCTTGGCCTCTCCTCGGCAACAAACCATTTCTCTATCGTCAGGCGTTCCAATGCATCCGGGTCCAGATCGACAAATTGGACGATGTCGTGGCGATAAAGCTGGGGGATGTAATCGTTCATCTGACAACGAAGCCCCAGGCAGCCACGGTCTTCGCTGGGGCTCCGGAGATCAGCAACGACGGCAGGATTAATCGGGATTCCATGAAGTCCGTCAATTTGCAGTTCCAGGGCAACGCCTATCTCCTCTTGAGTTATGAGGCTGATACCTCGGAGGCAGCCAAAACCGGCGGAAGGGAAAGATTCGAAGTCGTCCTCGGATTTCTGCAGGCAGCGTTGGGGCAGAATCTTTCCCTGAATCCTATTTTCGAGGTTTTGACCGAGAGGAAAACGAATAGCCTGATCTGGGAGTCCGACGCCATTCTTGATCCTCGATTGCTGCCGATGTGCGAGATCAAGGACCCCGACTTGGAGGCGGTGATTTCAGCATGGGAGAGCATGGCACCGAAAGAACCCGCCATCCAGAATCGCCTCGAGTTGGCTCTGAGACACTATCAGCGGGGCTTGCTCGAGCATGTGGCGAACGATAAGTACCTTTTCTTTTGGGTCGCCTTCGAGGTCTTGGCAATGCCAGATGCGACAAACATCACCGTGGCGGCAACGGACATCAAGAATTCCTTCTTTCCCGCGCTCACTGCGGAAGAGGTCAAGCTCAGATTGGGCCTGGTCGAATTATATGGCTGCCGCAATGACATCGTTCACAACGGGCTCGCAGTGATGAAGAGCGTACACGACGGACGAATTGAGCGTCTTCGAATTATCGTGAGAGAGCTCATTCGAGCGAAGATCGGGCGACCTTCAATGGGCGCAGTCGAAGGCCTTGCCACTCCAGCCAGTGAAAATCAGCCAAAGTAAGATATTCCGTTTGCCTGGATTCATCCGATGGCGGGCTGATATCCCTCAAGGCTCATCGGTGCGCATCTTTACCCTTCACAGCATCGATGGGATGACTTGGAAACAGTTGGGCCCGCATCTGGACCCGAATGGAAGCCGTTTGAACTTCCCGGAAGCATCCAAGGTCAAACTCAGGATTGAGTTGGGGCCCTCGTTCACCGGAAACCCCGCGGTTCACAAGGTGTGGATTCATCGTGTCCTTCCGGTAAGCGGGCCTGATTTTCGCGTTGGTGCTTTGATATTCTCCCGGCGTCGCCCCCGAGGGGCGGCAGGGAGGAATAATGAGCATGAGA
>Ga0209211_10003508_pt1 | contig 25418 bp, 19 predicted proteins | sample RifGroA2_FD_183992 | JGI IMG/M metagenome (GOLD analysis project Ga0209211, IMG submission 183992) | Groundwater microbial communities from Rifle, Colorado, USA - Groundwater A2 (SPAdes) (version 2) | ecosystem: Environmental > Aquatic > Deep subsurface > Groundwater | place: Rifle, Colorado...
CCGTTCGTGGCCCTGTCCCTGCCTGTGCTCACTCACGCCGCCGCGTCAATAAAAGAGTTCATGGCGCTGGCCGCCGGGAGCACCATTGCCGGAAACCTCCTCATACTCGGGGCCGCCAGCAATATAATCGTCATCCAGAACGCTGAAAAGAGGGCCGGAAAGACCATAACCTTTCTCGACTTCGCGAAAGTCGGCATACCTCTTACCGCCTTGAACACCCTCGTCTACTGGGCGTACTTCGCCCTCTACTGATTGGGCACCACATGCACATTCCTTGACAGCCTGAAAAACTCCGGTATTTTCTTAATATGATGTTGGAAACATCTTTGAGAGAACCTTTTTGCAAAAAGTTTCTTCCATAAGAGTTTTCCCGCAACCTGTTAGCAACCGCAAAATCGGGGTGCAAAGGTGAGCAATAGCATTAGGAAGGTAATAGAAGAGCTGAAGCAGCGCAGGGACAACCTTGACGCGGCCATAAGGATACTTGAGGAAGAAGTGTGTCCGGAGGAGGCCGGGAGGCCTGAAGGGAAAAGGCGTGGACGGCCCCCTAAAAAAAGCGAGGCCGCCCTCGGCAATTGACTCAGAATACTTCCATCAGGACGCATTTGAGGTACTCGGTTTCCGGTACCGCCAAAGAGGCAGGGTGGTCTTTTGCCTGCGAGCGGATCTCTATCAAGCGCGCCTGCTTTCCGGCATCCCTCGCGGCCGAACGGAGCAGGTCGAGGAACATGTACCTGTCTACATGGTAAGAGCACGAAGAAGTCGCGAAAAGCCCTTTGTACTTAAGCATGCCCATGCACGCGTTGTTCAATTCCCTGTAGGCCTTCAGCGCCTCGGTTATCTTTGTCTTTGACTTCACGAAAGCAGGTGGGTCGAGGACGATACAGTCGTATTTCTTGCCTGAAGCCTTCTCAGCCTTGACGGCCTCGAAAACATCTTCCTTTACGAACTCGCAGTTTTTAAGGCCGTTCAACTCGGCGTTCTTTCTGGCCTGCGCTACGGCGTAATCGGACGAGTCAACACCCTTCATTTTAACGCCCTTCCTGGCGAGCGCGAGGCTCCACGCTCCGGTGTAGCTGAAAAGGTCGAGGCCTTCTCCGCCGGTGGCAAGCGCCGCGAAAGCGGCCCGGTTCTCGGCCTGGTCGAGGAAAAAGCCGGTCTTCTGGCCGGACATCGGGTCGATTTCCATCTTCATGCCGTACTCGTCTATGACCGGAAGGGTGTCGAGGCTGCCCTTTACAATTTTCTTTTCGAGCGGCAGACCCTCAAGGGTGCGTATGTTGTTGTCGTTTCTAAGCACGATGGTGGAGGGGCTGAATACTTCGTCAAGGGCTTGAATGACAATATCAGCCATGGTCTCCATTCCGAGCGTGAGGAACTGCACGGAAAGGCAGTCTTCGTATTTATCCACGATAAGGCCGGGCAGCAGGTCGCCTTCGCTGTATACTGCCCTGAAAGAAGTCCTGTCGCCAAGGAACCTTTTCCTGTAGGAGAGGGCGTCTTCGATGCGTTTTTTTATGAATGCCTTGTCTATCTCTTCCTTCTTTTTCGTAAGTATACGGATGGCTATGAGTGAGTGCGGGTTCGCGTACCCTATCCCGAGAAAAGTCCCCTTCTTGTCCTGCAGCTCGACGAGCGAGCCGGGCATAAACTTCTTTGGCGAAGCAGCGAGTTCATTGGAGAATACCCATAAGTGTCCGGCTAGCAGCCTGGATGTTCTGTTTAGTACGGCTATCTGCATTTTTTTGTACCCTCCTGAGCAGGCTATTATAATAGACTATGGCCGTATATCAAAGGCATTTCAGGGGGAAGGCGACCTCTTACATGAGTGGCGGTTGCATTTTCGTACAATATGGGGAAAAATCTAATATAATCAAAGATTGCAAATGGAAGGCAACTCAAACAGAGGTGTGCGATGGCTGTCGAAAAACGGATAGAAAAACCAGAGGAGCCGGAGAGCATAGAGGTTATCCTCCGAAACGGTCAGAGCCTCAAACTTCGCCCCATAAGGCCGGACGATAAGGCAAAGCTCAAGGACTTCTTCTACAAGCTGAGCCCTAAGACAAGATACCTTCGCTTCCAGTACGCTAAGGAGCATATCACAGACCAGGAACTCAAGTACTTCACCGAGGTGACTCCGCCTGAAAGGTACGCCTATGTAGCCGCAATCGGCGAGGCTGAAAAAGAGCAAATAGTCGCCGTGGCCAGGTGGGACGCGCTGCCTGATAAGAAGACCGCCGAGGTCGCTTTCACGGTCCAAGACAATATACAGCTCCACGGCATCGGGACGCTTCTTCTGGAAGAGCTGGCCAGGGCCGCCGTTGCCAACAACATAACCGTTTTCAGGGCACAGGTGCTCGACGAGAACACCCGCATGATGGAGGTCTTCGACGAAAGCGGTTTCAGGCTCCAGAAAAATATGTCAGACGGCGTCTGGCACATAGCCATAGACCTGAAAGACCAGGAAGAGTACGCAAAGAGGCAGGCCTACAGGGAGCACATAGCGCGGAGCGAAGGCGTAAGAAAACTATTCAACCCGAAGAGGGTTGCAATAATCGGGGCCTCGAGAAGCCCGGAGAGCGTAGGAGGGGCCCTTTTCAGGAACATGCTAAGGGACGGGTTCAAGGGGGTCGTCTTTCCGGTGAACCCGAAGACCGATTCAATAGCCGGAGTCCTGTGCTACAAGACCGTGCTCGATGTGCCGGTTGATATAGACCTGGCTGTCATCGTCGTCCCTGCTGAGGGCGTCTTCGAAGTGGTCGACCAGTGCGCTGAAAAGGGCATAGGCACCCTCGTCGTCATCTCGGCCGGGTTCGGCGAATCAGGCCCGGAGGGCAGGGAGCGAGAGAGGAGGCTCCGCGAAAAGATACTCTCTTACGGTATGAGGGTCGTCGGCCCGAACTGTCTCGGCGTGCTGAACAACAGCCCTGAGGTGCGCCTAAACGCGACCTTTTCCCCTGTCATCGCGCCTGCCGGGAACCTGTCCATCGGCTCGCAGAGCGGGGCTCTTGGCCTTGCCCTCCTCGACCATGCCAAATCAATAGACCTGGGGATAGCCACTTTCGTGAGCTACGGGAACAGGATAGACATAGCAACCGACGACCTCCTCGAGTTCTGGGAGGACGACAAGAACACGGATGTCATAGTCCTGTATCAGGAGTCTTTCGGCAACCCGCGCAACTTCGGCCGCATAGCAAAGAGGATAGCCCACAAGAAGCCGATAATCGCGGTGAAGGCCGGAAGGTCGCTCGTGGGCGCGAGGGCGGCAACTTCCCATACCGGGGCTCTCGCGGCCTCTGATGTTGCCGTTGACGCCCTTTTCAGGCAGGCAGGCGTCATAAGGGTCACGACCATAGAAGAGATGTTCAACGCCTGTCAGGTGCTGACGAGCCAGCCCCTTCCAAGGGGGCCGCGAGTAGCAATACTCACGAACGCCGGAGGGCCGGGCGTGCTGGCCGCCGACGCGTGCGAAGGCTTCGGCTTGAAAGCAATGCCGTTGTCTGAAGAGACGCAGGCAAGGCTACGAGGGTTTCTGCCCAAGGCCGCCGCCGTAACAAACCCGGTCGACATGATAGCGACAGCGCCTCCCGAGGCGTTCAGCAACTGTCTGAATGTCCTCCTTGAAGACCCTGACATCGACTCCATCATAGTCATCTACATCCCGCCGCTTGTCACGAAACCCGAGGATGTAGCGAACGCCGTAAAGGGCGTACTGAAAGATTACAAGGGCGACAAGCCGGTCATAACCTGCTTCATGATGTCTCCATCGGCGATGGAAGGCATACGGAAGGATTCGAACATACGGCCCTTCGTTTTCCCGGAGGACGCTGTCCAGGCCCTGTCCCTTGCATACAGCTACGCGCAATATAAAAACCGCGCCGAAGGCTCGCCTGTTAAACTCCAGGGCATTGATACGGAAAGGATTAGAAAGTCCGTATTCCCGGAAGGCATCCCGTTCGCGCGGGGCTGGATGATGCCTGAGGCGGCCCTGTCGCTTTTGAAGTCTTACGGCATAAAAGTAGCCGAAGCGCTCGTTGCCACGACCCCGGACGAGGCGGCGGACATGGCCGAAAAGGCCGGTTTCCCGGTCGTCATGAAAGTCCGCTCTGAGAGGATAGTCCACAAGAGCGACATAGGCGGCATAGTCGTGAACCTGCGCGATCACGACGAAGTCAGGCACGCCTTCAACAACATAAAGCTCAAAGTCGAACAGGCCGGAAAGCTCGACGAGATGCAGGGCGTCATAATCCAGCCCATGATAAAGGGCGGCCAGGAGATGATAGTCGGCATGTCGCTTGACCCGTTGTTCGGCCCGCTTATCATGACAGGGCTCGGCGGCGTCGAAGTCGAACTATTGAAAGATGTCGCATTCGCCATACACCCGCTAAACGATGTTGAACCCGAGCGCATGCTCTCGCAGCTCAAAAGCTTCCCGCTCCTCAAAGGCTACAGGGGCAGGCCGCCCGGTGACATAGACGCCCTCAAAGACACCATCCTCCGGTTCTCCGCCCTCATCGAGGACTTCCCGGAGATCGAAACCATTGAGATAAACCCGCTCATGGTCCTCGAACAGGGCAGAGGGTGTGTTGCCGTAGACGCGAGAGTCTACCTGAGGCCAGCCGAAGCACCGGGTTTTTGACAGGTTACCGAAAAACTCTTGATAGAACCTTTTTGTAAAAAGGTTCTATCAAACTCTCTCCAAAAACTTATAGTTCTTCCCTGTAAGACCCCAGGTAAGTAATGGGGGTCTTACAGGGAACTTAAAGTCTTTGAAGGGGGTCTGGGGGGAAGCTTTCTACAGAAAGTTTCCCCCATAAAGAGTTTTCCAGCAGCCCTGTCATAAACCGGGCCTCAACTTTCCTTGACTAAGCTCTTGTGTTCTTGTAAACTGTTGGCTTATAAAGGTTTTTTGGTTTTTTAAAGGGTAGGGGAGCGGGATTGGAAAGAAAAAAGACATCTGGCAAGGCGGGCACGGGTTTCATCAAAAAGCTCGCTATCGCGTCGGTCCTCACGGTAACAGGCCTCATAATTTTCAGCCTCACGCTCTTTCATCTCATTCCTGCGCACCTGTACGAGTCCTGGATATCTGAAACCATAAGGGACAGGAGCGGCCTGAGGGTCGAGAGCGCGGCTTTCGCGACAGCGTTTCCATTGGCTTTCAGGTTCGAGGGGCTGAAGGTTTTTGACGCGGCTGGAAAAGAGATAATCCGCATGGATTCGCTCAAGGCCGGGTTGAACCCGATAGGGCTTTTAAGCGGCTTGAGGATAGACCTTGAGGGAGAGGCGTCAGGCGGGCAGGTTAACGGGACTGCCATGACAGGCCTTTTCGGCTCGTCTTTTGATGTGGATGTGAAGGGTGTTGGTTTCGATGCTGTCTCCGCCTTGAGCTCCGCCGGGATAAAGTTTGATGGGGCTTTTGACGCAGTGCTTGCCATGAAGATGGAAAATGGCTGCCCCAAAGGTTCTTTAAAGGCCCAGGGCGTGGAGTTCAGGGAAGCTGAGTTGAGCTTCAGGGGTATGCCATTGCCCATAGGCTCTGTTGACGAGGCGGGCCTGTCCGCCGAGTTCTTCAACTGCGGCGTGCGCCTTGACGGCCTCTGGATTGAGAGCAAGGACCTTTCAGCGAGGCTGAAGGGCAATATAAAGCTTGCGGCCCCGGTTTCAGCGAGCCCGGTTGATATGACGCTCGAGCTTGTGCCCAATGAGGGCCTGCTCAGAAAGGAGTACCTCCTTTCGCTCCTCAGCCCGTACAAGAGGTCGGCTAATTATTATTCAATACCTGTGAAGGGCACTCTCGGCGGCCTTTCAGCGGGTCTTTAACCTGCGGATTTCGTTCTTATCTCCTTCAAAACCCTTTTAGCTTCTTCAGAGCCCTTGAAGTCTTTTTTCCGCTTCAAGGCTTTCGTCAGCTCTTCTCTCGCGTCATTTAACTCCCCTTTTTTGAAGTAGGCCATACCCAGATGATATCTGGCGGCAACGCTTTCAGGGTCTTTCCTGACGCTGTCTTTCAGATGCGACAGGGCCTTGAGGTAAGCGCCCTTGTTGTAGTATACCCATCCGAGCGTGTCCGATATTACCGGGTCGTCAGGCATTGCTTCCTTGGCCTGTTCGGCATAAGGCATTGCCCTGTCTGCCTGGCCCTGCTCGAGGTAAAGCCACGCCAAGTTGTTCGCGGCAGGGGCAAACCGCGGGTCTATGTCCAGTGCCTTCCCGTAATACACGGCAGCGTCCTCCCACTTGCCCTGCTCCTGGGAGTTGAGCGCCAGGAGCATGCAAGCGGTGAGCGACTCGGGGTCGGTTTTGAGGGCCTGGTTCAACTCGCTTTCCGCTTCGGCGTAAGCGCCTTTTTTCGCGTAGAGACTTCCAAGCTCGATCCTGGGCTCCGCGAAATCTTCCCTCAGCTCCGCTGCCTTTCTGAATGATTTTTCGGCCATGTCCTCGTCTGTCGTAACGCTGGCTTTCCCGAGGAGATAATGCAGGCGGGCGTCATCAGGGGACGCGGCCAGTTGGCTGCGTATTTTTTCGGCGGCCTTGTTCGCCTCGCCCCTCGATATGTATATGCCGGTGACGCTGGAGAGGGCTTCCATGTTCGACTGGTCTATGGAGAGGGCTTTGTCAAAATAGTTCAGAGCCTTTTTCGTGTCACCCTTCATCATGCTCGCGCTGCCGAGGCCAGCGTAACCTCTCGGGTCGCCGGGGGCGGACTCAATCGCGGCCTTGAAATATTTTTCAGCTTTGCCAGGCTCATTAATATTAAGGTAAAGGCTCCCCGCGGCAAGGTTTGCGGGAAGGTGCCTCGGTTTTTTTTCGAGCAGCACTTCGAGCTCGTTCAAGGCCTGCTTGCTGTCCCCGGAGGCTATGAACACTGACGCGAGCGCGAGATAAGCGTTGTCGAGCCCCGGGTTCAAGCGCACTGATTCGCCAAGCGAGGCCTTTGCCTGCTCGTAGTTCTTTCTGGCCTTATAGACGAGCCCGAGCGAGTAATGGGACATCGGGAATGAAGGCTCTTCTTTTATCGATTCCTGGAGGTCTGATTGAGCCTCAGGGAATTGCCCCCGTACGGCTTTGAGCCTGCCGTTCAGGTAAAGGCTGTAGTAGCCGGAGGGGTCGCGATTTGATACTTCTTTTATGTGCTTTTCGGCCTCGCCCTGTTTTCCCATGTCGAGGAGGAGCTCAGCGTACTTTTTCCTGAGCGCCACGACGCCGGGGAATTTCCCGACTCCTGCCCTGTAGACTCCTTCGGCGTCAACAGGCCTGCCTGAGGCAAGATAAAAACCAGCGAGCATCATATGGGCCTCGGCCCTGTCTGGCGAGCCATCAAGTGCCGTCTTTTCAGCATTATCGAGGTTTTCAATGGATATGTAGAAGTTGGCGAGGGCGGACAGCGGTTTCAGTTTGTCGGGCAGCTCGGACGCTGCCTTCTTGAGCTCGTTTTCAGCATCAGTGAGTCTTTTGTGCCTGTAATAGAAAGTAGTCATGGCGGCCCGTGGAGCGAAGTCCTTCGGGTCGGAGGCTATTGCTTCCCTGAGCATTCCCTCGGCTTTGGAGGAGTCTCCAGCAGCCGAGTAGACAGCGGCGGCAACCATGTATGTTTTGGATGTGCCGGGCTTTTCATTAAGCAGCTCCTCCATTATGGAGAGAGCCTTTTCATAGTCTTTTTTAAAAGAACTTTTTCCCGTGGCTCAAGTGTCTGTCGAACTCTTTGTCAGGGCCAGACCCGCAGCCGGGGAGAATCAAGAGGAGGGCGATAAGGCATATCGACGCGTAATATCCAAGACGCATGATTGTTTTGTCCCCGAATCGATTTTAAAGACGCATAAAATCAACCGATGCCGCTCAATTCGCGCAGGTGTTTTTTTGCTTCCGGAGATTCAGGGAACTCGTCGTTTATGTTGAGCGCTTTTTCAAAGGCTCCGGCCGCGTCCTCGCCCCTGCCGAGCTTTTTGTATATGAGCCCGATACGGTAATAAGAAGCGGGGTTTGTCGTTCCTTCGCTTATGATACCGGAATAGGCACCCAGAGCCTTTTCATATTGCCCCATGCGGAAATAAATGAGGCCGAGCGTGTCCTTCATTTCATGGTCTTCAGGGTTTACGGCGCTGCCCTTGATGGCGTACTTGAGCGCCGCGGGCATGTCGTTTTTCTTTTCAAAGAAAAGACGGGCGAGCCTGTTGTAGGGGACTGCCGATTCCGGCGACTCCGCTATTACGCGCCTGTATTCGTCCGCCGCTTTGTCTACTTCGCCTGAAGAGGCATAGAGTTCGGCGAGCTTGAGCCGGAGCTTCACCCCCGGAGTTTTTTCTGCCGCAAGCGCGTACGACTCGGCGGCTTTTTTCGGTTCTTTCATCCCGTCGTACAGCTCGCCAAGACCGGTCAAAGCGGTCGAGAGCCCGGGGAACTCGGAAAGTATCTCCCGGTATTCCTTTTCAGCCGCGCTCTTTTGGCCGAGCTTTTCCTGTGCCCTGGCTGCGGCGGCCCTCAGAAACGGGTTCGAAGACTTAGAGGAGCTTGCAAGAACGGAAGTCTCCCCGTAGAGCCCGGCCCTGTTCAGGAGCACCGCGAAGGTAAGGGCCGCCGCCGCCCCGTCTTCCTTGAAGTAGCCTTCCGGGGCGAACGAGGGGACCCCGAAGTCAGGGAAGAAGTCCGCTGACTTCATGTACTCTGCTTTCGCGGCCTTGAAGTCCTTGAGCGATGTGAAAATGTTCCCGAGCGCGAGACGGGCCGCCGGGTCGAGCGGGTCCTGCTCTACCGCCTTTTCAGCCATCTGCCTGGCCCTTTCAAGGTCACCCTTCAGGTGCATGGCCGCGGCGGCGTTCAGGTAGCCTTCCTTGATGCCGGGCGCGAGGTTTATAAGGCTCTGGAAATTCTCGATGGCTCCGTCGTAGTCTTTCTGCATGGTCTTTATGAGGCCGATGAAGTACGAGGTGAGAAAGAACTCGGGGTTGGTCTGCTTCAGGATAAGGAAGTTGGAGTAGGCTTCGTCAGTCTTTCCCGTCAGCAGACAGGCGGTGCCGAGGACAAGGTATGCCCCTGTGGCGCGGTTGTCGCTCTTCAATGCCTCCCGCGCGTATTTCACGGCATTCGGGAAGTCCGCTTCAGCCAGGTATATCCTGCTGAGGTTCAGGTAGTCAGGCTCTGTCGGAAGGAGTTTTTCGAGGTAAGCCTTCGCGTTCCCTAGGAGGCCCTGGCCGAGATAAATTGTGGCGATGTGCTTTATGACGGACGGCTCTTCCTTGAGCTCGAGCGAGTTCTGAAGGTATGTGAGAGCCTTATGAAAGCGGCGCTTGGTTATGTAGTACCTGCCCATCGCCCCGTAGATGTCGCCCGCGAAGCCCGGGTCTGCCTTATGCGCCTTCTCGGCCTGCGAGACCGCTTCCTTTTCCTTGTCAAGTCCGAGGTAGGCTATGGCGAGTATGTACCTTGCCGTCAGGTCGCCAGGGTCTTCCCCGACGAGCCTGGTCTCTATCTCGACCACTTTATCATAGTCGCTTTTTTTGAGTGATTCGAGCGCCTCTGTGTGCAATGCGCCGTTGCGCGTGAAGTCCGGCTGGGAAGGTATCGCCAGGGCGTCAGTCGGCCTCAACGGGCCTGCGGCGGTCAGCACGGCAGCGGCCAGCAGAGTCCATAGGAGCTTTCTCATCTGCATCTCCTTTATTTAGCAGGTTGCTGAAAACCCATAGCGAGCGCATTTCAAGCGAGCGAATAGGAAATCGATATCTTCCTCAGGTTTTGAAGCTCCCTGCGGCTTCCCACTGGGAGCTTCAAAAAGACCCATCTGCTTTTGGAGTCATCGGCGCTCGTAATTGCGGCGTACATGGTAAAGTACGCCCCATCCCTCGCGTCCGTACTCCTCGCATCTGAATCTTTTCTCGCCGTCTGCCGGTGCTTCTTTGTTTTTCAGCCTTCGGTTATTTTTACAGAAAAGTATATACCTGAAATCCGCCGTCCGCAGGGCTGGAGCGAAAAAAAAGGACGGCTTGCGGCGTCCTTTTCCCCTCAGGGGTTACTGGAACGCCTCCGCCTGAAAAAGAGCCCTGTTGCCGCACTGGCCGCAAGCAGGTTCATCGTGGAGGGTTCCGGCACTTTTATGTTCGTGCGCCCCCGGCGCGATATCAAGCGTCTTTATGCCGTTGTGCACGGTCTTCCGATTTATCTTCATGCGCTCTCCTTATTGTTTTTTTTATCTGCTGATTTTTATATTGAAACGGGCTATAAGCATGGAAAGGTACTGCCTGCTGATGCCGAGCTCGTTAGCCGTCCTCGTGACATTGCCGAAGTTGCGCCCCAGCACCTCATTGATCATTCTCTTCCTGAAGGCCTCCCTGGTATCAGTAAGGCTTGCCGTACCGTTGTCTGCCCCTCCTGCGCCAGCTGGAATAGCCAGGTCTTCAGCCGTTATTTCCTTTTTTCCGCTGAGTGAGACGGCCCGCTTTATCCTGTTCTCCATCTCGCGCACATTCCCGGGCCATCCGTATTCGGCCATGGCCTCGGCCGTACCCGGCGCGAACCCCAGGACAGGGCGGGCCAACTCTTTTGAATACTTCTTCAGAAAATAGAGCGAGAGCATATATACATCTTCGTCCCGGTCGCGAAGCGCAGGAACGGCAAGAGTTATTACGGCGAGCCTGTTGTACAGCTCTTGAGAGAAATCCCCGGCCCTGACCAGCGCCTTCAGGTCCCTTGTGGACGACGAAATTACCCTTGCGTCAGCGCAGTCCTTGACCCCTGAAGGCTGCTTGTCCGCTGAGCGCCCGAAGAGGCGCTCAAACAGCCTTTTCTGGATTGCCGGGCTCAGCGTGCCTGCTTCCTCGAGGTACAGGGTGCCGCCGTCGGCGAGTTCAAGCTTGCCTTTTCTTACCGCCTTTCCTTCATCGGGATTGGTGCCGAAAAGCTCCTCGGCGAGCACAGGCTCAGGCATCGAGTCGCAGGCGACTTTAACGAACGGCATGGAATGCCTGCTGCTTATCCTGTGAACCGCCCTGGCAAGCGTCTCTTTGCCTGTGCCGCTCTCGCCGCGTATGAGGACGGGGATGTTCACTTCGGCGAGCTTCCTGACCGTGCTGAAGACCTCCTGCATGGGCTGGCTGAGGCCTATGATCTCTGAGGGCCAGGGCGCCCCAGGCTGCACGCCCATGCTCTCCATCTGGAGCCTGTGCGTATGGATGGCCCTTTTGACTGTAAGCCTTACCTCTTCTATTGCTATGGGCTTCGTGAAAAAATCAAAGGCTCCCATGTCTATCGCCCTCAACGCGTCATCCCTTTCGCCGAGCCCTGTGACGACAACGGCCTTGAAAAGCGGATTAACCGACAGGATATCTCTTACGGCCCGTACGCCTTCAGCTAATTCGAAGTGCAGAGGCGGCAGCCCGAGGTCCACTATCCCGACCGGAACCTGCCCGGTTCGCGCGATTTTAACGGCCTCGGCCCTTGTGGCGGCTTCAAAGATGTCGTAGTCTTTTGAGAAGGCCCAGCGCATCTGCCCCCTCGCTGTCTCGTCGCCGTCGAGTATAAGGAGTCCTGGTTTTGGCATTTTCCCTTCTGTCCTCAGGCCTTCACGATGTTGGCGGCTTTTATGCCTGCCATCGCGTTTCTGGTGTCCACGACGAGTTTGCTGTTCGAGGCTATCCACCGGTAGTCGTAGGTTGAATGGTCGGTGGCCACTATGACGCAGTCGTACTTTTTAATGCCCTTGAGCGAAAGCGGGACCGAGCGCATCTTCATGCCGTTCTTGTGGTGCACGGCCAGCGGCACATAGGGGTCGTTGTAGGCGACCTTCGCGCCCTTGTGCTTCAGTATCCTTATGAGCTCGAGGGAAGGGGACTCCCGGAGGTCGTCCACATTTTTCTTATAGGCCAGGCCGAGGATGAGTATGTTCGAGCCTTTTATGCTCATGCCGTTCGAATTCAACGCCTCCATCACCTTCGAGACGATGTAATAGGGCATGTTCGTGTTTATCTCCCCGGCGAGCTCTATGAACCTCGTCGAGAAATCGAACTCCCTTGCTTTCCATGTGAGATAGAACGGGTCTATGGGTATGCAGTGTCCGCCAAGACCGGGGCCGGGATAAAATGCCTGAAAGCCGAACGGCTTGGTGTTGGAAGCCTCGATGACTTCCCAGATGTCTATTTTCATCCTGTCGCACAGCATCTTGAGCTCGTTGACGAGGGCTATGTTCACCGACCTGTAGATGTTCTCAAGGAGCTTGGACATCTCGGCGACCTTTGTTGAAGATACCGGCACGATCTCGTGTATTATCTTCGAGTAAAGCGCGACTCCGAGCCGGGTGCATTTTTCGGTGACACCGCCTATTATCTTCGGCGTGTTCCTTGTCGTGTAGTCGGCCCTTCCGGGGTCTTCCCTTTCGGGCGAGAAGACCAGGAAGAAGTCCTTTCCGGCCTTCATGCCGACCCGTGTCAACGCCGGCAGGAGCATCTCTTCAGTGGTGCCGGGGTATGTGGTCGATTCAAGTGAGATAAGCTGTCCGCGCTTGAGGTATTTAGCGACCTCCTCAGCCGAGCTCTTGACATGGCTCAGGTCAGGCTCCCGCTTGTCTGAAAGCGGGGTCGGCACGCAGATTATCACCGCGTCCATTTTCGACAGAGCCGAGGCGTCGGTTGTCGCGCTGAAGGTCCTGGCCTTGACGAATGAGGAGACTTTTTCGGCGGGTATGTGCTTTATATAAGAGCAGCCGGAGTTGAGCGCGTCCACTTTCGAGCGGTCCACATCGAAGCCCGTCACCTTGTAGCCTTCCTCGCAAAATCTCAATACGATCGGGAGCCCCACATAACCGAGGCCGATTACGCCGATTCTCGCGTTTTTCTGCTCGATCCTGCTCATGGTTTTTCTGAAGTGCTCGGACATGTCTACCCCTTTCTTACGGATTCAAGCATGTTGTATTTCTTTATTATGTGGTGCACAGTAGGCCTGCTGAGGCCAAGTTCTTCCGCGGCCTTGCTGATGTTGCCATTGTGTTTTATTATCGCCATCTGCACGAACTTGAGTTCCAGGTCTTCCTTGGCCTTTTTAAGGTCAAGGTTCTGCCCTGCTTCGTCCGCCGGCCCGAAGCCCAGGTCCGACGGTCTCACGAGCGGGCCTTCCGCAAAGGTCACGGCCCGTCTTATCCGGTTTTCCAGCTCCCGCACATTGCCGGGCCAGTTGTAGGCGTTTATAGTGTCAACGGCGTCGGCGCTCAGGGCCTTTTGCCGGGCGCACCCGGCCGAGTACCTGTTGAGAAATGCTTTCGCGAGCAGCGCTATGTCATCTCCCCGCTCTCGAAGCGGCGGGACTTCGATATTCACCACCGCGAGCCTGTAGTAAAGGTCTTCCCTGAACTTCCCTTCCGCGACCAGCTTCTTGAGGCATTTGTTGGCGGCGGCGAGGACTCTTACATCCATGTTTATCGAGACCCTGCCGCCGACTCGTTCTATCTTGTGGTCCTGGAGAAACCGGAGCACCTTGACCTGAAGCGCCAGTGGAAGGTCGGCTATTTCGTCGAGGAACAGGGTGCCGCCCTGTGCCATCTCGATCCTTCCGCTCCTTTGCGCGTGCGCGCCGGTAAAGGCTCCCCGTTCATGGCCGAACAGCTCGCTCTCAAGGAGGCTCTCTGGTATCGCGCCGCAGTTTATCGGCACGAAAGCCCTGTTCTTCCTGATGCTGTCATGGTGGATGGCCCGCGCGACAAGCTCCTTGCCTGTGCCGCTCTCGCCTGTCACGAGGACCGGGACATCGCTGGCGGCGACCTTCCTGATGGTCGAGAAAACGGCCTGCATTCCATTGCTCAGCCCCAGTATCTCTTCGAAGTCCCGGCTCTCCCGCGCGTTCTGAACGCGCGCCTGTTCCGATTCGAGCGAGTGTATGTACAGCGCCCTTTTAAGTATTATCCTGAGCTCATCGATGTCGACCGGCTTTACCATGAAATCGTGCGCGCCCTGGGAGATGGCCTTCATGGCGAGCTCCCTGCCTGAGTTGCCTGTTACGACGATAATCTTCGCGAGCGGGGACTGCTGGAGTATCTTCCCCAGGAGGCGGAACCCGGCGCTCGCGTCACAGGGGTTGGGGGGCAGCCCGAGATCGAGCGTTACGAGAGCGGGCTGGGCAAATCGAAGGGCCTGCAGGGCCGCCTCCGGCTCAGCCGCGGGCAGCACATCGTACATGTCCGCCAGAGCCCATTGCATCTGCACCCTTAGCGTGTCGTCGTCTTCTATTATGAGGAGCTTGTGTTTTTGCACCAGAGGGCTTCTCCCTTAACAGGCTTCGCCTGCGCCGTATTCAACAGTTACCGGGAACTTCAGCGTGAACGAGGCGCCTTTTCCTTCTTCGCTTTGCACCTCTATTGTCCCGCCGTGCGCTTCCATTACCGTCTTGCACTGGTACAGGCCTACGCCAAAGCCGTCTTTTTTCGTAGTCCTGAAAGGCCTGAACAGGCCGCTTTCCAGAAAAGGCATCGCAATGCCCGAGCCGTTATCGTCGATAACCACGGAAAGAGCGGCGCGTTCCTGATGGAACGAAACGCGTATCTCCTCGTCGGCGGCCGTGGCTTCTGACGCGTTGGTCAGAATGTTCAGGAAAACAGTCTCGACGAGTTCTTCATCTATCATGCACGGAAGAGGCTCCCCATCGTCGACCCTGAGCTTCGCGTAAGCTCCGGGAGGCAGTCGCCTGGATGCCCGGCCGAATACCGCCCGTATGTCGCGCCAGCCGGAGTTTATCTCAAGCGGGCGCAGGCCGCCCGCCATCTTGTCTACGAGAGAGCGCATCTTGATGACTGTAGCGTCTATGGCCTTGAGAGCTTCCCGCTGGAACGCCGGGTCTCCTATGTTGACCCTGGCGTTGTGTCCAAGGAGCGCCAGCGAGTTGGTGAGGTTTTTCAGATCGTGAGCCACGAACGAGGACATCCTGCTGAAGCGGTCAGACTCCTTCATGTCCTGGAGCTCGCCGCTCAGGCGAATGTTTTTCACCTGTACGGCTGCCTGTGCCGCTATCGCTCCGAGCACGCGCAGGTCGCCTTCAGAGTAAGCGGCCCGGCCCTGTTTTCCGGCGAGCAGAAATCCGATTATCTCCCTGTGCGCTATGAGCGGGACGCAGACCTCAGCGTTCAAAGGCGCGGCAAGCGTGTTGAACTCTTTCGGGGTTAGCGCGCCCTTGAGCATGAAAGGCAGTCCGGATGCCTCTTTAATGCGCTCTACCAGCTGATGTTCCGCCCTTATTCTCCTGAGGCCGGGCTCGATGTTCAGCGAGTTGGCCGTATAACAGCGGGACGCGGACTCAAAGAGCCATGCGTAGACAGGGGACGCGCCTGCCCATCGGCCGCAGATCTCGGCGAGAAGGCTCTTGATCTCAGCCGTATCCAGCCGTGAGCTTATTTTCTCCGTTGTCTCAAGCCACAGGTCCATGTACTCGTACCTGCGGCAAACTTTCGCGAGCGCGGCGGCGGATACCTTTTTTAGAAACCCCTTGGCTCCGATGAATATTTTTTCCGCTGGGAACGCCATCTTCTCTGTCCAGTGATGGATGTCACATACCTTGTACGGCGGTTTTATTACAATGACTCCGAAAAAAATCTTTTTATTGATCCTTTGCTTAGAGCAAACCCGGGGAAACCCGGGGACGCAGAGCAACGGGGCTAAAGAAGACCGGGCACCTCCTCCTGCTGATATAACTTCCTGACACGCGCACCCAGCTTCCAGGTTCGCCGAGCCGCCAAAGGATCACCAAAGCCTTTAGGCGGTTTTTTATCATCAAGAAGGAGGAAGTGCAGATGTCAAGGAAGGAAAAGCTCAAGTTTTTTTTAGCCGCGCTGGCAATGTCAGTCATGTCAGCAGGCCCGGCTCTGGCCGGAGACGCCACACTGTCATGGGCCGCGCCCACAACATATACGAACGGAACGCCGCTCACGGACCTGGCGGGCTACAAGGTCCATTATGGAACGGCTTCCGGAGCGTATACGCAGACCACGGATGTAGGTAAGGTTACTACCTACAAGGTCTCGAACCTGCCGAACGCGACATATTTTTTCGCTGTTTCGGCGTACAACACGGCCTTGACCGAGAGCGCCTATTCCAGCGAGGTCTCGAAGTCGATAGTCAATGATGTGACAGGGCCGGTGATATCAGGCGTGTACACGGGCACGACAGGCTCTGATACCGTTACCGTCAACTGGATGACCAACGAAGCCTCGACCACGCAGGTCCAGTACGGGATGACCACCGCGTACGGATACGCAACGCAGCTCGATACGGCCCTGGCGACAAACCATATCCAGTCGATATCGGGCCTGGCGCCCTCAACTCTCTATCACTACAGGGTTGTGAGCAAAGACGCGGCCGGCAATACTACTACCTCGGGGGATTTTTCGTTCACGACAACGGCCCCGGCTGACACCACCGCGCCTGTCGCAGCCAACATACAGGTCGTGAACATAACCGCTTCCTCGGCGGTCGTGACATGGACTACCGACGAGGCGTCAACTACTCAGGTCGAGTTCGGTACCGGCGGCAATTATTCGGCCTCAACGGCGCTCAACAACCTGCTCGAGACGGTCCATTCAGCCGAAATCGCCGGCCTTCAGAGCTTCACAGGCTACAATTTCAGGGTGGTATCCACTGACAAGTCCGGTAATACGGCCGTGTCGGCTGGCAGCACCTTTACTACCTCCAATGTTGCGCCTGTAGTTTCGTCCTTCACGGTTTCCCCGGCCACTGGCATGGCGCCCCTGCAGGTCCAGTTCACGGCCTCCATGACCGACAGCGACGGGTCCATAACCGGGTATGAATGGGACTTTGACGGCGACGGGGCATACGAGTATTCAAGCGTTTCATCCTCGGCCATGCACACCTATGATCTGGCAGGCACCTACAACGCCCGCGTGAGGGCCAAAGACAACGGCGGAGCGTACGCAGTATCGGACCCGGAAAGCGTGACCGTCTCGACTGCCGTGAACAAGCCGCCGATCATAGTGTCCATACTCGGGACCGTATCGCAGAGCGGCTCGAATACCTCAGTGACATTCAATGTATCAGCTTCAGACCCGAACGGCGTCATAGTCAAGTTCGAATGGGACTTTGACGGCAACGGCACGATAGACGCCACGACCACCACTGCTCCGGCCCTGTACACCTACACCGCGCCGGGCTCATACACCCCGGTGGTGACGGTGACGGACAACCAGGGCGCGACCGCCACATCGATGACGAAGGTGGATGTGACTGAAGCGGCCGTGAACCCGGGCGCCTCAGTTGGCGGGGCGACCTCTGGCAGCGTGGGCGGATGCTTCATCGCCACGGCCGCCTACGGCAGCTACCTGGAGCCTGAGGTCATGGTCCTGCGCTCCTTCAGGGACAATGTGCTCCTCACGAACCCGATTGGCGCGTCCTTTGTAGACCTGTACTACAGGGTATCGCCCCCGGTGGCCGACTTCATAGCCAGGCATGAGACGCTGAAGGTTGCCGCGAGGTACTCGCTGACACCTATAGTCTACGGTCTCAAGCACCCGGCTCTGGCTGGTTCGTTCGCCATGATGTTAACCGGCATCGCGGTCTTCAGGAGAGTCAATAGAAAACGCAAGTTCTGAAGAAGCAACGGTTTTTCCTGCCGCAGGGGCCTCATGCCCCTGCGGCATTTTTTTTGACTGCCTTGCGCTCAACGGCGCGCAGAAGCCAGATGCCAGCTCCGGCAAAAGCTACGGCTATCGCGAAAAAGAGCATTCCGCCGTTTGTGTGGAGGCTCCCGTAGAGCATCCGCTCGTCAATGTAATACCCGGAGAGCGTAAGCGCCGCGATCCTGAGGCCGTTTTTCAGGACCGCCAGCGGCACCACTAACGCGATGAGCGCGCTTTTTGCGGGCCAGGTCCTGAGGAACAGGTGCGCCGCCAGGACCCCGGAGATGAAAAGGGCCATGCTCGACCTTATGCCGCTGCATTGTTTCGCGACTTCGACCGTGAGCCCCGGCAGGTGGAAGAAATACCCGTCCCTCTGGACAGGAGCGCCAATAAGATTGAATATCACAGAGGCCGTCTCTGTCGACCAGGACTGGAGAAAGCGCGTTGTGGCGTCCAGCGCGGCTTCGGGCAACGGCACCATGAACAAAAGAAAGGCGAGGGGAAACATGGCCTCTTTAGCCGCTCTTGAACCGTAAGCGGCCCAAAAGATACCGCCCAGGAGCACAGCCCACGACAGGACCATGACCGAAAGGAAGTCGTTTTCGCTGAGGTGCGTCCTCTGAGCGGCTTCGAAGGCGACAACTGATGTCAGCACGAGCAAAAGGCCAATGTAAGAAAATGATGTTTGCGTGAATATCTTCTTCCGATTAGAATACATGAGATACGCGCTGAGAACCGGTATGAACAGAATATGCGAGTACAGCTCGTTTTCTCTTGAAAGCGCGAACAGCTCGAGGAGATAAGGCGAATATATGAAGGCTGAGAATATGGAGAAGAGCGCGAATATGAGGTTTCTCGTCCGGGTGCTGTTTTCTGTCATGGTCGCCGTCGCTCTCATGGCTGGTTTGTGGCCCTTTGAGACAGGCCCGGATAACGGCGCCAGGCTCAAAGGGGCAGGTCTTGAATTCACTTCCAGGGGGGTCGCTAATGCTTTCGCCGGGAGGCCTGTTTTTCCCTCAGGGGAGATGACCGTCGCGCTTTCGGCGCTTCCCGTGGAAAAGCCTATGGACAGGACAGGCATTCTGCTGTCCTTTTACGACAGTTCGAAAAGACAGGTGCTCAGCGTCTCTCAATGGAGCGACAGGGTCATAATCCGTTCAGGAACGGACATTAAAACAGGGGCAAAGGCCCTCGAGATAAACAGGAAAACGCTTATTACGGTCTCGGCGGGAAGGGGCGGCATTCGCCTTTTCGTTGACGGCAAAGTGTCCGGAAGTTCGCCGCCATTTTACGGTCTTGAAAAAGTGACAGGCTTTACGCTCGGCAATTCCCCTGAAGGAAAACACTCCTGGAAAGGGAGCATCCACGAGCTTGTAATATGGACGAGGGCTCTTTCAGACGACGAGGTCCCGGCAAGCTCTGAAGCGTTGTTGGCACAAATAAAGCCTGATTTGCCTGGTTTGGCCGGACTTTATGTTTTCGATGGAGCAGGCCCGCTCGTCAGGAATGCCGTTTCAGGGGAGATGGATATATCCGTGCCGGAAAGATTCAGCCCGATAAAAAGAATATTTCTCGGGCCGCTTTTTGAAAAGGGCTGGCGCTTGAGGCTCGACTATGTTGACGCGGCGGTGAACTTCATCGGTTTTATCCCGCTTGGGCTGCTGGCCTTTTTTCTCAGGGCCGCTGCCGGAAGGCGCCGCGCGGATTTGCCGTTCGCAGTGTCCGTTGGGTTTGTCTTGAGCCTCTCAATTGAAGCGGCCCAGGTATTCATGCCGGACAGATTCTCGCAGGCCTCCGACCTGTTGCTCAATACTTCGGGCTCTCTTGCGGGCGCGTTGTTAGCCATGCTTTTAAAAAATGCCTTCAGGCGTTTAATAGACTGAGTTGTTTTTCTGCGGCTTCGGCAAGGCTATCCTTCCCTTCAGGTTCGCCTTGTATCTGCCGCCCTTGGCCCGCCATTGCCGCAATACCCATCGCCCTATCTGCGCGAAACAGAGCCCCTTTTCTAACCACCCCAGGCCGGAGCGGTTGATCGCGAGAAACTGCTCCGTTACGAGCCTGCTCTGTATGTATTTGTAGACATTCTTCCTTGAACTGTCCCACCATACGGCGATCTCTTTTCTCGGAAGCCGCCTGGAGTTCCTTTCATGGTCCCGCCGGAGAAAAAGGTGGTTCTGGACTTCATAGAACTTGCCGCGCATGCATATCTCCATGAGGAGGATATAATCGGCCCCGAAATATTTGCCCAGGAGCCCGGTCTCCCTGAGGACGGAGGTCCTTATGACCCCGAATACTGCGTTAGCGAGGTTTACCTTCGTAAGAAAATGCCTGAGCCTTTCGTGAGGCGCCCATTGCATCATGTGAAGCCTGTCGTCATATTTCATTATCTCTTTGCCGTCCGCGTCGATGAGCAGCGTTTTGGGATAGCACAGCGCCACTTCAGGGTCCCTGTCCAGGACCTCGACGCACTTTTCAAGAAACGGCGGCAGGCATATGTCGTCATAGGCTATCCATTTGAAATAGTCAGCCCTGGCGAGCCTGAAGGCTTTGTTGAAATTTTCCGCAGCGCCCATGTTCCGCTCGTTTCTGTGATAGCGTATGCGGTTGTCCGTGAGCGCGTAGGAGCCGCATATCTCCGGCGTCGCGTCAGTTGAAGCGTTGTCACAGATAATAAGCTCGAAGTCCTCGAATGTCTGGGAAAGGATCGCGTCAAGTGCGTGCCTCAGGTATCTCTCCGCGTTGTACACAGGCAGGCCAATGCTAATCCTCGGTGTTTTTTCCATCAGCGGTCCTTTCATGCGGTTAGGATCCTGCACTTGAGCCCCATCCGTTTGACTGTCTCCCAGATCTCGCTTATGTATATGGGGTTCATAATTATTATCAGGTCGGGGTCTATATCCTTCAGCGACTCGGGGCCGACGATCTCCTGTCCGGTGCCGGGTGCGTACTTGCCCTGTTTGTGGGGGTTTATATCAATAATATGGCCTATCTGGCCGGTCGTTTTCAAGGTGTTGAGGAAGGAAACGCCTTTTGAACCTGCCCCCCAGACCACAGCTTTCTGGCCCCTGACTGCGATTCTTTCCATCTCGCATTTCCAGGCCGCTATCTTTTCCGTGTACCGCCGGAAGAACGAGGCCACGGAGCGCATGAGGGCATCGAGGCCGGGCTTGTCCTCCACTGCGGCCCTTCCCGGTTTTTCCGCCGGTATTGCTTCGAGGCAGAGAAACTGGCCTTCATAGCTTTCTTCGAGCGTTTCGATGTGGAAGCCGTCAGTTTTGAATAGATGGCTGAAGGACATGGGCGTGAAGTATGAATAGTGTTCGTAGATGATGTCCCATACCGCAAGCTCTTTCATAATGTGCATGAAATTCGGCACCTCGCAGAAAACTACCGCTCCGGGCCGCGAACCTGTTGCTGCGCGCATTAACTTCACGAACGAGCGCGGCGAATTTATGTGTTCGAGCACATGTCTGCTGAGGACCATGTCGCCCTTGAAATGCGAGTACTTTTCGGAGTACAAATCCTGTACGAAAGAAACTTTACTGTCAGTGCCGTCGTGCCGGTCGCGGGCGTAGCTAGCGTCGAAGCCAATGGCGCGGTTGCCGCCCAGTTCAGACATGAGCAGGAGAAAATCACCCTTGCCGCATCCTATCTCGATGATGTCCTTTTCATAGAGGCCATACTTCTCGATCAGTTTCACCGCGAGGGTTCTGGCATAGTCCTGGAAAACAGGGGAGAAATGCAGCGAGTTCTCGTAACTCCCGGAGTATTTCATCGCCTCAGGGTCGAACGCCGTGTTGAAGACATGGCCGCATTTCGTGCAAAAGCCGAGACTCAGCTCTGCGCGCCGGGCCTTGATCGCGCTTTCACGGGTATCCCACAGTATGTTGCAGTGTACCAGGGCTTCCTTGACCACGGCGAATATGGAGACCGACTTCGACGCGCATACCGGGCATATGTTTTTTCTCTCTCCCATCAGGCGGTCATGATTTCGGCTTTTATGCCGAGCCCCGCAAGTTCTCGTTCCACTTCGCCGGCATAGACCGGGTTCATAACTATTACGGCATCGGGCCTCAGCTTCAAAAGGTATTCAGGCGCCACTATCTCGTGTCCGGTCCCGGCCATGAAAGTGCCCTGCCTGTAAGGGTTTATGTCAACCGCTTTGGCAATATGTCCGAGCGCGCAGAGGGTAGTGAGGAAGGAGACGCCTTTGGAACCCGAGCCCCATATGACGGTCTTGAGCCCCTTTTTTTCAAACTCTTCGAGTCTGCTTTTCCACGAGGAAACTTTAAGCGTGATATTGCGCGTGAAGTGCTCAACCAGCCCTTTTATGGTCTCGACGGCGTCCTCTTCCGGCAGAGGTTTTGTCTGGGGCGCGCTCGAAGGCCTTGCTTCAAGCATTATGTACTGTCCGCCGTAGTCCTTCCTTATGCCGGTGACCTCGAAGCCGCTGGACCTGAAAAGCCTCGCAAGTGAGCCGGGGCTGAAATATGAGCAGTGCTCATAATAGATGTCCCAGAAAGCGAGTTCGCCGAGGACGCGCGTCACATCGGGGACCTGAAAGAACAGTACCGTATCATTCCTGCCTTCCAGAGACTTCCTGAGGGATTTCAGGAACGAGCCGGTCTCGCCTATGTGCTCAAGCGTCATCTTGCATATTATGAAGTCGCCCCTGGTCGCGGAGTACTTCTCCGAGTAGAAATCTTTTATGAACCTGACTTCGGCGCCCGTTGCGTACCGGCCGTCGACATATGCCGGGTCAAAGCCGGTCCCGCTGTTTTCCCCCATCTCGCAGAGCATCGTGAGGAACTCGCCTTTGCCGCAGCCGATCTCGACTATGTGCCTACCCTTGAGAGAGTATTTTTCAATCAGCTCGGAGGCGAGTTTTTTCGCGAAGGAGTTGAATGTGTCTGAAAAGCCCTGCGTCTCCTCGCAGTTGCCCGAGTACTCCTGCACGGAAGGGTCATAGGCCGTGTTCGAGATGAACCCGCAACCCTCGCAGAACCCGAGCCTTATAGCGCCTCTCGGGTAGTTTATGGCGTCCTCGCGCGTCCGTATCAGCTGTACGCTGTGCACGGGCGCGTCAGAAAAGGAGTAGAACTCCTTCATGCCCGCATTGGCGCAGTTCGGGCACCTGACCTCGCGCTCCAGGACGGCTTCCGCTTTTTCGATTCCATGGCTCATCTGCCGCTCCTTTAAGCTATTTTCCATTCTGGTATAGGCAGGATGAACCTCCCGCCTTTTGCCCTGTACTCGTCCTGCTGCCTTATGATCTCCTCGGAGAAGTTCCATGCGAGGAGCAGCACGAAATCCGGCATCTCCGCTAAAAGTTTTTCAGGAGAGGCGATAGGGATGTGTTTGCCGGGCATGTACTTGCCCTGCTTGTGCACATTCCTGTCCACCACGAAGTCTATGACCTCGCGGCCCAGGCCTACATAGTTGATGAGGGTAGCCCCTTTCGCGGCGGCTCCGTAGGCCGCTATCCTGCTGCCCTGGTCTTTCAGCGACCGGAGCATGTGCCTGAGCCCTTCTTTTATGTTCGTGACCTTTATGGCGAAGTCGTTGTAATAGGAGAACTCGCCGATCCCCTTGCTCCGTTCTTCAGCCATAAGCCTCACGACGGAATCGTCCGGGTCGTCCTTGAGCCCTATATAGAGCCTCAATGAGCCGCCGTGTATGGGTACTCTTTTAACCTTGTTGAGGTACAGGGAATGCGACCTCAGGAGGTAATCCACCGAGGTGCCTGAAAAATAGCAGAGGTGCTCGTGGTAGATGGTGTCGAACTCGCAGTTGTCCACGAGATCGCGCACATAGGGAACCTCTATAACGGCTACGCCGCCGTCCTTGAGCAGTATCCTTATCCCGTCCAGGAAGCCGTTTATGTCCGCGACATGGGCGAGTACATTGTTCGCGATGATGACATCGGCCCTCTTGCCTACTCCGCGGAGCTGTCTGGCCAGTTCATGGTTGAAAAAACCGCACAGGGTAGGCACGCCTATTTTTTCAGCCGATTCCGCCGGGCCTTCGGCAGGGTCGACTCCCATGCACGGTATGTTTTTTTCCACGAAATTTTTGAGGAGGTAGCCGTCGTTCGACGCTATCTCTATGACAAGGCTCTTGTCGTTCAGGCCCCGTGAGGCGATAAGCTCCAGGGCGTTCTCCCTGGAGTGGCGCAGGAGTTCGTCAGAGAAAGAAGAATAATACGGGTACTGCCTGCAGAAGAGCACCTCAGGAGGGACGGTCTCAAGTATCTGCATGAGGCTGCACTCCGAGCAGAAGGCTACCTCGAGAGGGTAGGCCGGTTCCGGCCTTTCGAGGTCATCTGCTGAAAGCAGGGCGTCCGCCAGCGGCGTAGGCCCAAGGTCGAGCACTGTCTGCATGTTCCTGCTGCCGCAGGAGCGGCATTTTGATTTCGTTCTGTCCATCAGAATCTCCTGTTGTTTTTGATTTACCACCTCTTCCACGGCGCTTTTCCGCTTTCCCAGAGCTTTTCCAGGAGCCTTTTGTCCCTCAGCGTGTCCATGCACTGCCAGAAGGAATTGTGGGTATATGCCATGAGCTGGCCGTCTCTGGCCAGGCCTTCAAGCGGCTCCTTTTCGAATTGCGTCTCGTCGCCTTCGATGTAGTCGAACACGCCCGGCTCAAGCACGAAGAACGCGCCGTTTATCCAGCCCTCGGCGGTCTGCGGTTTTTCCGAGAACTCGGTCACGCTGCTTCCGTTCATCTCAAGGTGTCCGAACCTGGCTGGCGGCCGTACCGCGGTCAAGGTGGCGAGCTTGCCGTGCGACCGGTGAAAATCCAGCAGGTCGCCGAGGTCGATGTCTGACACTCCGTCCCCCCAGGTGAGCATAAAGGTCTCTTCCCCCAGCCAGGGCTGTAGCCTTTTTATCCTTCCGCCCGTCATGGTGGAAGGGCCGGTATCAACGAGGTCGACTGTCCAGTCCGGCAGGTCCCCCTGTTTCAGGATAACTTCGCCTGTGCCGGTTTTTACGGTCAAGTTGCTGTTCATGGCGCAGTAGTCCTTCATCCAGCTTTTTATAAAGTCGCCCTTGTAGCCGAGGGCCACCACGAAGTCGCTGAAGCCGTAAGCGGCGTAATACATCATTATGTGCCAGAGCATGGGCCTGCTCCCGATCTCTACCATCGGTTTTGGCTTTATCTCTGTCTCTTCGGCGAACCTTGAGCCTAACCCGCCCGCAAGTATGCCGACCTTCATCGCGTTTTCTCCTTTCCGCATTTTTGCGATCTTTTCTATTCCGCTACGGCCTTCAAGGTCTCGACGGCGCCAGCCTTCGGCGCTTCCGTCAGCCACTCAGGCGCGAATTTTTTTCCGAGCTGCACGAAGCTCGTCGGCAGGTTCCAGTTGGCGCAGCTGCTGTGATAGCAATTCGCGCACCCGGCAGGCATTGATTCCGGGTCGTTCACTGTAGCCCTCATTTTACGCATCGGCTCGGAGTTCCAGATGTCCTCAAAGCTGTTGTATCCGCCTATATGAAGGAGCTTGTCAGCTGACGACTGGCAGGGGCGAACGAATCCGTCGCTGCCTATATACAGGTCCCTCCAGGGGAAAGGGCAGGGCTTGTGCTTCATAGTGCCGAAGTCTCCCGCGCCCTGTATCTCCGGGAGCTTCAGGGTTATGCCGTATTTGTCCGCCAGTTCCTTCGCCTTGCCGAAGTGCTCCATGACAAGCTCCTGCTTGTCCACGAGAGATTCCGGGACAAGGGAGTCGTTGAAGACTGTAAGATAGACCACTTTGACTTCCGGGAGGCCGAGACTGCTGGCGAGCTCTACCATCATGGGCAGTTCGTGGATATTCCTCGCC
>Ga0209211_10003509_pt1 | contig 25417 bp, 37 predicted proteins | sample RifGroA2_FD_183992 | JGI IMG/M metagenome (GOLD analysis project Ga0209211, IMG submission 183992) | Groundwater microbial communities from Rifle, Colorado, USA - Groundwater A2 (SPAdes) (version 2) | ecosystem: Environmental > Aquatic > Deep subsurface > Groundwater | place: Rifle, Colorado...
TTGCTACTGGTGTTGACTATTCAGTAAGGGATATAGCAAAAAAGATAATCAAAATAAGCGGAAAAGACATGGAGCCAAAATTTATTGATGCCAGAGCAGGCGAACTCAAAAGGTCTGTTGGTGACAGCAGTAAAGCGCTTAAATTACTGGGATGGAAGCCAAAAGTAGATTTTGATGAAGGCTTAAAAAGAACAATAGAATGGTTCAGAACCCAAGATCAGGTTTAATTTGCTTATAAAAACTTTATTCTAAGATAAAAACGAAAACATTAAATATAATCCTCAATGCTCAGGTCCAAAGGTGTTTTTTTGAAAAAGAAAAAAGTTATTGTGGTGATGCCTGCTTATTATGCAGAGCAAACATTAAAAAAGACATATAATGACATACCCAAAAAGTATGTAGATGATATTATACTGGTTGATGATGCTTCTAAAGACAGGACAGCAGAGATATCCAGAAAGTTAGGCATAACAACAATTGTCCATAAGAAAAACAAAGGCTATGGCGCCAACCAAAAGACATGCTACAAGACAGCTTTGAAAAGAGGGGCAGATATAGTTGTTTTACTGCATCCTGATTATCAGTATGACCCAAAGAAGATACCGGAAATGATAAAGATATTGCAGGATGATAAAGCAGATGTTGTCTATGGCTCCAGAATGCTGGCTAAAGGCGGCGCTAAAAAAGGCGGAATGCCGTTATACAAGAGAATAGGCAATTTTTTCCTGACATCTTTTATGAATCTTAGCCTTGGAACAAGGTTTACAGACGCTGCAACGGGCTATATAGCATACAGCAGAAAAGTATTGGAAAGCATACCCTTTACAAATTTTTCAAACGGCTTTACCTTTGATGAAGAGGCCATAATCCAGTGCGCAGCAAAAAAATTCAGGATAAAAGAGATACCAATACCAACAAGGTACGAAACAGAGTCTTCCTCAATAAGCCTGTCAAGAAGCATAGAGTACGGGTGGAATATATTCAGGGAGATAATTAAATATAAGCTGCATAAATAATCATTCTTTCTTTTTTATAAGCCAGTAAATTAAAGAGTATGGCTTTACAATCACGCCCATATCTTTCATCTCGTAGATTATATCTAAAATATAATGCAGCGCTATGCCGTAAAAAACCAAAAAGAATATCCTGTTAAAAAAGCCAAGAACAAAGAACAATATCGAAAGCTCTATAACATGGAAAATGAATATTGCATTTTTCACTTCTTCTAATTTCCTGTTCTTAGTCACGTATTTGTAATATCTATAGCATTTTCTTAGGCTCAAATGCCCTTTTTTATAATAAAAATATATATTGTGGTCTATATCCAGGATAACCCCGGCTATAACTGTTAACAAGACCCATAATCCATAAGATTGATAAAGCAGGGCAGCCAGCACCACAGATGCAATAATGTGAATTTTTACGTCCATGGCAAAAAAGTAAAGGGGAACATTTATAAATATTATGAATGTCCCATAGCTGAAATTATTTGAGTTTAAAATGGCAGATGCTGTATTAGTAAACCCCAAAGGATTCAAGCTGATAAACGACCAGACACTTCCCTTTGGCCTGCTGTATGCTTCTGTTTACGCATGCAGGGAATATGAAATAAAAATAATAGACCAAAGAATAGACAAAAATTGGAAAGAGAAGCTGATAAAAGAGCTGGAAAAAACACCCCTGATTGTAGGCGTTACTTCCATGACCGGCCCCCAGATTTTAGATGCCATTGAAATTTCAAAAATCGCCAAACAACATAACATAAAAGTTGTCTGGGGCGGCATACACGCAAGCTTAACCCCAAAGCAGACGCTGGAAAACCCCAACATTGATTTTGTAATACAGGGGGAAGCAGAAATAACATTCCATGAGCTTCTGAAAGCATTAAGCGGGAATCTGCCATTGGAGAATGTAAATGGCCTGTGGTATAAAAAAGACGGCCAGATAAAAGCTAATCCTCCAAGAAGTGACCTCAAGCTGGACGACCTGCCAATGCTGCCTTACCACCTTATAGAAGACATGGAAAAATACATTCAGATAAAGGAAACAAGGGGCAACAGGAGGTCTATCAACCTTTTTACCTCAAGAGGCTGCCCTCATCAATGCACTTACTGCTTTAACAGGCAGTTCAACAAGGGCTATTGGAGGCAGATGAATTCCAAGAAGGTGCTGGAGGAGATAAGGCATGTTGTTGAGAAATTCAGGCTTGAAAACCTATTCATTCTTGATGATAATTTTTTTGTTAATTTAGGCAGGACAAAGGAGATAGCGCAGGGCATTATTGACATGGGCCTTGATTTCACATGGGATGTTTTAGGGGCGCAAATCTCGACATTAAAGAATGTTGACAGGGATTACTGCAATTTCCTGGCTAAAAGCAGGTGCAAAAGCCTTTTATTTGGCATAGAGTCTGGTTCTCCAAGGATTTTGGAGCTGATAAAAAAGGATATAAAAGTAGAGGAAGTGCTTGCTGTGAATAAGATGCTGAAGGATACTGGCTTGAAGGCATATTACTCATTTATGTCCGGCTTTCCGACAGAAACAAAAGAAGATATACAAATGACTATAGATTTAATGCTTAAGCTTAAAGAGGATAACCCCAATATAGAGTATGGGACAGTAAAATGCGTGGTAGTTTATCCCGGAACAGAGCTTTTTGAAATAGCTTTGAAATACGGCTACAGGCAGCCAGAGAGGCTTGAAGACTGGGCGCATATAACCTGGGGCAACTATTCCAAGCTTGACTATCCCTGGCTCTCAAAAGAAAGAAAAACAATGCTGATGGACTTATACTACTATTCACTGCTTATGAACCCGGACCATCTTTACATCAATTCAAAGCTGTTCACAACAGTATCAAGGTTGTATTACCCGGTTGCCAAATACAGGGTAAGGCACCTTAACTTTACTCTGCCGATTCTTTCAAGGTCAATAAACTTCGTGCAGAATCATTTTATGTAATGTCTTAGATATCAAAGCTGCATTTATTATAAATTCCCGCGTTAAGAGGAATCAAAGGTTTGGCAAGGGAGTTATTGGCTTTAATGCGGGGTGGTGCTTTTAGGGTTTTGTGGCAAGAAAGGGATTATCTCTTATAAAAAGGACACAACCTACAATCATTATCATTCGGTTCAGAAGGACAATCAGGAAATTGTTTATTGCAATTAATAGGTTTTTCAGATTTCTTTGCTCCATACCTTGCCTTTTTATGGCTTGGCGCTCTTCCCATATTTAAAGTAATTGTAGAGAAGGTTAAAAAGATTACTAATTTTGGAGATAGAATGAGTTGAATGGTTTTTCGGCAAGAGGGGGTTGTAAATATGAGTTATATTCTCCAAAATATATTTTAAAGTACCACCGGTCACTGGACATGTGGGTGGAAAACTTATATAACCCAAAGGCACTCAAACAGATACAAGAATTAAACCTCGTTGAAATAAAAAGCGAATAGCAAAAGAGGCGAGTGAAATGAATATAAGATTAAGCAAAGATAAAAACAGAAAGGTTTAAATACTAATTCATATTAATATATATGAAAAGGTGTACAAAAATGTATGAAAATAAATACAAGAACCCTGCTGGCGCTGATATAGCTGAATTGGAGGCATTTTTGCAGCTTATAGCAGATTTGGATGAAAAGATTGAGCTGTTTGCTATAGGTGGCACTGCAATGGTCCTAAAAAATATTAAAGAATCAACAAAAGACATAGATTTTTTGACTACTTCCGGCCATGAAGAGATAAAAAGGCTATTTAATCTTGCTGGCCTGAAAGAAAAAAGCAGTTCAAAAGTATGTAACATTTGGTATCTAGGCAATACCAGGATAGATATTTTTTATGAAGCATTTATAATTGGCACGCCTTTGCCAGAAGACTGGAAAGAGCTTTCAGAGCATATGAGGGACATAGGCAAAGTAAGGCTTTTTGTCCTGAACTGGTATGATATCATAATCACAAAGATTGCCAGATCAGAGCCAAGGGATATTGAGGATATACTTGCAATAATAAAAAAGGAGAAAGTGGATTTTAAGAAATTAAAAGAAAGGTATTACAGCTTGGCTGAAACATCGCTAATAGCTGATTGGGAGTATAGGTTTAAGCATTTGGAGATGAAGCTGAAATGATATCCGCAAGACTGATAAAGGACCTTGAAAGAAGAGGATTTGCTCTTGATTTTCCCAGCTATGGCTCTGTTGAAGAGGAGATCATTGAAATACTAAAGGAAAAGAATTCCAGGCTTTATTTAGCGTTGCCTATCCTTCTTATGGAGAAATTTGATTATTCCATTGTAAAAAAGAAGCTTGGTAAAGGCTCTTTGAAGGAGTTTGACAGGATAATATCCATTGCCAACAAGATTTTTGAGTCTGAAGGCATTGATAATTTACATCTTAAGGGCATTGCAAAAATAACTCCTGGCAAAAAGGAGATTAGTTATTACGCTGATTCATTCAAGGAGCACCTTAAGAGAAAAAGCGAGGAAGATACGCTCAAAGGGCAAGTTGCTATCAGGTCTAAGCTTTCTACAAACAAGGCCCTGGCAGAGCTTTTTGCCCCTGCAAAGATAAGGATAATGGGCCAGATATTCAGGCATGAGCCATTAACCAATACAGAATTGAAATATTACTACAGATCAATACGGCCTTTGATACATGCCATACTCCATGAAGACGCAAGAGCTTACCTTAAGATAGTTGAATCGCTGAGAAAAAACTAAAACTATTCCCAAAATCATAATGCCGTAGGCTCCCAGACTAGCCAAAAATAGGTGTATCTAACAGCAGAGCTAATAAACAAAATAATCCGATTTTTGGCGGATTAATGATTAAGTAGGTGATTTTTATTCTTTGGGTTAAAAACCGAAAGATTTAAATAACACCAGTTAGTAACTATCTTACTAATGAATGTTATAAAAGGATTATCAAAGAGAGAAATAGAAATTATTGCAAACCTTGAATTTGATAAGAAGTACTTCTTTACATCAGAAGATATAGACAAATTCTCAAAAAACAAGGTGCAGAGATACAATATAATCAAAAACCTTCTAAAAAAGAAAAGGATTGTAAAGCTGAATAAAAAAAAGTATTACCTCATACCAATAAAGGCAAAATCAGGCTCATGGGCAGAATATCCTTTCATAATAGCTGATGAGATGTGCAACGGAAAAGATTACTTTATTGGTGGATGGGCAGCAGCCAACTACTGGCGCCTTACAGACCAGATACCCATGTGGACGGAGGTATACACAACAAAAAGGCAGGGAAAAATAAAAGTCCTTAATACAGCCATCATTTTCAGGAGAACAACCAAGGAAAGGCTGGATAAAGCAGTAACAAAATACATTGAAGGCCACCCTTTCAATATACTAAAATGGCAGGAATCAAAAAAATGGATAAAATCAAGAATATAACTGTAGATGAATTTAAAGATATATCATCTAAGCTGGCATTCGGCGATATTCTTTTAGCTAAAGATTACTATATAACTGTGATACTATACCTAATAAGGGATATAGAAGGCATTTATTTCAAAGGAGGAACTGCTTTACAAAAAATATTCCTTGATCACCCAAGATTAAGCGAAGATATAGATCTTACTCTAACCAGAGATGTAAGCGAGATTATAAAAGAGATATCCGCTATATTGGAAAAAAGCAAATTATTTCAAAAAATAACCAAAGACAAGGATGTTGAGGGCTTTACCAGGCTAGTCATACACTATAAGGGTTTTTCAAATGAAGATGGAGTAATTTTCATAGATCTTAACAAAAGAGCAAAACTATTGACAAAGCCAGAAAAATATAAAATAAACCATTTCTATAAGGGTAACATACCTGAATTCTCATTCAATACCTTATCCAAGAGCGAGATGATTGCAGAAAAAATAACTGCGGCAATCGGAAGGAACAGGCCAAGGGACCATTATGATATATATCAAATAATAAAAATAAATATTCCTATAGACATTAATTTAGTCAAAGAAAAATGCAAACAATCAGCAACGGAATTCAGCATAATAAAAATATTCAACAAGGCAAAGAAGCTAAAGAACAGATGGGATGAAGATATGCTTCCTCTAATTAAGGACCAAGTGTCTTTTCAAGAGGTTATGAAAACATTATCAGACTATTTCAAGCTAAAAGAAGAGAAAGAGAAGCTGAAGGATAAGAAATAATCCGATTTTTGGCTATATTAAAAGAATATTCTTAATTCCAACTCTTAAATACGTAAAAATCAATATAATCCAAGCTATTATTACCCACTTTTTATCTTTTCCAAAACTATAAGGGCAATACCTTAAAGGCAGAAATATCCAGGTTCCTAAAACCAATTTCAAAGAATAACCTAAAACCGGATAAGATTCAAAGAAAAAAGCCATAAACCTATTAACCTCATAAATATGGGGATAATGCAGAGCAATAAAGGTAGTGACAGCATCAAACAGATTAGCTAAAATACCTATAGTTGCTAGAACCCAAATAAGCTTTTTATTCATATTTCAATCTTATCCCCGTTCTTAACTATCTTAACATCATCATGAAACTCTTTGAATGCAGCGGCATTCTCAGTATGAACTGGAATAAGCATCTTAGGCTTAATAGAACTAACTATTTTCTTGATGTCTTCTCTAGTTGCATGGCCTGAGCAATGGGCTTTGTGGAAATTTATCTTAAAGTGCTTCATCCAGTTCTCTAAAACCACTCTTTGCTCTTCATTCTCTTCCCCTTCCAAAAAATGTTCTGACATTGAATAGATAAAATCAGCATTAGAAGGCTGGATATAAACTAATTCCATTAATTTAAAGAAACCTAAAAACATTACATATTTCTTAGGATCCTTCTTAATCTCTTTATAGGTAATCATCTTAGGGCAATAATCTCTTTCCCACTTATAGTAATCAGTATCTTGAAATGAGCAGCTCTTAGCTATCCTAAAATAAACCTTAATATTAGGGTCAGTCAAAGGATCAGGAAAATCAACCTTATCCTTCATATTAGACATGATGTAAGCTAACCTAGTATCAATAATCATTACGCGTTTATTAGCAACAGCTGCCTTATAGATTGAATTAAACCTGTCTACATTAGACATTGAAAAATAGGCAAAAACAGTTCCTTTTGAGCTTTTTATTATTGAATCAACTTTATTATTAACCTCTTCCTCACTAAAATTATGCTCAACATCATAATTCATCCTTGTTCCTTCGCAAATCATAAGAATTGGCTTGGCAGCAGCTGCTTTGGCAATAAACTCTTCTGTATACTCCTTCTTAGGCCCATGCAGCCTTAAATCTCCAGTATAAACAATATTCCCCTTAGAGGTCTTGATTATGTAACCATAAGCCCCAGGAATAGAATGCTCAACATGTATTGGGGTTATTTCTAAATGCTTTATCTTTATCTTATCCCCAGATTTAAAGGTAACAAGGTTATTATGTTCTCCATATTCAGCTAAAGCGGGGTAAAGCTTTTGGTAAATATCCAGAATCTGCTTTGTGCCATGCCCCATATAAACGGGGATTGACTCATCCAGGAACTGCAAATGGCCCGAATGGTCTGAATGGGAATGGGAAATAAAGATTGCGTCAACATCCGGCTTTTCGTACTTTATATCTGTTAGTTTAAGCTCATCATTAGAATACAGCTTAGGAACCTTTGGAATCAGGTTAAATTCAAAATAAACTTCTAAGCCATTAGCGCTTCTTGGAGTTAAGTATTCATAAAAGAAATCCTCTCCAAAATCAAATGACTGCCCAAAATCCAGGTATATCTTTGCTCCTTTGTCTTCTAGCAGAATCTTGTTGCCGCCGATTTCTTCAGCTCCGCCGTAAAAGGTTAAAGTGGTCATTTTATTCTTTTTATCCTCATATTCCTATGAATGGTATGGTGGCATTCTGGATGAACCAACATTGCATATTTGTATTTAGTTTTTGCTCCAGTAGCATGCATTTTTTTGTGATGAATTTCAAACCTTTCATTGAATTTTATTTCCTTATTTTGTTTATCACATTTTTCATATTGGCATTTTCCATTTGCTCGATTGTGTACTGCCTTTCTATCTTTTATAGAACTAAAAAGACGTTTTTCATCCTTCAAGTGAACATTAAATCCCCTCAAAAAATATCTCATTAGGATATCATGCCTTCCCGTGATATGTGATTTTTTGTTTGTAGCTGCATGAATCATATCGTAGAACTTTTTATAGTCCCCTTTTCTTCTTCCTTCATCATAGATAATATCATAAAAAGATTCTAGATAATCGTGTATATCTTTACGAGAACATTTGCCTACAAGACCATATTCTTTCAAATTAGATACGAAAAGGTAAATGGTAGTTAACCAGCCTAAATGACTAGAGGGTAATTCATTTTCTTTATAGCATTTAGACAAAAAATTCATATTCTCCCTACATTTTTTAAAGATTTTATCGCTTTTTTTCATAGACTCGTTTTTTTGAAAGAATTTTTCAACATTCTTGAAATTAGTGTCATCTATTCTATCTTGGATATATAGAAATAAAGCAGCAATATGATAAAATTTATGTCTTTTGTTTATTGAAACCAAACTTCTTTTAAAAAAAGAATGGTTTGTTAAATTCCTCATTAATTTTACTATACTGCCTTTCATAGCATTTAATTTTTCACCTTCTGTTAAAGATTTACCTCTTTGAAGCCTTCTAAATAATTCTCTTATTTCATTATCATTTCCTTTTTTTATTATAGATGCTGTTATTGAATACTGAAGAAGCCTTTCCTTTTCATTCTTTTTCAAATCACTAAATTTTACATCCTTTTTTCTTCCCGTTATATCACTACTTAATTTAAGGTATCTTATTTTTCCTCTTTCTTTTATACCATCTACAAAATACCTTATTGTTTCTACTCTCTGTTGGCCATCAACAATGTAATATTTGTTCCTTTTTTTATGTAGGTAAATTTTTGGGATTCGTATTTTTTTTAGCAGCGAATCAATAAAGTATTGCTCATCTTCATGACTCCATGCTCCTGGTTCTCTTTGGTAATCTTCATCTATAGGGTACTTTTTACGATCCAATAAAGATTTTGTTTTGATTGGTTCGTCATTTTTTAAAAAAACTAGTGTCATTTTTTACCACCTACTTCATTTGCTCCGCCGTAAAAGGTTAAATTGACCATTTTGTTTCACCTTTTATTTTTTGAAGCTTTCTCATCAGAAAGCTCAATAACCTTGGTTATATTTGCAATAAAATGCTTGGAATTTTTTAGGGAATCTTCAGCAGGCTCTTTATTTGCCCGGGGTATTGTATTATAAGTAAAATTTCCCCTCTTCCATTTTTCATCCCTGAATATTTCCAGTAAAGCATCAGCGTGAATAACTGCTTTTTTATAAATTTCAAGAAGGCTGACATCCAATACACCGGTATCTACAAACTCTCTCTTAAAAGCGTCAAATGTCTTTTTGTGGATTTCCGGCGAAGCTGTCCTGATATTCCTGGTTAAAAGCAAGGCCTTTGCAGCATAAAATATGCCGTAATAAGAGTGGGATATAACTGAACTGTAAAAGGTATGATGCTGCTCTATATTAAAGAGTTTCTTTGCATCATCTTCATCGCTTAGCTTTTTTATTGACGCTGAAAGGATTATCTCGTTTTCAGCTCTTTCAAGATAGTTTTTTATCATTAAATCCATTTTTAATTGCCTCCTGGATAATCTGAAAATACCCGCTTCCGCCGTAAAAAATCATGTTATTTTTTGCTATTTCTTTTCCGTAATTTGCATCATTGTTTAGCAGCATTTCCAAAAATTCAGCCTTCTTGAAGATGTAAGGGTGCGCTGCCGGTATTGAAAGCTCACATGCATAGTTTATCTGAGCTTTAATGTGTTTTATGTCCTGCTTGTCATCTACTATAATCACGACATCGATATCTGATGTTTCTTTCTGCCTGTTTTGGGCATAACTTCCTGTTATGATAAATGTAAAGTAGGGTGTGGGTATTTTTTCAATTAGTTTTTTGATTGTGCTGAAAGGGAGATGCGCGGACTTCCATGATATATACTCTGAAATGAAGCCAAGGTACACCTGTGTTTTTGTTTCTGATAAGCCCAAAGAATATAAGATGACATTCCCTGCTTTTTCTTCCGACAAAATGCGTTCTTTGACATATTTTTTTATTGAATTGTATACATAACTTTCAGATGTTTTTTTGCATAGTTTTTTTACCTCCCTGAAAGTGTATTTCTTCCACGGCCCTTTTACAAACGGGATAAGCAATTCGTATTCCTTCTTTAGCATTTTAATCCTCTTTTTAGGTTTGTTCAATCCTGAATATAGGATTATTTATAAAACTTGTGTTTTTAGCATCCTCAAACCCTTTCTTTTTGTTGTCTTTGCTATAAACTCTACATCTTCTGTGTCCTTTTTGCCTAAAGCATCTGTCAATTCTTTCTTGCTTATATTCCCTTTCATGTATTCAACAGCAACAAAGGCCTTATGTTCTTCTGCCATTTTTATTCTCCGCCGTGAAATGTCAGAAATTTTTTAGAAAATTTCTGAGCATGCTCAAGAACCAAAGATTCTTGACAGGTTAGGCTTGTCATTCTTAAAATCAAAAAATCCCTTTAAATTTATAAAATTTCCTCATTTTCACTCTTTTTCCAATCTCCGCCATCTTGATTAAAATTACACTGAAAATAACATACTATAAAATCGCTTTCTGTAAAAAAGCCATGTTTCTTGAATCTTTTACCTATCCAGCAGTTTTCACACCTTTTCTTCATTTTTTAAAGTATTAGTTTTCTTTTTAAAAATATAGTATAACATATAACCCAACCCAAAAACCAAAGCAGTTACAAACAAAACCTTCCATAAAACTCCTACAATAAAACCTAACACAAATATTATGATTAGTTGTTTTCCTTCTTTTGTGTTTGCATACCTTTTAAATTTACTTGTATCCAACTTACTATATTTAAATCTCATTTTCCAAACAACTTCCTTGCATGTTCTAATCTTTTCTTTGTTTTAGTTTTAGAGTAATCAATATTCTCAAGCGCATCTTCTTCTATTTCCAGATTGCCCCAAACACATCCTTTCATTTTAAACCTTTATTCAAACACTTATAACAACAATAATATTTGACTGTTTTATTGTCTTTTAGCTTTTTATCTTCTATTGTTTCAAATCTTTTACCGCAACTATTGCATTTTACTTTTCTCATTTTAAATCAATCACGTTCTTTTGCTTGTAACTCAATCTTCTCATTTCCTGTATTACCAGCTTCAGCTTCTCATTTTCTTCCCTTAACAGCCTGTTTTGTTCCTTTACTGCACTTATTTCTCCTTCCTCTTCTTCGTATTCTTCATAAAACATAACTGCGGGCTTGCTTAAAAAATCTAAAACAGATTCAAGCTTTCCCATTTTTACCACCTCAATAATTTGGTTTTATTGCTTATCTCTTTCATCCTGTTTTCCACCTGTTGCTCGGATTCCTTCTGATTTATATGCACCATGATTATTCCCCTCTTGCTGTTTTCATAAACCTTTATATGCTCAGGCACAAAGGGGTTTGGCGGGTTTCTTATTTCAACTGCCACTTCCCCTGTTTCTTCATTTTCATAGACTTTCAATTCCTTTGGAACATATTTTTCTATATTCCAAAAGTCTCTCCATAACTCTTTTAATCCCATTTTTAATCACCTTTTTTTCTTTCCTTTAGGCCTAGCATTTTCTATTTCCCTAACCCTTCTTTTCAATAATTCCAGAACTTTCTTTTTCCTTTCCTGGACTTCTTTAAGGATGGGCTTAGAAACTTTTACTTTTGTTTTAGCTAAATCATTGCTCAGTTTTAAAAGCTCTTTTGGGTTATCAGAGATCCTTATCTTTGCTTCCAGCTCATCAAAATGATTTTTAACATAATTAACCGCATTTCTGCCTCTTGGCATATATTCATCTATTATTTTCAATATATCCTTGAAAAATGGGCCCGGTCCTATGCTTACAGCTCTTTCTGTTGCTCCTTTCGCGCAATCAAAAAACATTTTCCTGACCTCTTCATGCTCTCTTCTTATTGCTTCCGAACTTGTTCTGCTGTAAATTTCAATTTCTTCCCTGCATTTTGGGCAGGTTGTTCTAATTGTTATTTCCATTTTTGGCCTCTTTTATCTTTTCTTTTGCCTCTTCTGCTAAATTTCTCATCTCCTCGCTTTCCTTTACCCCATTCCATGCATTCTTTGTAGCATCTACGGTGGCTTTTCCTGTAACCTTTATAATTCCTTTAGTCAGTGAAGGCACAAAATATAAGCCTAAAACTAATAAAATTAAAAAAATAATCAAAATATTCTTTAGCATCAGAAGATCACCCTGAACAGGGATTTGCTATTTACCTTTATTCTCTCTATAAAGAAATTTCTAGGAAAACAATCTTCTTCTGAATGGCCATCTCTTGAATGATAATTTGATTCTAATAATTTTTTAACGGCTTGCTTGTATAGGTGCGTATCTATTTCATGTATATTATCCCCTTCCAGTTTTTTAATGAACAGCTTAAACAGCTCTTTCTCATCAATATATAAAGTGTCAACCATTTTTTTTCTTTGCTTCTCTGCATTAAATTCGTTGTCCTTAAAAAAAGGATTACTCTCTCCTATATTTTCCAGGCGGTTTATAGCTATTTGAATGTATATCTGGTATTTCCTTATAAGATAGCGGTCAAATTTTTCTGCATATTGATTTTTATATTTCCTATCTTCTTTTTCAACACTAACTTTTCTTTTTTCTTTTGCTTCCTTATCTAAATCTTCCATCAACAAGCCTACTTTGCTCATTTTGCACCTCTCTATCCGCTATTTTTGCCTCTAATATCTTTATTATAAGCCTTAAATTCTGAATAGAATCATAGTCCGGATCAATATTCATAATCATTTTCTCACCTCATCCTTGGGGCATTTTTTTATCAAAAAACTACTATTTATAATAGCCTTAAATCTAAGGCAATTAACCACTAAATATATCACTTAATTCACCATCCAGTTGCTTAATCATTTTTGTAAAGAAGTCAGTTGCGTTCTTTACTTCAATAAACTCCTTCTTTAGCTTAACGACATTAACCCATTTCTTGCCTCTTACGCTGTTTGACTTTTTCTGCTCTATGCCAACCAGGCCTTTGTTATACATGTATGAAGCACACCTGCTTACTGTATTTATGTGAAAGCCCGTCTTTTCTGAAATCTGCCGGTAAGTAAGGCCATCTGGATTAATGCACAATGCTGCTAAAAGCTTAAACGGCAATTTTATTTCGATTTTATCTGCCATATTAAGATAGTAAGTATATGTTGTATATAAACTTTTCTATATTTAATGCGGAATAGTATACCTAAAACCGAAACATTTAAATATTTGTTCTATTCTACTATTTTTTATGAAAACATTAATATCCACAATCCACGAAGGCGGGGCAGTATTAGCAGCAATAAACAAGCTCTCCCCGGATAAACTCATTCTTATTGTGATAGATCCCCTAGACAGCATCAGAAAGAAAGCAATTGACAATATAAAGAAGAACTTTGGCAAGGTAATAGAAATAGAGACCATAAAAACAGAGCTTTATGACATACCTAAAATTGTTAGAGACGTAAATAAAGCCATTGAAAAAGAATCTAAAGCAGGTAATGAAATAAGCATACATATCTCTGAAAGCAGGAAAACACAAAGCATAGCAGCAATGTTCTCTGGCTTTATAAACAAGGACAAAATAAAAGGCGTTTATTATATTGAAGAAGAAACAGGCAAAGTTTTAGCTATGCCTTTGTTAGACTTTAAATTAGGCCCAACAAAAACCAGGATTTTGAAAGAAATATCCAAGGGCGATAAAAAGATGTCTTCTATTATAGCTAAAGTAGGCAAAAATAAGTCAATAGTTTATTCTCATATTAAAGATCTTAAAAATGATGGCTATATAAATGATGATATGGAGTTAACTGATGCCGGAAGGATTTGTATTCTTTAAATTACCCCATTAATCCATCCTGTCAAAAACCACCAATCACAGATTGGTGGCATGTTGCTGAACGCAACACTGCATCGTGGTTTTTGAGCATGCTCAGAAACTTTCCATATCCAAAAAATGAATTGGCTTTCAGCCACCAGTCTTAGACTGATGGAAAGTTTCTGACATTTCTAATTTGTTTTATCATCAACCTCAATTCTCTTTATAGTCCGTTAGCCCAAGATTCTGTGCTAAAAACAATAGCCCTATTCAAAACTTTCAATCCCTGTTCCTGCAATCAAATTCGCCAATTTTTCAAAGTATTCTTTTGGGTAGATATTTCCTTTGTTGTTTTTTATGACCAATACCATCTCCCTGCCTGCATCAATTATTACTGCTTTTTCAAATCCATTGCATAATTGGCTTAATTTTATATCTTTTGCCATCTGCCTTCACCTCGTTAAGCAAATCATACTTCTATTATTCCTATATAAATAATTTACTGTTTCAAATATTCTTATATGAATATTTTTTAGATAGTTTCATATTCTCACCTTTCCCTAGTTTGTTTCATTAAGCCACTCGTCGATTTCAGCTTGGGTTAAATGCCCAATACTTAACCAATAGTCTTTGAGGAATAAAAGATATCTATTGTATTCTTCTTTGTAGCCTTCATAAAGCCTCATTAAAGCCCAAAACTTCTTGGTGTGCCACTTATGCCTTCTTTTCCTAAATCGTTGCTTTGCGTGGCATAATTCGTGGTATATAACAAATCGTAATGCGTTCTCATTTGTCAAAAATATAGGGTTTATTTCTATAACCCTGCCTTCTCGATTAAACCTGCCGTATATTCGGTTTGACTTCTTTTTCATTAGTCTAATCTCTTTAACCCTTACCCTACCTCCAAAATATCTATTATTCAATTCGTCTAATATCGACTTCAATTTTTCCATTTTAGTTTACCTCCGTTTAGTTTCCTATCTAGCTTTTGACGAACCAAGATAAAAACGACGTTTGCTAGATTTCTTAGGCAAATTTGCCTTTTAGTTTTTTATCTACCTTTCGACTAATTGAAAAACAAACGACGAAATGTAGATTTCCTTAATATTTTATTTGACCTAAAAAATAGGCCACCATAAAGCTAAACTTTAAACTATATAAATTTTTCTTTAATATACCCCACTCCAGCATACAAAAATTTATAAAGGGACCAAATTTTTGTCGTCGATAAAGTAGATGTTTCGACTATTTATTCTACTAGATCAATCAAAATTTTGATTGAGGTATTTCTGTATGTAAATATTCATCTCCCTGCGCAGTTCCCACAAACCCATACATCGTTCTGCTTAAATGAATTTAATGGCAATAGTACGCCTACTTTGCATATTGGGCATACTCCAAACTCTTTCCTTAGCTCTTTCTGCACTTTATCAAAATCAGGCGGCAAGCCCGTTTTCCCGGGTTTTCTGTTCTCTTTCAATTGGCAGGCAGCGCATAATGGCTCTAAAATCCTGCTTGGAGCTGATGTTTCAAAAGCAGCCTTGCATTCCTTGCATTTGCATTTATACAGTTTAGATTGATCAAAATAGCTTAGTTTCATTTTTATATGCCTCCATAGTAAAACTTTAATATTTTTGTTTTACTACAATAATAGAAACCATAAAGATAAAACAGATACTAATATACTAAAATGTGTATCCTGGGTTCTCCCCATATATTACTTCCACAGGCTAAACTCATACACTAGTATACAATTTTGTGAGAAGAAACTAAAACTATCCCTAACAGAATAGTGCCGTAGGCTAACAAACAGCCAAAAATCGGGGTAAATAGCAGTAGCAACTAATAAACAAAATAATTCCGATTTTTGGAGAATTAAAGATTAAGTCGGCGATGTGTATTCTTTGCCTTAACATATTACATAAATGTAATACATGTTACAAAAATATAACATAAGCATAACTCAAAAAACATTAAATTGCCAATTTGCTCATATATTTGTTCCAATCTTTTTCTTTGATTCAACTGCCAGCTTATGCTCATCTTTTTTGACTTTTCTCTCGAGCTTTTGGATATCTTCCTCAGGAGGCAGTTCTTCAGGCTTTATTCCTCTTTTTGTCAATAACCCACGAACATCTTCGTTATTCCTCATATGCTCCCTTGTTATGCTGCCTTCCCCTTTCAGCTCATCTTTTTTAACATTAAAGTTCGTTATTTCGGTAGCCAGATTTTTTGCAGTGATCGTTATTGTCGGCAGAAAATCAGCTAAAGGCCTGTTTTGAGGCATGCCTAATTTGTTCTTCATCTGCGTAGTTGTAAACCCGCCAAAAAGCACTTGGTCGCCTTTGCTTCGAATCCTTGCAAATCCATCATCATCAACGCCCCTCTCATAGATAAGCTTAGACAATTCTGTTTCAGAAGCAACTAGTTTCTGCCGCGCATTAAGCCGCTCAATAAGCGCAATTCGCTGCTCAATTAATTCCTGTTTTCTAGTCTGCACAGCAAAATAGCTCTGCGCAAATGCAATTTCTTCTTTTCTTGGGTCTCCGTTCTGGGCTATGAGGTAACAAGCATATCTTGTAAGCATAAAGTCATCTATTTCCCTCTTAGCGCCAGAGCCAACCTCAACCATTTTCCTGACATCGGGAAAATGGTCTTTTATATCGTGGCCTGAATTTTTGCAGGCAATTTTTGCCTTCTCGATGACATTAACAAAGTTCTCCCATTTGTCATAGCCCAGAAGCACCTGCAAATCTCTCGCATACCAAAATTCAATGCCATCTGCCTCATAAGCATAATCTTCAAATGTTTTTTTTAATCTGAGGACGACTTCTTTATCCATCATTTACACCTTAAACCACCACTAAATCCCCCTTGCTTTTAAATTTTTCTTTTAAAAACATAACTTTCAGAGCAGTTAATCAACCCCAAAATCATAATGCCGCAGGCTCCCAAACCAGCCAAAAATCGGCGTATCTAACGGCAGAGCTAATAAACAAAATAATCCGATTTTTGGCGAATTAAAAATAATGATTAAGAATCAAAACCCTTTAACAACCCCTATAACCTTCTCAACTTCTTCATCAGTCATATCGGGAAACAAAGGCAAAGTGATTAATCTCTTCCAGACTTTATCAGCAACAGGGCATTTTGCCTTAACATTCTTAAAAACAGGATGCATATAAGCAGGCATGTAATGGACACCTGCTGCAATATCATTCTTCTTCAAATGTAAAATCAGCTTTTCCCTGTCTTTATCAACCTTAATAACATAGTTGTGATTAGCGGAATTAGCATATTCCTTTTCAACAGGCGTTGTAATCCAGCTAACCTTGCTGAATGCTTCATTATATCTCTTAGTTATTTCCTTCCTTCTCCCGTTCAGCTCCTTTAGTCTCTCCAGCTGCACAATTCCAATAGCAGCTAAAATGTCATTCATCTGGAACTTATAGCCAACCTCATCAATTAAATATTTCCATGAATACTGGTCTTTGTCAGTCCTGTCAGCAGTTTCCCTGCTTATTCCCAGCCATCTGAGCTTTTTAAGCTTTTCAGCAAATTCCAGATTATCCGTAGTTACCATCCCGCCATCTCCTGTAGCTAAATTCTTAACCGCCTGGAAAGAAAAGCAGTTCATAACTCCAAAGCTTCCTAATTTTTTTCCCTTGTACAGCCCGCCAGTTGCATGCGCTGCATCTTCCACAACAAAAATATTTTTTTCCCTGGCAATCTCCATTATCTCATCCATTCTGCATGCATGCCCCCCATAATGCACAGGCAAAATAACCTTTGTTTTGCCGCTAATCTTTTTCTTTATATCTTCAGCATCAATATTTAATGTATCTTCTTCAATATCAGCAAATACAATTTTCAGATTATTATAACTGGCAAAATAAAGAGTGGAAATAAAAGTCATTGGCGTTGTTATTACCTCAGAACCAGGCTTCAAATCCAGTGCCTTGCCGGCTAAGTGCAAAGCAGCTGTGCAGGAATTCAATGCAACAGCATATTTTGTGCCGATAAATTTAGAAAACTTATCCTCAAACTCCTTGACTTTAGGCCCGCAGCCCCACCATCCGCTTTTCAAAACATCAGAAACAGCCTTAATCTCCTTTTCGCTGACAGAAGGCCTGAAAACAGGAATCATTTTTTTTCTTCCTTATCTTTAACAAATTGCGTTGCCCTGAACAAAGCCTCAAAAGTTCCTGCATCAATCCAGAACCCGTCTAAAACAGAATACCCCAAATCATTATTTTTGATATAATAATTTAATACATCAACTATCTCAAGCTCCCCTCTTTTGGAAGGCTTTAAGCTGGGTATTATGTCAAATACTTTCTTATCAAACATATAAACGCCTAAAATTGCTAAATCAGTTGTAGGGTTTTCCGGCTTTTCATAGCAGCCAACCACTTTGTTTCCTTTGATTTCTGCCAGGCCAAACCTCTTAGGGTCTTTTACCCTTTGCAAAAATATCTTAGCCCCGGTTTTGCTTTTGGCAAATTCATCTACCTCTTTTTTTATGCTTTTCTCCATTATATTATCCCCTAATATTGCAACGCATTTATCATCATCAACAAACTCCTTAGCCAATCCCAAAGCAACTGGAATTCCGCCGGAGCCGTCCTGGCATCTGTAAGTGAGTCTAACGCCCCATTTGCTGCCAGAGCCTAAAAGCCTAAGAAAATCCCCTACCTCTTCGCCGCCTGTAACAATCAAAATGTCTTTTATGCCCGCATCTATTAATATTTGCAACGGATAGAAAACCATTGGTTTGTTGTAAACAGGCAGTAAATGTTTATTTGTAACCTCAGTCAAAGGGCTTAGCCTTGAGCCAGTCCCTCCTGCAAGTATAACTCCCTTTATTTTTGTCATTTTAATTTCTTCCACCACGACTCATTTTCCTTATACCATTTTATTGTTTCTTTTAAAGCTTTATGAAACTCAAATCTTGGCTTCCATCCTAATTTGTTAATCTTGCTGCAATCCAGGCTGTATCTCCTGTCATGCCCTAATCTATCCTTAACGTAATCAATAAATCCCTCATCCCTGCCAACCCCTTCCAATATCATCTTTGTTAGCCTAATATTAGCTATTTCATTCCCTCCTGCAATGTTATAAATCTCTCCTTCCTTGCCGTTATGCATAATAAAATCAATTGCCTCGCAGTTATCAATAACATAAATCCAGTCCCTTACATTTAAGCCATCTCCGTAAAGAGGAACTTTCTTTCCCTCCAGCAAATTAGTTATAAACAAAGGAATCACTTTCTCGGGATACTGGTAAGGCCCAAAGTTATTTGAGCTTCTCGTAATAACAGCAGGCAGCTTGTAAGTCACAATATAAGACCTTACCAGCATATCAGCTCCTGCCTTGCTCGCAGCATACGGGCTGTTTGGATTTAAGTTATCATTCTCCTTGAACGAGCCTTTCTCTATGCTGCCGTAAACTTCATCAGTAGAGGCCTGAATGTACTTTTTAATCTTAAATTTTCTTGCAGCTTCCAGCAGATTATAAGTTCCCAAAACATCAGTCTTTACAAAAACGCCTGCATCAGCAATGCTTCTGTCAACATGCGTCTCAGCAGCAAAATTCAGAACCATATCGCAGCCTTTCATCGCTTCCTCAACAGCTTTTTTGTCGCATATATCCCCTTTAACAAATTTGTAGTTCTTACTCTTCTCAATATCCTTTAAATTAGCTAAATTTCCGCAATAAGTCAGTTTATCTAAATTCACAACCTTATAATCTGGATATTTATTGACAATCAGCCTAATAAAATTAGAGCCGATAAATCCTGCTCCGCCTGTAACTAATAATTTCATCTAGCCACCTTTCTTGCTTTTCCATTTATAGGGTATATCATTATTGAAAGGGTCTAGCCTGAACTCATCCGGCTCTTTATGGTTATAAGAGAAATCAGGAACATTAACAGCAACTGCTTCCTCATTATCAGCGCTTTCAAACCCGTGGTAAACAAAAGGAGGTATCTGCACTAATAAAGGGTTATCCGGGCTGATTACAAATTCCTGCAATTCGCCTTTTGTTTTAGAGCCTTTTCTGCCATCATAAAGCACTAATCTCATCCTGCCTTTAACGCATGTAAAGCTGTCTGTCTGCTTTTTGTGGTAATGCCATGCCTTTACAAAACCGGGCTTTGCTGTTGTCATATAAGCCTGGCCGAATTTTTTAAATATGCTGTCATCGCATCTCAATATCTCCATCAGCCTTCCCCTGTCATCTTCTATAACTTTCAATTTTTTTATTTTAACGCCGTCTATCATTTTATCTTTTAAACCATTCTATAGTTTTTTTTAATCCGCTGTCTAAATCAACCTTTGGCTTCCAGTTAAGCTCATTTACTGCCTTTGTTATATCCGGCCTTCTGACGTGCGGGTCATCAACCGGCAAATCCCTAAAAACAATTTTGCTTTTGCTGTTTGTCAGCTCAATTGTCTTTTTGGCAAAATCAATAACCTCCATTTCATCAGGATTCCCCAGATTAACGGGCTCATTTATATCCGAAACCAGCAATTTGTATATGCCTTCAACCAAATCAGAGATATAGCAAAAGCTCCTTGTCTGCTTACCTTCGCCAAAAACAGTTATTGGCTTATTTTTCAAAGCCTGGTTGACGAATGTAGGAACAACCCTGCCGTCATTAGCCCTCATTCTGGGCCCGTATGTATTGAATATCCTGGCTATCTTGGTATTTACTTTATGTATCCTGTGGTAAGCCATTGTTATTGCCTCTGCAAACCTCTTAGCCTCGTCGTAGCATCCGCGAATCCCAACAGGATTAACATTCCCCCAATAGCTTTCCGGCTGCGGATTAACCAAAGGATCACCATAAACCTCTGATGTTGATGCCAAAAGAAATGCTGCCTTTTTCTTTAAAGCCAGCCCCAAGGCATTATGTGTTCCCAAAGAGCCAACCTTTAAAGTTGGAATCGGTATCTTTTGGTAATCTATAGGAGAAGCAGGGCTTGCAAAATGCAGAATATAGTCTACTTTTTCCTTAACATCAATAAACTGTGTAACATCATGCTCGACAAATTTGAAATTATTATTGACAATCAAATGCTTTATATTGCCTTTGTTTCCTGTAATAAGGTTATCCATGCATATGACTTTAAGCCCTTTGCCTATCAGATAGTCGCATAAATGAGAGCCGATAAATCCTGCTCCGCCTGTAACTAATGCTGTTTTCATTTTATTTTTTATGCCCTCTTTTTGCCTCTTCCAATTGCTCAAAAGAGCCTATATCATGCCATCTCTTTTTGGATATATAGCAGTAAACATCTTCCTTGTTATAAAGCCATGCCAAAAATGAGCCTGTTTTATCGGGGCTGTTTTCTTCTTTTATATACTCAGCTATTCGCCTTGCTGTTTTCTTAGGATAAAGATAAATGCCGGTAGAAGCCAGTGTTGACTTTGGCTCAGCCGGCTTTTCCTCAAAGCCGATTATCTTGTTATTTTTATCAACATCAACAATCCCATACTCTTTTGCCAGATTCTTGTCTTTGACATCGTAAAGGGCAATAACGCTTGCCTTTTTTTCCTTAAATATATTTATAATCTCTTTCAGGGAAAATTCGAATAAATTATCACCTGCTATTATCAGCAAGTCATCATCAATCTTTTCGTTTTCAATTGCGAAATTCACATCGCCTATTGCTCCCAATCTGTCCTCATTGGATGAGGTCTTGTCATTTATAATCTTTATTTTCTTTTTTGATTTGTAATTTTTTAGCCAGCCGGTAAAATTATTATAAAATTTATTGTTGGTAACAATAAAAACATTGTCTATTTCGCCAACCTCTTCAACCTTGGAAAGGATATGCTCTACTATTGGCTTTCCTGCTACCTCCAGCAATGGCTTGGGGTTATCTTGTGTTAAAGGCCAAAGCCTTGTTGCATACCCAGCACATAATATGATGCATTTCATCTTCCAATAGAAATATACTTAAAGCCCTCTTTTTTCATTATCTCCGGCTCGTATATATTCCTTCCGTCAATAATCAGCGGGTTTTTCAACAGCCCTTTTATCTTTTTAAGGTCCAGCTCCTTGAATTCATTCCATTCCGTAAGTATTACCAGCGCATCTGCTCCGCTGGCTGCCTCGTAAGCATCTTTGCAGTAGGTTATATCACTGAAGATTTTTTTTGCCTTTTCCATTGCCTCCGCGTCATAAGCCCTTATTTTAGCCCCTTCTTTTTGCAGGGCATTTATAATGTCAATAGAAGGCGCAAACCTCATATCATCTGTATTTGGCTTGAAAGCCAGCCCTAAAACGCCGATTGTCTTGTTCTTTAATACCCACAAAGCCTTCTCTATCTTCCTTATGAACAGCTCCCTCTGCTTTTTGTTTACTTCCTGAACCTCTTTTAACAGTTTAAAGTCATAGCCATTTTTCTCTGCTATCCTGATAAATGCCTCTGCATCTTTCGGGAAGCAAAATCCGCCATAGCCAATTCCTGCATTCAAAAACGCCTTTCCGATTCTTTTGTCGTAGCCCATCCCTTCTGCAACTTTTTCAACATCCGCCCCTGTTTTCTCGCATATATTCGCTATGGCATTGATAAAGCTTATCTTAGCGGCTAAAAACGAATTGGAAGCATGCTTTATTATTTCAGCGCTTTTTATGTCTGTAACTAAAACATGCGCTTTTAATGGCTCATAAAGCTTTTTCATAATATCAATTGCCTTTTTGCTGTTTGCCCCAACCACTATCCTGTCCGGATTCATAAAGTCATTCACAGCAGAGCCCTCTCTTAAAAATTCAGGATTAGAAACAACATCAAAATCAACCTTATGCTTGTTGTAAGCCTTTATGGCTGCTGCCACCTTTTCACCGGTTTCAACCGGCACTGTGCTTTTTTCAACTATCAGCTTATAGCTATCCATGGCCTCTGCTATTATCCTGGCTACTGCCTCAACATGGCTTAAATCAGCCTCGCCATTTTCCCTGGGCGGTGTCCCAACACAGATAAAGATTACATCAGATTTCTTTATAGCGTCTTTAAGATCAGCAGTAAAAGCCAGTCTTCCTTCCTTTTTATTCCTCTTGACTAATTCCTCCAAGCCAGGCTCATATATGGGTATAATCCCTTTGTTTAGCTTGTCAATCTTTTCCTTGTCTATATCCACGCAGATAATATCATTCCCAAGCTCAGCAAAGCATGTGCCTGTAACTAAGCCAACATAGCCTGAGCCAATTATAGCAATCTTCATATAGCCTAGAAAACCCACTTTTATATAAAAATCTTATCAATTTCCTCTTCATATCCATCTCTTTTGCACATCATAAGTAGGATGCATCTTAATTCTTTTCCTTGCTTCCTCTATTTTATCCCCCACTAACCCATTTAGTGAGTAATCACCCAGGCCCATTTTGCTTAAATAATGCAGATATCCTATTTCAGAAGGCTCCAAGCCAATTACCCTTGCTCCAATGCCGTCTGCCTTTAAGGCATCTGCTGATGCTATTGCGCATCCAAGGAATACCCCTTTTCCGGCAACAGGGCCGTCCTCTTCCATGCAATAAAACCCGTCTAACACAACAAGATCAGGAATCATTGTTTTGCATACATCTGCAACATTATGGTTGATTACTTTTACTGCATTGGTATACCACCTATTTTTTCTTAACAAAAAATTAGCAAGCCATCTTGACTTTCTTCTTAGCAATGGTATCATTGAAGCCGGCAAGATGCCCAATATCTTCACAGCCTGCGGCTCGCTTGGCGTCCTCATCCCATGGACCAATGTTTTATCTTCCTGCTTGATAAAGCCAAGCATGTTTTTAATCCCGAAAGTAGCAATTGCATAATCGTGTGTCTTTGGTATTGCTACTGATATTTTATAGTCAAAATCCTTAATCCTCTCTGCAATTTTTATCTTTTCTCTGGATTTTACTGTTTTAACCTCCAGCTCAAAAAACTTCTTATAATCATCTACTGTTTCAATTGCCAGATTCCTGTATTTTTTTAATAGATTAAAATAGCCAAAATCCTCAAGCACCTTTTTTGTAGAGCTTTTTTCATAATGGGCAGAGCCGGAGCCTTCAACAATGGTTATTCTCTTTTTGTCAAAATCCATGAAGTTTTCAAAAAGAAATTCTAAAACGGCTTCAACAGCTTCAACACTTGTGTTTGCATATATATTCTTAGTTGCTGTTAAGTTGGGCTTTATCAGAATATTGCTTTTATCTTTTATTCCGTCTAAATCTTTTTTAATTAGCTCTAATGCTCTCTTTATGTTCTCTTTTCTGTTATTCCCCTTAACCAAAGAAACTGATTTAACCATTTTAAAGGTAAAAACCTCGTTTTGTATAAAAATATTGTTGATTTTATGTTCCCACTATGCACTGGACATCTGGGTGGAAAATATTTAAACCCCGAATCATCTAGTTTAAACTGCTTAAAAAGGTTGGAGATTTAGATGGTATCAAAAGCTTTCGCAAGATGCATAGCTAAAATAAGCGGTGATGGTTATTTATATTACCGGTATGTTAGATACAACAATACTTGCGAAGAATTACTTAATGAGTTTAAAGAAGATATGACAGCAGAATTTGGGGATATTAAATTTACGGAGGGTATAACTAATTCTGGAACTAGATTTGTTCAAGTTCATGGTAAGGAGAGAATAAATAGATTCTTACAGTATTTAGATAGTTACAAAAGTTCCGAAATCTATATCCCTGATGCTGTAAAAGAAAGTAATAAATATATACAAAAAGAATATCTTAGGGCATTATACGACGATGAAGGCTCGCCTAATTTAAGATTATTCAATAAAACAAAAGAATGGAAAAGAAACATAACCCTGGCTTCCAATTCTATCAGGTTACTTAAGGATGTTAAAGAATTGTTATTAAACAATTTTGGCATCAAAACAAACAGAATTTTTAGAAACAGGAGTAATAGCGACTATGACAAAAGCTTTGTTTTAAGTATAACCGGAAAAGGCAATTTTGTTAAATTTAAAGAAAACATTGGCTTTAAAATTCCTTATAAAAAAGGAAGGGCGCATTTGATAATTGAAAGCTATGGTAAAACTTTTTCTAGAAACAAAAAAGGTTTTGATAAAATAAAAGAAAAATTAGGCTCTTGTTCCCAAATATAAAAGTGACAGCTTTCCCACTTTCCCGCGCAATGCAGTACCGATGGGAACGGAGGCTTGCTTAACTCTCACATGGACAGAGCCTAAATGTCCAATCTGTGTTCGAAATGGGAACAGGTGGAACCAAGCCCCTATGGCCGTCTAATAGCTTAGAAATAGTGTTTTATTTAAAAAGATTACGCTTCTTTCAGCTCTAAAGTTAATATCTTATCCTTGGCATTCACTTCCTTTACCACCTTATGCCCTTTCAGCTTTTCCTCTATCTCTTTCCAGCTGTATTTCTTTAATGCCTTGTTTATCTCGTTTATTATCTCACTAATCAGCTGGTAATTG
>Ga0209211_10003510_pt1 | contig 25413 bp, 30 predicted proteins | sample RifGroA2_FD_183992 | JGI IMG/M metagenome (GOLD analysis project Ga0209211, IMG submission 183992) | Groundwater microbial communities from Rifle, Colorado, USA - Groundwater A2 (SPAdes) (version 2) | ecosystem: Environmental > Aquatic > Deep subsurface > Groundwater | place: Rifle, Colorado...
CGCATGATTCATAATCATGAGGTCGCCGGTTCAATCCCGGCTCCCGCTACAGGTTTTAGAAATTTGCAAATCATTTTCACGCAATTTTCACGCAAACAAAAAGCCACTCAAATGAGTGGCTTTGTTGTTAATAACTTTCTCTTCTTGAATGTTATATCTTGATTTTATTTTGAATGATTAATAATATATGATTGAACCAATATAAAAGGGTTTATATAGCCTTAAAATGCTTTTTTATAATGTTTATCAAGTAATGAAATAACATCAACTCTTTTATACCTAATTACTTTTTTTGATAATTTAGAAAATGCCAGACGTCCAGATACTCTAAGGTGAAATAGTGTTGTATCTCCAATTCCAAGTATTTTTTTTACTTCATCGTCTCCAATCCATTGCTCATTATTTGCGTTTTTTAATCGTTGATTCACTTCATTTATTACAATATCAAGGAATTTGTTAAAACTTTCTTTTTCAAAAACTATAACTTCCATAATCTATCAGTTTTACAAATCAAATAATAATCTGTTTGATTACTATATAGATTTCAATTATTACCCAATAAGGATTGTGTTACGATAATAATAATCCATTAACACAACTTATAAGTTGTAAATGTAATATTTTTTTTCACACAAGTCAACACTAATGAGTAATTATTTTTATCTTTATGGATTATTTTATCCCTTATCAGGTACGTTATGGAAAATTTTGGTAAAATTGTTGCAACTATTAGGAAAGAAATGGGTTTATCTCAGGATGAACTTGCAAACATCATTGGTACTTCTGGACGTGTAATTGGCAAATACGAACGTTCTGAAATACAGCCAACAATTAATGTTGCCACCCGAATTGCTGATGCCTTAAAGGTTTCACTTGACCATCTTGCAGGACGTACTGATTCGTATTGGATTGAGCCTGACATGCTTGAAATGGTCAGGGCTATTGAAAAATTGCCTAAGGATGTGAAAGAGAAACTGCTTTTCTTTATTGATATGAGTATTAGGGATCATGAAAGGAAGGATAAGGGATTGGAGATGGAGAGATAGTATCGTTATAGAACCTTAATAGAAATATACAATTTTTTTCTGTATTTTAATTAAGTAATTGTGTGGTATTTATCCCTCCTATACTATTCCTAATTTGATTTAATTCTAATGTTAATTTATTAAATTCAGTATCAAATACTGCCTGTGAGATAGTCCCATTAAGAAGTTGTCTTGAAAGGTTATTAACCCGTAACTCAATATTATTTAACTTCACCTGAGTCTGAGTGTTTTTAGTTTTAATTAAAATCGTTGCTACATAAGTTTTACTTTTCTGAGTATATGTTATTGAATTATTTAGTCTTGATTTAAGTGCATTTAGCCTTGATTCTATTAGAATATTATTTTTTATTCTTTCATTTTCCAACTCTAATTCGTCGTATACTTCTCTATAAAACTCTGGAGATAAGAAATATAATGTTATTTTTTTCCATTCTTTATCCTTTTGAAAAATTTGTATAAAAATTAAAGTCTGCAAGTATTGCAATAAATATAGCAATGCATCCAACATAAAAATAATGTGAAATATTATTCTCATCAGAATAATTAGATGTTATATTTTCATTTATCTTATATTTTTTCGCCCATTCAAGAAATAAATAAAATAAAATGCAGGATACTATAAAAAAAACAATAAAAAGTATAACAGAAAAATCATTTGAAAAAGCATTGAAACTTTTTCTTAATGGATAAATTATAATGAAAAAATTAAATAGTTGTATTAAAACAAATAGAGCAATTGGTTTCAATGGTAAGATATTGCTATGTTTCCATGTAATATTAATTAATATAGGATAAAGGATTATTAATAGGAGTGGAAACATAAAACTCATTATTTCAATAGAGTATATAATAAAATGAAAAATAAAATCTAAAAAGCCACTATTTTTTGTAGAAATGGCACAAATCAATCCAGAAAATGAACTGACTATAAGTAATCCCCAAAGAAATCCAATACAATTCTTAAATAAATCTAATGCTTTACTTGTAATTAGTGAATAGTTTGTTTCCATATATCTTGATTTAAAAAATCATTATTAAAGAGTCAGTTAGTCTGCAAATAAGCTAATATTTAATTTAACATTTAATGTTTCTAATGAAGCAAATGAATTAAAGTGTTGGTCTGCAAAAGAAATAATGTATTCTGGCAAATCAAATATTAAATCTTCATCCTTAATTACTTTTGAATTTGATAGGACAATTCCTCCTTCACGAATTAAATCATAGTAAAAAATATTAACTCTGTTAAAGAAATCATTATTAATCGTTTTGATTTCATAATCAGTATTTGCAGTATTCTTTCTTTCAATACATTGTACTATTGAGTGTTTAATGGTATCTGCAAAATCATCTCCCGAAAGCTTACCAATTCTTAAGTTTTCAATATTAAACTTTTTAGACGGGATATAGTTGATTGTTTTATTTTTACTATTTCTATTGAATATATGCTCAATAATACTGGATAATTTATTATGAAATTCTTTTTCCCATGAATTGCTAACTATACCATTATCCTTTAAAACTTTGTGTGTTTCTGTTTCTTCAAATCCAATGAAAAGAACATGGTGATCATTTTTATACTTTTCTAGAAACTGGCGTAAAATCTTACTTATATCATTAATGTATCTTGCTTTGTTTTTTATGTCATTATTAGAATTAAACATTTTATTTAAAAACCCGCTATTTTTCTTTATCTGGTATAATTTCTCTGCTAATTCTTCTGCATGGTTCATAATAATACCTGAACACTGTATCATTCCTACATTTATTTCGAGTTCAGATGGTATACTATAGTATGATTCTAACTCAAAATCTGGTACAATCGCTTTTTTACATCCTTTTTTTGATAAAATATATTGATAGACTTCTTTGAGATTTCCATACCACTTATGTTTAATAGTCTGCGACATTTTTTCCATTACTGAAAGTATTTTTGGAATTTGTGACTGAAGGGAAATGCTTTTATCTGTATATAAAAAATCATTCTTTTCAAGATATTCTTGTATGAAGTAAATGATTTCGTCTCTATTTCCTGCATTAATATTATCGTATGATGATTTTATATATAGTGTTAGAAAATCATCAATTATAAATCTTTTCAATTCATTTGAATATGTTCCTGCTCCAAATATTGTAATATAATTCTCTATAATTATTTTGTATATTTTGTGATATGTCTTTTTGTAAGATAAATAATCATGATTATTAAATTCAATACTTTCAGGGATTTCCTGTACAGAGCCAGCAAAACTCCAATCTCGTGGTATATCTATTAAATCGGATTGAATATAATTCAAAGCTTGTAGAACTTGTTTTGCCGAGTATTTTTTGCTTTCTAAAATATGGTTCGCAATACGGCTTGTTGTACTAAGGTTGTCTGTTGTATTCAAGTTATTGTTTATATAATATATCCCTTCATTATTAAATCCGAAGCCTTCAGGTATATCTTCTCCTAAAAATTGAATACTGCTCCTTAAATGATTGATATATGCATACTTCTTAGCTACTTCCCTGTTGTTATCATTTTTAATATAATTGTCAATTTCGGTATATGGTGCATATTTCGGATAGTTATGAAGAATGCTACAAATCTCATCAATATGACTACCTGTTATTGAGTAATTTTTTTCTACCTTGTCTAAAATTCCTCTTGTGACATTGATTACTCCATTATTCCTTAATTCAAATTCAACTACTGTTTGATTTCCTTTTATTTCTTTAAAATACTTCATGTTATTTGTTTTAAAATTTATTTCTGTTAGGAATTATTAATTGACTTTTTTGTTATACCATGATATACTAATATGATTTATTATTAACATTTAATTATGCTTGATTCTCCTGATAAATTCCATGATGAGAATATCGAAAAAACACCTGAGAAAAGAGTTAACAGGGTTGACCCAAATAATAAAGAATTTGTGAATGGAGACGAAATGATATATTGGGACGGTGAATTTGCTGTTTTTAAAACATCAAAAGATTTTACAACATCTGGTATTAAATTTAATGTTCCAAACATTCTACTTAGTGGAAAAGATAAAGAATTTAATGTCCCTCCAAGAACTTTTACACAAAATTTATATTTTGTGCGAAACCGTATAAAAAAAGATTGGGCAGGCTGGTTCTCCATCGGAGAAATAGAAAGTGAAAAAGATTTATTAACGAATTCAAACCTTCCTGATGAATTAAAAAAATCAATATTAAAAGATGCTAACATACAAGATTAATTAATTATAGTTTTCTTCTTTTTTTATTCTGTTCTTTTTCTCATTCATTTTCCATGCTTTAAGGGTTTCATTAACAGTTTCAAGCTGAATTTTTGCCACTTTAATGAGAACTTGTTCATTAAATTCAAGTTCTTTTTGAATACGTTGTTCTTCTGATTGCTTTATGAATTCCAATTCTTTTTCCTTCTTTATATTGCATGATTCTTTTCTTAGTTCATCTGCAAATGAATAGTTACTACGAAATTCCTCATCGTCAGAATCAAGTTTTATATCATATTGCCCTATTGGCGAAATTAGTTTTGTGTATATGGGCAAAATTTCAATTATGAGAAATATCACTCTTATAAACCAGATGAAAAAATGATTCCAAAAGCCTTCTATATTTTGCATTGTTACAAATCTTCTCACAAAACTTTTATCATCATCAATTTCTGCTTTATAATTGGATTTAGCTGATTTTAAAGAATCTCGGTTTATACTTAGATCATTTTCAACCTCCTTTTTAATGCTATCTAGCTTGTTTTTTTCATTGAGATTGCTTGTGTAATATTCAAACTGGATGCTATCTCTTTTTGAAACCAGATTGTCTAAAATTCTTTTTTTTGTTTGTACTTCTTTATCAATCTCATTTATTTTTAATTTAATATTACACCATTCCTGATATTCAAGACTTAGAGTATCTTTTATAAAATCTTTTGTTATTGAATCAAAATATGTTGGTATTCGATTCCAAATAGTTTTTCTTTCACTTACTTTTCTATCATATCTTGATTTTTTATTTTCATAATCAGCTTGATTTTCTTGTATTTTCGCTTTCAAGTTTTGATAGATTGTTCCTGATGGTTCATTTTGCAATTTTTCATCAACTTCTTTTATTTCTTTGCTAATATGAATTGAGTCTGATTTTATTTCATCAATATTGTAGACTGACACAAGTTTTTTCTCATATTCATTGACTTCATTAGCTTTATCATCCAACATGTGTTTTTCAATCTGTTTATCAAATATTTTTAATTCCACAGGTATTGATATAAAAAAGGCTAATAATGAGCCTAAAACAAATCGTGGTATAAAATATTTCCAGAATGGTTGCTTGCTTTCATTTGGATTCTTTTTAATAGACGTAATCATCATTCTGTCAATTGAGTACACCAACGATCCCCAGATCAATCCAAAAGTGATTGCAATTATTAGATTCTTATCTCCAAAAAAATACCCAGCTAATGTTCCAGAGAAACAAGCAAAAATTGTTGTAATAATCAATATTAATCCTATGCTTGCGTATTTATACTTTTCATTTGGGCATTGTTTTAACACATGCACTTCTGCTCCTGAAATCAACCATAAAAAATTTTTAATAAAATTTTTCATCTTTAATTTTTTTATGTAATTCTATTATTTTGCGAGTTTCTTGACGAAATCCTTCATTTATATAATTTATAAGTGCTCCAAATGAATCGATTGTGTTTAATTTTAAAGCACCTGTATTTTTAAAAACATTTGTCAGATTAGGAATAACTGAAAGGTTGAACCTTTTTGGTTTAATATTCACTTTTGTACTTTCAAGTACAGGAATTGTAACCTTTGATGTTTTATATAAAACATCAAATTGATTTAATTGGGGCAGTTTAGGAAAGTCAATTTTATTCACCTGAACAAGCGGAATTACACTAATGTGTTTTGATTCTACCTTCTTATCAAGCTTATTTTTTGCTGTCAGAGTATAAACAGTACTATTATCTGGAAAAACAGGTATTGAATTTTGTATTATTCCATCTATACCTCCAGGATTAATTATAATTTCTTCGGCATTTTCTACTTCCCAGCTTAATAATATAGGTAAAGTTTGTAGTGTAAATTTTTTATCTGTTTCAAATTTTATCTTTACTTCTTTGTATACTGTAATATTTTCTTTATTTGTAAAGTATTCTTGACCATCAACATCTGATAATGCTAAGCCAACTTCTATGTCTTCAACAATATTTCTAATCTCAAAGCTATGACTGAATGGTAAAGATTTTGGTTGTGGAATTCCATTAATCAATAATTTAACGTTACTGCAATTATCAACTTCCCAGTAAACAATAATGCTTTGACCACTAAAAATATCATGTAATGACACATTGAAATTATATATGTGAGGAGTTTTGGATGTTTCAATTGCCTTTAAAATATCATCTTTAAATGCACAACTATCTATAGGATCACAGCCACAGATATTGCCTAATGCAACCTGCTCCTCGATTGCCTTAAATTTTTTCCTCTTGCAAACAGGACATTTTATTTTCTTTGAAAGAATTCTCCCCATTGTTTCTTTATAATTATTAGAGTTTTCTTCAATTTTTTAAAAATTCTTATAGCTTTCTTTTCTTTTTTAATGATTCGGATAGGGCTTTTCTTCTTTTTAACAATTTTAATTGAGTTTTTCTTTTTTAAAGCATTTTCAATTTCTTTAGAAAAGAAACATTCATGCATGTCACAGGGAGTATTCAAAACAACCTGCTCTATAATTGCTTTTTCTTTTTTACGCTTACAAATTGGGCATTTTCTTACTGACGAGTACATTTTTCAAGCTATTACAATAATTTATTCGATATTATCTTTTTTGTAATTACTTTTAATTGGAGATTTATCTGTTTGTTCATTAATCAATTTAATAAGTTTCGTTAAGATTTCATGTACAGGGTTTGGTTCCTTTTTAACAATACCAGATAAATGTTTCAATTCTACAAAACAGTTTATGATAGTTTTCATATATTCTATTCGACTGTTATTATCATCTAATATGTGTTCAAAATAAATGTGTCCATAATTAACTAAATCAAATACATGTCTGTATCTAATACTTAAGATTCTATTCAATCTATAGTTTGAATATATAAAACTCAATATAGCAATTGATGGCAATAATAATGAAAGTCTAATTCCTAGCTGGTTTGACCAAGTAGAATCGCTAATAATTTTTATAAAAAAGGTACAATTCAATAATGCACTTAAAATTATAAGACCAATTATAAGTGATATACTATATATTTTGGTTCGTTTTGAAAATTTGTCTTTATGATCTTTTAAAGAATTAATAAAGTTAAAAATAGCATTTTCTTTTGAAGGAATTCCCATTTTAAAAGAAGTGTCGTTTTGTTCTAATTCATTACATCGCTTTTGAATATCAATTGTTTCTTTGTTTAAAATATTGTGTTTATTTTCAATTTCAAGATATTTATCTTCAAGAATTTTAATTAAAGTTGAGGATAGACTTTCTTCTATTTTTCTTAGTTCATCAAAATAATCATTTTCTTTCTCAGTACTTATCTTTTCATCTTTTTTTGCATTATACAATTGAATAATTTTGTTAACGTCATTAACTTCTATACTTATTACATGTTTATTTATTTTTGTAATTAAAGCGTGTATTTTAATTTTAACCTCCTTGATTCCAGCATTAATATTCATAAAATTTAGTAATTATTTGTTAAGTGCGATAAGTACCTCTATCCAGCTGTAAATCAACTCACTTTCAACAAGTGTTCCATTTTTAAAAAACAATTTAAGTTGATTAAGTCTCCGCAAATTATATTCAATATTATTATCTGTTGTTTTTACTACCAGTACTACATAGTTGTTCTCAATATCAAGTTTATAGTCGGCAATATCCTTAAAAAAAATTCTAACCCTGTCATTATTATATAATCCTGCATCTAATTCATTTGCTAAGTTTCTTAAACAAATTCTGTCTTCACTAACTACTATATTTTTAAAGATCAAAACGGTCTTGTCTTTGATTCCTATCTTTTTGTTCCGAAAGCTATTTTCAAGTTTTTTATTCATCTCCGAACCTTTAAAGGCATTGAATATATCTTTATAAAAAGTACAAGATTCTCTATTAACACCGCAAAGGGAACCTTTCTCTACTTGTTGACTTATCGCAACATCACTTGTCCTTTTGCAGGATGGACACCGTCTCTCTTGTGAACTTTCCATTTATTGTCAGAATATAAGATGTAATAGTGTTTTAAAAAGGAGCTCAGCAAAAAAATAAACGACCAAAAAGCATATCAATATCATAAAGGCAATTAGTATTTCATTAAGCCTTTTAATATTCTTGTTAAGAATCTTTATTTCATTTATATTTATAATATTTGCATTTTCTGTTATTATTTCTTCCGACTTTTTTTTTTGTTTAATTTCTTCATTAAAAGGCTCAAACAACCTTAAATCACGGAGGTTTATAAGAGCATAACCATTTGTTTTATCTACATTGTTTTTATCTACTCTATAGCCAAGCCATTTGTTTTGAAGAATATCAACAACAATTCCTATTTGATACTTTTTATAAAAGTTCGTTTTTAAACAATTAATATCAACCATTGAATAAAATGTCCCAAATCCAGGATGAGTATGAAGCCAAATAACCATCAATAAATTTTCTTCTTTACACATATTTGATATTTTAATCAAGCACTCCTCACTCATTTCTACATAAGAATTTGTTGATACTCCATTACCTTCAACATATTTTGTTGCAACAACATATTCTCCGTACTTATCTTTGAAATATTTCCCTATCATAATGCCCTGAGCCTCATGCTTAGTATCATTGTATACATTAAAACCATGGTTCATAAAAGCATCCCATGCATAATCTAAAATATAAACAAAAAAGGATGGAACTTGTTCAGAATGTAATTTATTCCTGTTTTTAAATCCATTATATAGGTCTTCGTCTTCTTTTGTTAGAAGAATTGGGACAATTTCTTTTGTCTTTATTATTTTCATAATTAGATATTAAGTAGCACCAATATTTTATTTTTATTAGAATTTATATCATGTGCTAGAATAATATCTTTGTTTTGCACACCAAAATCGGACATTGATAGATTAAGAAAAAATACATGATTAGGATTAAATAAATTAAGTTCTGATGTTTTTTTCCATTTAGCTTGCACAGGAACTTCTTTGTAAGCATTTAAATCAATACAAGACTTACACCATCTCTCATTATCAAAAACATTAGATTTGAATTTGCGTATTAGCAAAGATTTTCCACATTCTTCACAGTTCATGGAATATATGTATTCATCACCCCATTTAATATAGAAATCACGCTTATGCTCCTCCCTTAACTCAGTGAGAACATCTTTATATGTTTTTTCAGATGTTAATGAACTCTTATGTATTTCAATTTTTACATTTTCATGCATTGGACAGTCTGGTTTTTGAGGTATATTTATAACTAAAACATTATGGTGTTTAGCTGCATATTGCAAAAGGCTATTTTTTAACTTACTTTCGTTTTGTAAATAAAGTATCACTTCTGTAGCCACAAAAACACCAGCAAATGCTGCAGCTACTTGTATTGTTGGAATATGTTCTAATTCGTTGTCTTTAATTTTTAGTTTTGAGCAACTTTGCCTTGTACCCGAAAAATCAGAGTAACCAATTAACTCTCTCAAACATGAATCTTGTGTTGACTCATTTGGAAAAAATGATATTTGAATAGTAAATCTATCAAAGCCCATTTCAAAAAAAGGCTTATTTAACAACACACACCAATCGTTAATATATGCCCTTGCATCCATTGTATCAACACAGCAAATAACAATATCATGTTCTAAAAATACTTGTTTGCCTATATCTTGAATTTTAGCATCAATTCCTGTTATTTCTGGATTATCGTGTAACGTAATTTTTCTTAATGATTTTGCAGCAGTTTGAGACTTCGATTTTCCAATATCATTTTTAAAAAACAGAGTAGTTCTAGATAAATTGCTCTTTTCTATAGTATCAAAATCAATTATTGTAAAGTACCCAAAACCCATTAATGCAAGATTTTTTAAAACCTCATTACCTCCAGATCCTGCACCAATTACTAATATTCTCGTTGATTTAATCTTATCACCTGTTTCCCTTTTTAAAACCAGTTCCTGTCTTGCAAAATAATCTTCCATGTCTCATTTTTTCTTAATTATTTTTAACATCTTCACATCAGACACTTTAGCCTTAAGAATTATTTTAATTTGTTTTTTTTCATTAGTACTAGTGTTTTTTTTAATTATATCAATATGTTTGTTTGAAATCAAATCTAGTGGCCATTTAATATTATTAACTGGCTTTCTTTTTCGGTCTACCCAATGAGTATAAGCAGACCCATTAAAATGAGCTGCATCCGCACAGACAAACTCATCCTGATTTATTAAGGCACCAATAGAAATAATAAAATGCCAAAGTCCAAAATCTTTTGCGACAACCCATGCATTGCCAGAGCAAATAGAATCATTTCTAACATGATTATTAAACGGTGTAAAGTTACTTTGTAATGTCACATGTGGACCATTATTGGCATTTCTGCTTTTCAAAACTGATTCAGACAATTCAATTGTAATAACTCCATGCCAATCACGTCTTAATTGACCATAGGCAACAAAAACAGGCATACGATAATCAACAATATATTTTTCAGGATATTTATTAGCGGTCGGAGACACTGCTACATTGTTTTTTTCACCAGTTATTCTATCCTCATACCTTACATTTACATATTTAGAAAATTCTATATCCTTTTGAAGTTTTACTACTAAATTATATTCTTCTCTTAAAAGAATGTCTTCATAAAAATTACTCATATATTTTAATAATCAAAATATAACATCCTATTTTAAAAACGCCCCTTTCACCTTTGCCATTATTTGTGCCATGTCATTATCTTTGAAGCCTAATTCTTCAAGAGTTAAGTTTTCATCAACTACTTGAGAGCCTTTAACTAATTGCCATTTTTGACCCTGTGGAGCCTCAGGAAGAACAAATCCATCAGAGGTAAGAATATCTTTTGGAGTTGTAGTTGAAAAATCAAGGTCAGGTATTTCAAATTCCTCTCCTGTTGTTGGGATAATTACATTTAATTTTGCCATAATTAATAAATTTATATTATTTGTTACTGGTACTAATTTTATCTTTCACTATTGCACATTTTTATTTAACTTTAATTTACAAAGTACGTATTCATTAAATAGTTTATTTATAGACAATAGCATCCTTTATAATTCTATTAAGTTCCTTTTTATATCCATTTGTTACCCAGGAAAATTAAAATCTATTTACAAAAGAATGTAATAGTCATATATACAGCCAGTAATGTTTTTTGCAAAATTTATCATTTATAAGGGTAACATTTTGTTAAAAAAAGGAACAAGTCAATGTGGCTTATGACTTAAGTGTGTTACTATAACCTAATTAGATTATTGCCTACATAAATGAATGAAAGATAAGATTAAAGAACAAGATACGCTTACTATCAATCAATTATACTTTAATAATTTGCCAAAATTTGAGGCTTTTGTTCTCAAAAAAAATGGTTCAAAAGAAGATGCTGAAGACATTTTTCAAAATGCTATGATTATAATTTATGAAAAGTGTAGAAATGACTTCCATTTTACTAAAGGTATAGAAGAATATTTATTAGGTATCTGTAAAAAATTGTGGTTTAAAAACTTTAATAGTATTGTTAATAAAAATGACGATACAAAAAGCATTGAAGACACTCTTACCGATGATTTTATTATTTATGAATTATTTGAAGAAGCTAACAAAAAAAGATTGTATTTGAAATACTTAAAAATGCTACCCGAAAGTTGTCAGGCAATTTTGAAACTTTCTTTTAAGAAATATACAATAAATGAGATTTCAAAAATTCTAGGTTTTACGTCGATTTATATAAGAAAAAGAAAATCAATTTGTAAGAAAAAGTTGTTTGACTCTATTGCTTCTGATCCAATATATAATGAATTAACAGAATAAATATGTCAGATATAAATTTGATAGAAAAATACTTAGAAGGAGAAATGACTAAAGACGAACTTCAGTCATTTGAGAAGGAATTAATATCTAATAATATTCTTCAAAAAAAGATAACCCTTAATAACGAAATTTCTTTATTATTAAATGATGTTGAATTATTAAATTTTATTAATATAATTCAAGCTACAAGTAAGCTATATAATGTTAAAAATAAAAAAAAGAAGATAATTAAATATCTTTATTATTCATCTGTTGCTGCTACATTTATTTTTATTCTATGGTTTTTCTTCTTTCCAAATTTTACATATACAAATAATGAGATTTTTGAAATGTATTTTAAGATTGAACCACCATTAATTAATCAATCTATGCAATTAAACTCTACAGAATCTATGAATAAAGCTTTCCTTTATTATTCTAATAGAGATTATCAAGAAGCCTCACACTCATTGAAAAGTATTATCAATCAAGATTCAAGCAATTTAATGGCGTATTATTATTTAGCATTTTCAAATATTCAATTAAACAGAACTGAGATTGCTATTCAAAATTTCATGCATATCATTAATGCGAATAATAATATTCTGATTGAAAGTTCGGAATGGAATGTTGCACTTTGTTATATTAAGTTGGACATGAAAGATGAAGCTAAAATAATATTAGATAGAATTGTAGATAACAAGAATAACTTTTACCATGATAAAGCTAAAGACGTTTTAGATATTCTAAAAAAAACAGACTAATCACAAGTTCAAATACTCTAAACGAATACCTGCACCCTGATTTAAAATCGGTGCAGGTATTTTTGTTCTTCTTAGTAGTTCTTCATTTTTGTAATATGGCGTAACATTTAGTTTTACGGGCTTAAAGTTCGAGTGAAAAAACAAGCCTTCTTCATCTGGCATAGTTCTGATTTCTTCTGCAGTCATTAAATCTTTAGAGATTTCTGTTTTTTTACCTATTGAGCCTCTTTGTTGGTGTAGTACCGTTTTTTTGCCTAAACGCCGTTGCAGGAGCTCACACATGCCTTGATCCAAGCCTGGTAAAAATATATGACCAGAGATTCCACCATTAATAATGGTTGAGGCTGTTTCTTTTCCGTATTCAGCTTCTAGTTGACTATAGGACTGCAATATGATTGAAAAACTCACTTTTCTTTTTCTTGCTGTAGTTATTATTGTTTTGAAGTCATCTATCTTCCCTGTGTTGGCAAATTCGTCTAATATGAACATTATAGGCATTTCTTGACCAGCTTCAGGCATTTTCATGGAATAACGAAATAAATCTTGGTAAAGAAGCTTAGTGAAGAATTGGTAGTACAATATTTCTGATTCAGGTATCTGAATGAAAATAGCTGTTTTTTCTGTTCTCAGACTTTCAAAATTTAAGCTTTCCCCAGCTGTGAGTTGGCATAGGTCGGGGTCTGAGAACTTCTCTAAAGCAGTTCTGGCAGTTGAAATAACATTTAATCGAAGCTTAGGGTCTGAGGTCAAGAATCCCTTGTATTCATTGAATGTATGTTGGTCTGCTGTTCGCATAATAAAATTGTTCAAAGGGCTTCCGTCTGTTCCAAAATTATTTATTAAATGTCTCAGGTTTGCTAGATTTTGATATTGAACGGGTTCATTTTTTAAACACCTAATTAGTATAGTTAAAATGTTCTTTGCAGAATTATTCCAAAACTCCTCATTTCCAGAGCTATTGGAATAGGCAGTACGAATAAGAATATCGGCGATTTTACTTATTTCAGTATGAGTGTTGGCTCTATAAAGAGGATTGTATTGGAGGCTTTGATTTACTTCTGTTACGTTTATCACTTTTATGTTGAAGCCTTTTGTGTTTAAGTAACCAGAAGTTAGCTTATAGAGTTCTCCTGAAGGGTCGAATATTACGGCTGAATTGTTTAGGTTCAGTATATTGGGTATTACGTATTTGACTGTCTTCCCTGCTCCACTGGCTGCGGATACTAAAACATGGGAAAAGCTTCGTTCTAATGAAATACGGTTAATCCCATCTATTACCAGTCCGTCTTTAAATACTGAAATGAGTTTTTGCTTTTTATATCCTGTTAAAAAGTTTGCACTTCCATATATGCCGGAGTTTTTATATATCAGGTCTTGAAATATAAACCTGAACAACATGAAAATGGTATTAAATATGAACTTTATGATTTTGATTATTATTCTAATTGGCGACTTAAAAGGATTCCATCCTATTTCTGGACCAATCCAGTTATTAAAAATTATCCCAATAAATATTGCTATAAATATTACTGCTATTAATGTTTTCATACTTTAAAAGGTTATATCTAAATCATTATCTATATTTATTTCCTGAAGTTTTTCCAGTTCCCTGAGTCTGGACACTAATTTTTGTTCAACTTCCTGTTCTAATCCCAATGTAGAAAACCTATATTTTCTTCCTTCAAATAAAATACCTTTGGTTTTGTTACGGTATTTATAACTGTCTAAACCTTCATTCTGCAATTTACAATAAAATTCTTCTATGTTAGACGATTTTTGCAAAGCATTTACAACTTTTTCTGTTACTAATTCTTTTTGTGTTTTATTCCCTCTTTTTTTAAGTTCAAGTTCTCTTTGTAATCTTTGATTTTTATCGGCTTTCTTTTTGTCTTGTTTTCGATTCTTAGGTTTATTTAAATATACTATTGAATTGGTTAGTTCTGGAAAGTTTTTTAATTGAAATTCTTCTATTTTACATTGAATTTCATGAAATGCTTTGTTATCCAAACGCAATAAATCGTTTGTACGAAGTTTGTTTGAGCTGAATACGAAGTGTATGTGTGGATTGTCTGTATCAAAATGTGGCTTTGCTATACATAAGGCTTCGTTGCCACGGATAGAAATAAAGTATTGAGCTATTTCATATAGCATATCAATTGTAATTTTATCTTTATCGAGGTCGCTAAATGTAAGAATTTCATGATAAGCGATAATAGCATCTTTTCGTTTGCTTTTTCTGAAGTAATCATTTTCTGTAAAGTCTGTAACGGCTTGTTCTATTTCAGGCTTTCTTATGTTATGGTATATGACAAATGTGGCTTCTTCATGATATTTATCTCTTTCTTTCAAAACGTATTGTATTAGTTTTGACCAGCCTCCTTTGCCTTTCCATCTGAGGGTTTTGTATATCATAAACTTTGCTTTATTTTATACCTGCTAATAATTAACTGAAGCTTTTCTACAAATTCTGGTTCAGCTTCAATTTCTGAAATAATTCTTGAAATAAGATTAACTGGTGATTCAAGTGTTTTAATAATTATTTTCTCCATTTCAAAAAGACTGCTGTATATACTATCTGAATCAAATAGTTTCCATTGCCCTGTTTGATGTAATTTTATAGTTATTTGATTGATGTTATTGCCAATTCTTTTCAACTCTACTATAAGCTTGTGCAGGTCTGTTCTGTCGGGCAAAATATACTTGTTTTCCATATAGGCAAACAAGCATGTTTTTATAAATGTGCCTGGTTTCATTTTATACTGTTTTGCCAATTTTTCTATTTTATTAAATTCTGATATTGAAAGGATTATTTCTTTTCTTTTTACTTTTTTAATGTAATTAATATTGTATTGCTTATTATATTTTTTTTTGTAATCCAACTTAGCCTGTCTGACTTCATGACTGTCAGGATCAATGGACAGGATTTCGTTAAATAAATATTCTTTAAGCTTTTCCATAAATTAACTTCAGTTAATTAAAAAGGGGTAAATCCAATCAGGGGAATCCCCTGTTTGGCAAGGATGTATCTCATACGTATGGGTGAAACCATACGAATGTGATGCGTACTTGCTGAGAAAACACAAAAAAAAATATGAATTATTATAATGCCTATTTGAATTTTTTTTTGTTTTTTCTCACATTCGGAATGTCGCCAATTACCGTTCATAGTCCAAGCCTTTCTGTTCGTGTTCAGGACTGTTTTCAAAAAATTCCTTTTTTTGTTTCTGTAATTTCTGATAATCACTTATTGGAAGATTTAATTGCTCCCATAGAGTATCTTCTATGAAAAAAATTCTATTTGTTTTTAAATCTATGTTAAATATTTTTCCTGCAATTTCTTCTTTAATGACACACCAGCCTCCTGTGCGATATGGGTTTTCTTTTTCCGAGTCGTCTCTGACGCTTATAAGAATAATTCCCTGCTCCATGTATTCACGACATTTGTAACATGGTTCTGTATTTATTGCTTTTCCGTGAAATGGAGTCAGGTCTTGCACTGGTTCTCCTTTTTTATTGTAGCGAGTTGCCAGAAGTATGACATCGTCTTTTCCACAGATATAGCATTTAGTGAGAGCAACGTTTGATTTCATTTTTGAGAGTTATTTTTTAAAAGTTTTATTTGGCTTTTTTAAGCCTTATCGTTCGATATCGTTTTCTTCTTTTAATCGTGAGTTTTGTCTAGTTAATTCAAAGAGTATTTTTGATATGGTTTGTTTTTCAAAATATATGTCTCTTTCTAAAGGGAGATTGAATGGGGGAATTTTTATGGATTCCATTTCTTTTAATGAGAAATAACCCCATTCGTCGTGACCAAGCCCTGTTACATAACCAAAAAAGAGTTTATTTGCCGGATTGTACTCAGTAGCATACCATGTTCCCGAACCGTAAGGATTAAAATACTTTGCCACTACAACAGGATCTTTAACTTTTTCCTGACTGCCTGTTTCCTGAAATTGTTTTTCTAGTTCTTTGGTAAGTAGTTTCATTGAGTTTATTGTTAAATTTATAAATACACCTTATAGGTGGTAAAATTATAAAATAATTTTTCTAAAAGCAACTTTAAATACGTTTTAAATGTAAAAAAACATGACAATTACCACCTAAAGGTTGTCTTTTATGAATTGTAATTCATTGTAAGTTGTTCTATTTTCCTTTTTTTGGAACGGAATGTTACAGAGACTGGCATATCTATTTTTTGTGTTGTCCAATCATTGCTATTTATAAATTGTTCAAGTATGTCGCTTTTATAACTGCTTAAAAGGAATTTTCCTTTGATTTTAGATAACTGTTCAAGTAGGTTAGTAAAATCTTGCTTACTGTAGCCTTTATAGTGCCCACAGTCGCTGTTGAAATATGGAGGATCGCAGTAAAAGAATGTGTCGGGGGTATCGTAAACGGAGATTATTTTGAGTGCATCGTTGCATTCTATTAGGGTATTTTGGAGCCTTTTGGACAAATCTTGGGTAAAATTGTCGATTTTTGTTTTTATTCTTCTGGTGCATATTCCATGTTTATCGTAGCCCCATCCTTTGCCTATAATATTGGAAAAGCCTTGATTGGTAAGCATCCAGAATGCCCATGCCCGTTTAATATCATCGAAGAGTTCGGGATTTTCGTATATTACTTTTGCTCTTCTGTGTAACTCTCTGCTGTGCAGACTTGTTTGTATTTCTTTTTCTAATTCATTGTAGTGGTTTTTCAGGATTTTATAGAAGTTAATGACTTCATTATTCTGATCGTTAATTATTTCGACTTGTGACTCTGACTTATTAAAGTAAATACTTCCACCACCAAAAAAAGGCTCACAATAGGTTTTGTGTTCAGGGATAAGCGGTAAAATATGTTTTATCATTTTTTGTTTTCCTCCGTAATAGGAAATGGGTGTTTTCATTGGCTTAGTGCTAATGAAATAGAAAGTTTAAATGATTATTGCTAGTTTGACTGACAAATGTCATAGAGCATCAGCCAGTAATTTTGTGCGTCTATTTCTTCTGTTGTATATTGCCCGCTTTCTTTCATCGATTCTATATCGTCGAGACTGACATTATCCATACAAATTACTTTTTGTTTGTTTTCGTTTTCAAAAACCTGCACATAATCAACTTCCATATTTTCCTTTGCAAGGTTTCTTACTTTGGTAATTATTTCTTTAATTTCTTCTGGGGGCAGATAATAGTGAATATTTGCTGTGATTAATGGTTTACCTGAAAAAGCAAAATTACCTCTTTCAAATTCTTTTGGAAGTCTTTTCCATTTCATAATGTTTTTGTTAGATGCTAAAGTAGATGAACTGGCTTTTATGGCTAATTCATATTTACGGCTAAAGTATAGGTGAAGATGTTTTCACTGTCAAGATTATTTTGTAATTAACAATTCATTGCAGAAACAAATTCTTTAAATATATACAGGCATTAGATTTGAGCGGAGTTCATCTTCTTCTTCTTGAAATTATGCTTTTATCAAAGCATAGCATTATCGTTTAAATTTCAATATATACATCCATTGAGTTCTCGCGTATGTTCAGCTAAATAGGAAAATTCGGTAAATCTGACCATCAACAGTGATAGTTCTTAGTGTTTGACAGTGCCTTATAAGGGTGGGTAAAGTGAATGTTTCGAATCTCTAAGTAAAAACACCATCTCATTGAGTGTTAGCGAAATGGCGGGGTTTTTAATTAGTGATTCGGTGTGAAGGCTCGTGGGTTCAGATAAGTGTAAAAACAATTTGTGTAGCAAAATGGTTTTTCTCTTATCAAGGCTTAAACATTCACTTTACGGGAGGGTCATCAATATACTGTCAAACAGTTAGAACTATCTCTTTAGCTTCTGTTGTGGACGGATTTCCGGGTTTTATCTTTGCTGAATAATACTCTGAGAACTATTTGATAAGAGTTAAGTATTAAAAATGTATAACTGCAAAATTATATCCCATTCTCTTTTAATTCCGTTATTATTAATCTTATTTCATCTAAGGATTCTATTAATTCTTTTGAATTTGAAATATAATAATGACTATACATCATCGCATTTCCCTTCAAATCATCTAAAATAATCTTCTGCTTTTTAATTCTTTCTATGATTTCATTGGCAAAAAACTCAGTTCTATGGTTTTTTTTTACATATATTGAAATCAAATTTAAATATTCAAGATGGTAATCTAAATCATCACTTTGCTTTGAAAGATAATTTTCAGTAAGATTTACAGTATATTCTACATACTCATTATATGAATCATTTGATTTTAGACTTGTTAATAAATTGGCATGAAAATTCATGAAATCATACAGCCCTTTTCTAAATTCTATTTTTATATCGGCAGAGCTTTTGTGATAATTTTTTATTGTTTCTAAAAGTCGTTTATAGAAATCATCAAAAAAATCTATTTCTCTATAAATCTTTTGATAAAGAATAATAGGGTTTGTTTTTTTTATTTCTACTATTATCGCAATATGAAGCTCTTTAGAATCAATTTTAGAAAGTCTATTAATTATTCCTCCCGTATGACTTTCAAATACGACACTGATTAATTTAGAGTAATTAGTTAATATTATTTCCGAGATTTCTTTTAAATGACTTGGGTATTCTTTTAGATTTTTTTCAAGTTCAATTAAAAGATTAAAAAGAAATTTTATTAAATATTTCCTTTCTTTCTTTTTTTCACTTCTTTTCACACTTCTTTCTTTTAAATATACTAAAGAAAAAATAAGCAGAGGAATAAAAATTGATATTGATATTGACATTATATTGTAATAATTTTCCATATAAAAATTTTAAGACTGTTTTGTAACAATAAAGATAATTGTTTTGTAAATAATCCTAGCATTATTTTTCGCATATTGTTCTTGTGGTTTGATTAATCGTCAGACTTATCAAACTCAATAACCACACAGCCATGTGAAACCAAATCCTCAATTACTGGTAAATTAAAATTCTCGTACTCGTTAATCTGGATTAAGCCAGCTATAGTGTTTCATTTATCAATGATTGAATAGTCTGCTCTTTCTTCAAAAAATTGTTGTTGCCTTTTAGAGCTTTCTTCTTAGATTCTGCTGTGGGCGAATTTTAAAATTTTTCTTTGCAGAATAATAAGAAAGTGCTATTTAGGATAGTTTGTGTGCAAAAAAACTAAAGAACCTTATTTTATGTAAGGCTCTTTTGCTGAGTTAATAATATATTTCGTTGTATATTATTTCTTTATTATTACTATTTCTTTGTATGTTTCCATCGTTAATTATCCATGTTTCTTCTATTTCTCTTTCTGTTCCTTCTACTTCTAACGTTCCTGATAAATTAATTTTGTTATGCTCAATAGTTCCTGTATATGTATTTTCCCAACCGATTTTGTCGCCTTTTAATGTTTCGCCTATAAGGATGGATTTAACTTTGCCGTCATAAACTGTAATTTTTATTGTTTCTTTATATTTCCCCTCTTCTTCATGATAAAACTTATAATTTCCATCATTTAAAGTATTTGCTTCACTAACTCCGCTGATATGAGAAATTACTAGCCCTCTTCTTAGATTAAAACATTTTTTCAACTTAAATTTATAAATAATATCTTGATTCTGAGGTTTGAAAACAACGATTATATTTATATATTCATTTCCATCTTTTTCTATTTTTTCGGAAGTTTGAATTTCTGTTATTTCGGATTTTTCCCAGTCTATTCCTTGTGTAGTGGCTTCTTCTCTGTATTTTAAAAAGTGTTCTTTATTGCTTGTGTAAAAATCGTCCATGTATCCTTCTTTATTGATTTTGGCTATTTCTCTTTCGTATTCTTCCTTAGCTTTTAGGTTATATTCTTCTCCTTCGTTTTTTGATAATTTGTATTCATAGTGCCTGTTTTTTATTTCTATTATATCTTCTTTTGTTGCAAATAATCCTTCTGTGTTTTCAAAGTTATTTTCTTTATAGGCTTCATAAACGCTTTGCCCGATTTGTTCGGGGGTTAAACTTATGTTTTCTTTTGTGCAACTGGTTGAAAGAACAATAATTCCTAATATGTAGCTTATGCTTTTAATTTTTTTCATCTTTTTTATGTTTTGTGTTTATACTATTTTTCTAATTGCCATCCTATATCGTACTTTTTGGCTTTTATTTTGAATTCATAGGTATTACCTGGTCTGTATTTTTCTTTTGTTTCTACACCTGTAATTTTGTAAAAAGCTGTTGGCTCAAACTTTACCTCATATACGAGTTGTGCTTCTTTTGATCCATCTTCCTGAAATATATCTTTTAAGCGGAATGGATTAAGATAGCCAGTTATAACAATAGCTTTAATATTTAATGCTGGTTGTCCACAATTTCTTGACCCTCCAAGGCTTATCCCTACATCTGATGGACTATATGATACCACCAGCTTTCTTGCAAGTTCTGTCAGGTCTGCTGAATAGCAATATCCATAATAGCGTTTTTTTGAAAATGTTTCATCTTGGGTTATCTTAGTTACTCTATGTGTTATTAATCCAGTCTTTGCTAAATCTGCCTGAAATTTATTTAACAAGTCTTGGGATGATTGGATGTTCAATCCACTATAAATAGTAAAATAATCTCTTTTAATAATTTTTTTAATCCCTGTTACTTGCTTTGATGGAATACTCATGATTAGTTGTTCTGCTTCTTTGTTTTCTAATTTCCATGATGAACATGAGGCAAACAAGATGACTGTTAGCCAAGTTAATAGTGTAAATTTTTTCATAATTATTAAGTTTTTGAGTTATGTAGAGATATTTTATTATCTCTATTTGCAAATATAGAAAAAAATATGAAAGGAGATGATATATCATCTCCTTTTTTTTATAAAAAAGCTCCACTTTGTACTAATTAAAAGTAAACTATAATGATTAGTTATGATTCGGATATTTTTTTAAAGAAGCTGGGAGAAAGGATTGTAGTATTAAGAAAAGCACAGGGTAAAAGTCAACGTGACCTTGCTTTTGATATTAATTGGGAAAAAGAAAACTTGAGAAAAATTGAAAATGGGAGAACAAATCCGACAACAAAAACATTGCTTAAAATTTGTTCTGCTTTAGAAATCACAATGACTGAGTTGTTTGATTTTGAAATAAATACAAACAACGATCTTTCTACTGAATAGCACTTAGAAAAATTCTCATTTTATAGCGTTTATTTAAGACTTTTCTTATTGACTCATTCAATATTTTCAGGTTGAGATTTAATCCCCTGATAACAAAACTTTAATTTTTTGGTAACATTTCTGAAATTTTCAGGATGTATAATGGTTTGATTTTAAAATTTTTAACAACACATTATGACAGCCAAGTCAAACGACCAAAACGATTTCCATGATGAAGTTAACAAAATTATCGGGAAAATAAGGGGAAACGTAAAGAAGCTATTGAATAGCAAGGATGAGTCCCTTTCCATTGAAGAAAAGAGGGAATTACTCAGAAGGTTATTCAGGAGTTTCTGGATAGACAGGTAACCATTTATTTATTAATCAGCAATTATGGCTAATTTATTTGATGTAAATGTGCTGGAATCCCCTCGCTTACCTGTCCATATTAAAAGGTTAAGGGATAGGTACAGAGATTTTCTTACTATTGAAAAGGGGAACAGTCCGTTAACTATTGAGCTTAAGGTAAATGCTTTTCGGACATTTATTCTTAGAACAGGCATTACTCACGTTTCCCAAATAACGCCGGACACAGTCAAGTTTTTTTTCTATAAGCAAGCAAAAGAGCGTGAGTGGTCTGCTAATACTTATCGTAATTATTGGGGATATTTACGTTGCTTTTGTGATTGGGCAATTAAGAATAATTATTTAAAAGAACAGGCAAATCCAGTTGAGAAACTTGATAAGCCAAAGAAACCCAAAGTTGTTCCAAGACGTTTATCTAAAGAGCAAGTTAGGGAGCTTTTTGCTACTTGTTGCACTTATCCGTGGAAATATCTTATTCAGCGAGCCCGGAACATAGCTGTTTTTGGTACATTTATCAGTACTGGAATCCGGCACGATGAATTATTGAATATCCGTATTAATGATGTTTCTTTTAAAGACCGGACTATTCTTATAAGGAAAGGGAAAGGAGGGAAGGTCAGAATTGTGAAAATTCCGTTTAATTTGACCAGATTGTTGCAGGACTATGAATCTCATATTAAAAGATTGAATATTACACGTGAATATTTCTTTTGTACAATTGGAGAGAATACCAAGTTGCGAAAAAAGGATATTTACAGGCTTAGGGATGCTTTAACCAAAGCAACGGGGATTAAGTTTGTTCCTCATGAACTACGTCATACTTTTGCAAGTATGTGTCTTGAAGAAAAAATACCCATTACAAGTATTTCAAAGGTAATGGGGCATGAATCAATCAGTTATACAGAGTGCTATCTTGCCCCTGAATATGGAATTATTTTATCACATTTTGACGAGTTCAGTCCTTTGGATTTTTAGTTTAGTGGGTGTTTATACATTTGTTGTTTCAGCCGTTGTCCAGTAACCGAAAGATAGATAGAAGTTGTCCTGATGTCGCTGTGCCCCATTAATTCCTTCAATGAGAATATATCAGCCCCTCCTTCCAGCATCAGGGTAGCAAAAGTATGCCTAAGCTTGTGATTGCTCCATTCTAGTTTCGTTTTTTTACGTATTTGGTTGATGAGCTTATATACTCCTCCTTTTGTCATTGGTTTATCACGATTGGTAGAACTAATGAAGTGATTATGTGACTTTTGAAGGCGTAATCTTTCATCAAGATATGTTTTAAGATATATTTTCAACTGTGGAACTATTGGTATGTTACGGTCTCGATTACCTTTTCCCTTCTGAATATAAATCATATCGTTTACTATATCAATATCTGACATTTTCAAAGCTAAACATTCTCCTAACCTCAAACCTGCAAATATCATTAGAGAGAATAAAGCTCTATTTCTATATCTTGGAAACCGATAATGAAATGTAAGATTAAAAGCTGTATCAATTATTTTAAGGGCATCTTCCTTGTTTAACGCTTTTGGTAAAGACTTTTCGAGACGAGGTTTTTCAATTTCTTTAACAAAGTTGCTGTTTAGAAGTCCCTTTTTCACACACCAGGTGCAAAAGCCACTCATGTTATTCCTGTTGTTAATGAATGTTTTATTATTCCATTGTTTTTCTACTTTTCCATGTACTAAGAACCGTTCTACTTTATCTTTGGTAAATTCATTCAGGTTGGATATTCCCTGATATAGTGTTTTAAAAGCTTTGAAACTGACCTTGTAGCATTCAATTGTATGGAAACTCAGACCGTTAAGGATTTCTTTTTCTTTAAGGAATCTTTCTAATGTGTCGTTGAAGTTTTGTTTGGTTGAGAACATAGCCAAGGGTTAAATGGTTGCAGCCATGCTGTCTATGGTTGGTTGTCCGGTTCTTTTCTTTTGGCTTCTGTAAACTGTTTGAGAAAAATTTCGGACACCTGAACCAGCGACAGCTAAGTTAACAGTAAAGGAAAGGAAAAAATGTTTCTATATTGTTGATGTGGTATGCTTTTCAGAATTTATTGTTGTACTATTTTCAGTTTTGCCAGCGACTCTATGTTCTGCTTTTAGTTTATTCCTGAACCCTTCGATTGTCAAGATATACTCTGGCTCCCCGAGTTGGATTCGAACCAACGACCCGTTGATTAACAGTCAACTGCTCTACCACTGAGCTATCGGGGAATATCAACGGGGTTATTTTAGAGGGTTTTGGGGTGGAAATCAAGTGAATAACTTTATTTTAATAATTTCATTTGAATTTTAACAATAATCATATAAATTTGATAAAAAATAACTACTTATTATAATAAAATGAATGTAATTACCTCAATACTAACAATAGCTATTAGTTTCTCATTATTATTGATTGCATATTTCAAGTACATGAGAAATAAACCCCGATTAAGGATTATTAAACTCAATCAATCATCTGCATCAACTTTTTCCGGATTTAATGAAAAAATCAAATTCAATTATAAAAATGAAATTTTCGAAGAAATTTCAGCTATTGAAATTATTATCAATAATAATGGATATAGAGCAATTGAAAAAGAAGATATTCGTGATGATGAACCACTGGAAATATATGTAGATGAAAATAATGAGATTAATGATTTCTCTATTATAAAAAAACATGGCAGTTCTAATGTCGAGTTGATAAAAATTGATAATCACACCTTAAGATTAAATATTATTTCGTTTGATAAAGGAAGTAGCATCCGTGTTAAGCTTCTTTGCAACAAGGAAAAACCTAAAAAATTTTCCCGAGGGAAAATTATAAAAGCTGATAAGTCTATTTCTAGAATTAAGGATTTAAAGGATATTAATATAAATAATATTGTTAATGATTTTTTTATTGATTCTCGTATTCTTTTGAAACTCTCTTTTACATTTGGTTTTTTATTTTGTTGTGCAGTCGTAATCACAACTCTTATTGAAATAAAGCCTAAAGCATTAATTTTTGCTCCTTCTGATTTTTATATAAAAACGCAACAGATAAATTTTCTGGAATCTTTAATTAGTTCCGCAAATGAAAAGACAAAATTGGAACTAAATATTATTAATAATGATACCTTACAAAAGAGTTACGAATTTGAACATGTACATGCTAATTTTGAAGTAACTT
>Ga0209211_10003511_pt1 | contig 25413 bp, 25 predicted proteins | sample RifGroA2_FD_183992 | JGI IMG/M metagenome (GOLD analysis project Ga0209211, IMG submission 183992) | Groundwater microbial communities from Rifle, Colorado, USA - Groundwater A2 (SPAdes) (version 2) | ecosystem: Environmental > Aquatic > Deep subsurface > Groundwater | place: Rifle, Colorado...
AGTATGGTTCCCTTTTGTTACAGGCTCAAGTTGTATTTGAAACCGTACCTGCTTTCGGGCTCATCCTGTATTGTACAAGACTGAGGCAGAGAGATAAATTACCTTTATGCTATAATTAAGGGCAAATTGGTTTAATAATTATGAAATATTTGGGAAACCAGGAGTTTGCAGAGTTTGAATGCTCGCATTGTCTAAAAAATGAAGCAGAGAGAGAAAAAATAGAAAATGATCTAATAACAATTTATAATTCAAAGACTTGGAAAGTTTACCTTTTTTACCGAAAAGTAAAGAATTTAATATTAAGTATTGTTGCGGAAATTAGTAAACGTATTGTTAACATTTTTCTTTTATTGAAGTATCGATTTCAGAACAGAGTTTTCTACGAACCTGACTTTAAATATACGACTAGAAGTCCAGTCCACTATTTACTGCCTTCGGCATCATATGAACCAAAAATATCAGTCATAATTCCACACTTCAACCAAAGCAATTATCTTAATCACGCCTTAAAATCACTAAAACTTCAATCTTATCAGGATTTTGAGACTATTATAATCGATGACGCATCTTCAAAAAAAAGTGCTCACAGAGTAGAGGCTTTAGTAAAAAAATATAAATGTAAATTAATTATTAATAACAAAAGAAAGGGACCGGGGCATTGCAGAAACATTGGAATAAACCAAGCTCGGGGTAAATATATATTATGTTTAGACTCAGATGATGTATTACCAAACTATTCACTTTTAGAAATGGTGGTAACGCTTGAGAATAATCCATGCTACGGTTTCGTGTACGGTAACTACCAATATTTTGATTACAAAAATTACCTAGAAAAAAGACAAAAATATAATTTTTATAATCTATTAAAAGAAAACTATATAATCGTAACGTCTTTATTTCAAAAAATATTGTGGCAAGAGTGTGGAGGATTCGATGAAGATATGGACGGGTATGAAGATTGGGATTTTTGGATTAATTTAGGAAAAAATGGTTGGTATGGTTTTTATTTAGATAGAGTTTTATTGAATGTTAGAATTAAGCATAAATCCAGAAACTTGCAAGCTATTAAAAGGAATAAAGTCTTAATAGAATATTTAAAAGAAAAGCACAAAGACCTATATTCTAAAAATAATATTAGTAAAATCAAAAAAATATGGAAATGAAAGTAATTGTCACTGTTGTAATACCCTATTTTAATCAAGGAGAGTTTATTCACGATGCCGTATCTAGTGCATTAAACCAAACACATAAGCACATAGAAATTATTGTTGTGAACGATGGATCAACAGATAAAAGATCGCTAGAAATATTAAATAAACTCCCCAAAAACATAAAGATTATTAATACTAAAAATAACGGACTTTCTGCGGCTCGAAATATAGGCGTAAAAAACTCCAGAGGAAAATACTTCGTACCACTTGATGCAGACGATATGTTAGGGCCTAAGTTTATTGAGGAAACTTTAGCTGTTTTTAATAGTACCCGAGATGCAAATTTAGCTTTTGTTTACACTGATATACATTTTTTTGGTGAGTACAACTACATACACGGTCAAGAAAACTTGCATAAATATATAGAAACATATAACAATCACGTAACCGTCTGCTCTCTAATTAAGAAGGAGGCGTGGGAGGCTATCTCAGGTTATAACAAAAATATGATATACGGGTGTGAAGATTGGGATTTTTGGATTTCTTTAATTGAAAAGGGATATACAGGAAAAGTTTTAAATAAACCATTATTTTACTATAGACTTCGGAAAGATTCTATGAGCGCGACAACAAAAAAAAATATGGGTTATTTAATTAATCAAATACACAATAATCACAAGAAATTATATATGCCAAAAAATCTAAGCCAACTTAGAAGAAAGGAATTAAATGAAAACAAAATCACACTTTTAAGAAAAGTGTACTCTAAGTTTAGAAATTATTTTCTTTTAAAACAAAATCTACCAAATTTTTACTTTAAAAAACTTCAAAGTAAGCAAGATATTAAATTTTCAATTGTTATTCCATCATACAATCATGCATTTCACTTAAAAAAATGTCTCTCCTCTATTAAAGAGCAGATTTATAAGAATTTTGAAATAATCATCATTGATGATAATTCACCAGATGATTCGGCCCATATAATTAAAAAATTTATTAGGGACAATAAAAAAATAGTGGTGAAGTACGTTCAACATGATGTTAATGCGAATAATTCGAGAACACTGAATGAAGCAATATCTTTAGCAAAAGGAGAATATATCGTATTTGTCGATTGTGATGATGAACTTTTGCCATATTCACTCAATGAAGTGAGTTATGAAATCCACAAAAGTCATGCGGACTATATTAGTAGTCAAATGATTGATATCGATGAAGAAGGAAATGTTATGGTATTTAGACAAAGATTTGAGACAGTAAAGGATTTGTTTAGGGGGATGTTTGCAGGACATCTGAAAGTAATAAAAAGGTCATTATTTGACAAACTTGGCTTCTTTCACAACGACGTTACAGGGTGTCAAGATTTGGACTTTGTTTTACGTACATGGATTAAAAAAGCGAAAATTAAATTTTTAACAAAATATTTATATAAGTATCGATGGAGTCCAAAAACAACTTCAGTCTCTCAATTTAAAATTCAAGAAGATAAGGCGGAGTTAGTAAAGTTAAGAAACTATTATTATCGTGACTTACTAATGGGAAAACTAGATAAGAATTTTATACCACAAGTTTTTATACTAGGTGATGAGGATAAGGAACTAAGAGATTTTCCTTTTAAAGTTTATGTTATTAGAAACAAAAATGAAGTAAAAAAACATAAAAATATTTCTAATAAATATATTATTTCAAACATTACCCTCAACGAAATATATGACCATAAAGATGATTTTATACAGGTGTTTTTTGAACTCACAATGTATAAATCAACTCTAAATAATGTCATCTTTGAAAGAAACCCTAATTTTAAACAAAATTTAAAAATTAATGATTATAGATATTGGAGAAAAATTGAAGACAAATCTTCCCTTGATAAAGTAAAAAACTTAATTGTATGTAGTTTTTTTTAAAACAATCGCTACTCCCCCATCAGGAAGACTAAATGTATCAACCGTTGACGAAATATTTTTTAGTAAATCGTATATTTCTTTGTTTCTATAATTAAAACCGGGGTCTTCATAAGAGTTTCCGCCATGTTTATATATAAAAAAGTCATTATTTTTTATTAGGTCAAATACTTCTTCGTTATTTAAATTTTTAGAAAAGTAAGCGATTGTTCCGATATTGAACGGAAAATTATTAAAAGTAGAATATAACGAAAAATTATTTAAATTAAAATACTGATAATCTCCTAAAAAAATAATAGATGATTTTTTGTTACGTGAAACAATTTTTATTTCTTCTAATATTTCTTTTTGTTTCCAATTCCCTCGCCTGAACGGATAATTAGTCCCTAAGTTTGGTGAAAAAAACAGTATTGACTTAAATTCCCTAGTAATAGAAAATTTTGGGAAAGATGTATTGAGTAAGCTAAAAGATGAAAGTACCAAAATTACTATGGACAAAATTGTTAATGACAAAGTATTTCTTAAATTTTTGAAAACATATATCGCAAGAAAAGCAGTATACACTATGAGAGGATAAGCAAATCTAAAAGCCTTATTGACATTAAAGCTAAGAATAAGCGTAAAGAGAAATAATGAAATTAAAACAATAAATAAATCCTTATTCAAATGAACTTTATTTTTTTGTTTTCTTGCTAAAAATATAAACAATATTATTCCAGCTAGATTTATAGCACCGATGACGTAATTGATAATCTGCAGCCAATATACTTTAAAAGTATTTAAATCGAATATTCCACCCAACGAGTAATTTTTACTCGCTCCACCGAATGAAATATTATAAGTGAAGTCGATAAATATTTTTAAGTTGTATATAACCCATGGGAAAAATAAAATTAAACTAGGGAAAATAAGCATAAATATATTTTTTGGCTTTTTAAAAGTAGAAAATAAAATATAAACATATATCGAAATAATATAAATAATAAACTGTGTCTTAGCTAGAAGGCCGAGTGCCAATAATACACCTAAAATAAAAGATCTCTTTTGGCCAGTAAATTCAATCAATATAAAAAAAATCATTATTCCCATGAGGTAATCAGCCATAAAGATACGAGATAAGCCTACAGAAATCGGAGAAAGGTTTAGGAGGCTAAAAGCTAGGATCTTAATTGGAAGACTCAGATTTTTGTAACGCTGAAATAATGCAAGTAAAAGAATATTATTAAATAAAATTAAAAATAAAAAATAAGGAATAATTGAATTCATGTTTCTACCAAATAGAAAGAAAAAAACGGTCATCAACATATTGATTAACGGAGGTTTAGTTTGGCCAATTTTAACGTATTCAAAAATCCCTTGCATAAATCCAATGCGACTAATGTTATCAAATAGTTTAATGGAATTCTCATAAAACCATGCATCGTCCCATTGCATTGGAACAGTATTATTTTGCAAAAAAAAGTATTGCACTAAGCAGTATAAAAACGTTAGGAAAACGAAAAGCCAATTACTTCTTAATATAGACTTTAATTGTTCCAAAGTCTTTGTTTTCATAAGAATTGCTATTAATATTAAACATATCTACCTCAGGTGTCAAAAAATCTGCCTTAGGTAATGCTATTGCCTTTATATCGCTGTCTTTGCTTAGAAAAACCTCTTGAAAATGTTTATTTCTACTTGGGTATGGGTAAGTCTCATACCAATCGTAATATTTTCTATCATAATAAAAACCAATCGCATCCATTGTAACAATAATATCATTTGTTTTTAAAGTATTTTTTAAATATAGCCCAGCCTCTCTGTAACCGTAATTTCCATAAAGACTAGTAAAAGAGTATGGGCTAATGGAATCATTGTAATTTACTCTAATTTGCCATATAAATAATGAAATGATAAGTAGAGCAATAAAAAGCTTATTAAGTCTATTGATAAATGAAAATATAAAAAGCGCTATTACAACAAATATCCAATATTTTAAGTGAGTAGAATTAATGATTAAATCACGCTGCAGGTTTAAAAATATAGTAAATTTTTCCAAAGAAAATATAATTGTTACTAAAAATACGGATAAGAGTATTATTTTTATATTTAATTTTATTTTTTTAATTAAACTAAGAATTGATAAAATCATAAACGGTATTATTGGAGCAAAATATCGGGGTATAAAATGACCTGTCCAACCGACTATAAAAAAAATCGATAGATTAATAATAATCAAAATATGCCAAAGGACATTTTGTTTATTTATTTTAGATATTGATATTAAGTATAATAATGCGAAAAACGGACTAACCCATACTATCAATCGGTCTATAAGCATAACTCCACCGGAAAAAATATTTTTATTAACTCCGGATAATTTAGGATAAAAAAATGAACTCAAAACTCCCTCTATAATTCCTGTTGGAGCAAGGAATAGAGTTTCATCAAATGACTTTGTATAAAAGTAGAAAAAAGTAAAATACAAAAATATTGCTCCAATACTTGTAGTGAATACTATTGATAATATTTTAAATTCTTTTTTTAAAACTAAGTAAATTAAAAAAGAAATCAAGAAAAACACTGTCGTCTCATGTCTTATTCCAAAACTAATAAAAAATAGAATGAAGTAGGTTAAATAATTTTTTAAAATAGAGTTTTTATTCAAGTTTTCGAACGACAAAAATAAAAGAAAAAGTGATAGAGCCAACACTGTTCCGTCAATTGCAAGTTGGGTAGATAGTTGAACTATATAAGGATTAAAAGCAAATATAAGCAATCCAAACGCGGCTATAAATAAGGACTTAAAGCGTTTTAAGCAATAATAGTAAAAGAATATAAATAAAATAAGCTGTGGTAAAAAAATTGTACTTCTAAATTTTATTGTTTCGCTGAAAAAGCTAAATATTCTAACAGGTATAGAAACAAAGAATAAAAAAAATGGTGGCTTTCCTAGATTTACAGCGTTAGTTTTATTTGGATAATCAATACTTAGGCTGGGCTTATCATTATATTGCTCTCCACCGTAATAGTAAGGAAAACCATGGCTAATAATACTGTTTGCCGATTTTACAACCAATGGCTCCTCCCAAGTTAACTCTTTGTTTAAAAACGGAAGTCTGGAGGCAATTATCAAAAGAAATATAAGAAGAAAAAATATTTTTTTGACCATTTAATGAGCTTGACTAAAAATTTCCTTATATAGCATTTGCAAGAATTTTATTCCTGTCGGAATTGAGCTAGCTTTACTTTTATCACCTATTCTCTGATGCTCTTTTGTTGGAATCTCTTTAATTTTAAAGTTATTTTTAAAAGCTCTGATTGTAAGCTGGTATTCTATTGCGTAACCTTCTGTGTCGGGTTTTAATTTAGCAAACATTTTTTTTGAAATTATTCTGTAACCATTAATAGTATCTGTAACATAAATGCCACTTTTATTAAAGAGTTTGTTTGCAATAAAAGTGAAAGCAATATTTGCCCATTTTCTTGCTGGGAATAACACTTCGTCCTCTTCATTGGCTCCACCTTTCATAAAACGCGACCCAATAACCATATCAAAACCTTTTTTTGCTTCATTTATGAATCTTGGTATATCAGTATAATCTTCATTCCCGTCAGGACTATAAATTAATAGGTAATCGCACTTGGTCTTTTTAAAAGCAATTCTGAATGCTTCAGCTCTCCCTCTTACTTTCTGGATAATATAGCGTATCCTATGTTTTTTAAAATACTCGACGGTACCATCAGTTGATCCCGGATCAACCGCGATTATTTCATTAAATAATTTTTTGGGCAATTTCGGCCATAATTCGGTAATGCCATCGATTTCATTCCATGTTAATATCAACAATCCAATTTTAACTTTTCTATTCATTTTTTAAATAATTTTTTTTATAAAATTCAATAGTTTCCTCAAGACCTTTCTCGATATCGTATTCAGTTTTGAAGCCAACGACCTTTTTTAATAATGTAGTATCACAATTTCTTCGTGGTTGTCCTTCAGCTTTTGTTGTATCAAAAATAATTTTTTTATCGACTTTCGATATTTTTAAAATCAGATAAATTAAATCTTTTATTTTTGTCTCTTCATCAGTCCCTAAGTTTATTGCATTTGGTTGAGTGTTTTTTTCACAAACTTCAAGAACTCCACGTGCAAAATCTTTTACAAAAAGAAAAGAGCGAGTCTGATTTCCGCTTCCCCATACTTTCAAGGGGTTTTCACCAGAGAAAACCCTTCTAATAAGTGCAGGAATCACATGGGAAGATTCTGGGTTAAAATTATCTCTTGGGCCATACGCATTATATGGCCTAACAATCGAAATATTCATCCCATATTCTTTGTTATACCAATCACCTAGCAGCTCTTCTGTTCTTTTTGACCAACCATAACCGATATTTGTAGGTTCCGGCAAGTCAATAAAACCTTCCGATTCTGGAGTGGGAATTGAGCAGTGTCGCGGATAAACACAAGCGGAACTAACAATACAAAATCTTTCAAGATTTTTATTACGGTAGTTGTCAATGAGATTAATAAAAGATAAAATGTTATCTCTGAAGATAGACGCTGGATGATTCATGTTATATTCAATCCCCCCTACTTTAGCAGCAAGGTTAATAACAATTTTTTCATCAGTTATATTGCTTTCAATCTCTTTTTTATTATTTAAATCGACTTGAGTAATTTCTATCTGTCTTTGAATCTGTAAAGGAATTTTTTTCAACTCTTTGTTTCTGACAAAAAGCTTGATCTTCGCCCCGTAAGAATAGAGTATTTCCACCAAATGACTACCAATAAACCCATCACCTCCAGTGACTACCACTTTTTTATCTTTCCAAAAATTTTTCATAATATTTCTCTTGAATTATATCATTTTTACCTCTTTCAAATTAACTGACTTATCAACAATTAATTTGAAAGCCCGTCCTTTTTCCAGGTAGTCTGATTTGACCAATTTATTCATAGGTGGAATAAATTTTGTGTAAGAATGAGTAAGTTTATACAAAAGAAATCTAATTGGATCTCCATGACTTACTATGGCTATTACATTACATTTAGAATTATCAACAATAGTTTTAAAAGCATCAGTCATTCGTTTTACAATATGAGATCTACTCTCATTTCCTAATCGAGTATATTTCTGACCATATTCGTCATTTCCTGATTGATGAATTGTCTTTCTTAACTTAAGATTTTGACCAACCAAAGCTGGGATATATACATCGATTAGATCTTGATTAATTGAAATATCAGGGTGAGATTTAAGATCGCGGCTTAATATCTTAGAAGTATCCAAAGCTCTCTTCAAGGGACTAGTGTAAATCCGCTCAATTCTATCACCGATAGTGTTTATTTTTTTGGCCAAATCAACTATTTGATTTTTCCCCTCAGTGCTCAAAAGAAGGTCAAGTGATCGACCGTAAAAGATTTTCTTAGGATTATCTATTTGGCCGTGCCTTATAAGATAAATAATCATATTTATTTTGAGAAGATGGAGATCAATTCTGAGATTTCTTCATCAGTCATTTCTGGATTATTACCGAAATATAAACCTTGCTCGTTTATAAGCTTAGCATTAGGATAATCCAATTTTTTAAACTCAGACACATATTTTTTAAAGAATGGTTGACTGGTCATATTTCCACCGACTATTGGTCTAATCTCTACCTGAAGCTCACACTTTACGATCAATTCATCACGTATTTCTTTTGATTTGCATATGATAGGAAAAGCAAAATTAGATAAAAGATCTATATGATTGTATTTAATCGGGTAATATTTTTTAACATTTCCATATATCAAGGGGGCTAATTTCATAAAATTTGACTCCCTTTTCGATATTATTTCATCGATAAATTGAAGTTGATAGTTTCCAATGAATCCATTTATTTCAGTCGGTCGAAGATTGTATCCGAGATCATAAAAAGTATAGCGAGAATAAAAGGTCGATTCTGTCTTATGTTGTTTTCTTAATACAATTTGCTTTTCGGGTGGTAGATTACGATCCCATCCATGAGCTCTTACTAGTACGAGCATTGTTGCTAATTCTTCATCATCTGTACAGATTGAGCCGCCCTCAATAGTTGACATATGATGCCCGACAAAAAAAGAAAAAGTACTCGCATAACCGAAATTTCCCAGTAATTTACCTTTATAAACTGTTCCCAATGATTCACAATTATCTTCGATTAAAATAATTTTATTTTTTTTACAAATACGGCTAATCTTATCAATGTCGTCACAGAACCCAAGAAGGTTTGTAATAAACAATGCCTTCAATGGGTATTTTTTTATTATGGCTTCAAGCGTTTTGCTCGATATATTTAAACTACTTAGCTCAACGTCAACAGGGACAGCCTTTAATCCAAGTTGAATAAGAGGCATAGGATTAGTAGCCCAAGTGACAGCCGAAAAACCTACCATATCCCCTTTTTTTAGCTTTCCGAGATTTAATAATGCTTGAATTAAAGCTAAATTAGCCGAGCTTCCACTATTTAAAAAAACCGAATGCTTCCTCTTTTGATATTTTGCAAAATTCCTTTCAAATTTCTCACACTCTTTCCCAATGCTTAGTTGTGTTGCAGATTTAATGAAGTCGTTAAGTTTTTCCTTGGTCTGCTCTTCCTTGTAGAAAGTTGACTTGATAAGTTTTATCATAATTATTTATTTAAATTTTCTTAAGATATTATCTCTAATTCTACAATATCTTTGCCATAATTTAAAGAATCTTGCTGACTTGATAATAGCTATCTCGTTATCTTTTTGTTTTGAAAGCGTGAGCAGATTAGCTATCTCGTTATCTTTTTGTTTTGAAAGCGTGAGCAGATTAGCTATCTCGTTATCTTTTTGTTTTGAAAGCGTGAGCAGATTAGCTATCTCGTTATCTTTTTGTTTAATTATGGCACCAACTTTATTATTTGAATTTTTCCAGCTAAAAGTTTTAATTGCTTTTCCGACTGTGTTATAAACTTTATTGTTATTTTTATTAAAAAAATAATCGCTTACTATACTCAAGAAATTATCCACACTTTTTTTTCCATATTCTACAACCTCACTATAAACCTTTTCAACATTTTTAATGGTTTTTTTAGCATATAAGATATCGTCGATTCCATAAGAAATTCCAGGAAAATTTTCATGGGTTTTTAGGTATGGTTGAAACTTAGCGAGCGTTTTTAGCCAATTTAATTTAGTAATTCCTGCGATTGGATAAATTATGGGGATACAGCCACACAATGCCGCAATAGAATTATAAAACGAATATGGATCATAGCAATAAAAATATTCTTTTTTATTAAAAACTTTAATAATTTCCTCGTAATTTAAATTATCGATTAATAATGAATTTTTTGGATGAATAAGCTTAATATTTTTGTGAAATAATGACGCCTTCTTATACAAATAACAACTTCCACTTCTTTTTTGTTTAAGATTTTTTACTTTCGGATCAATCCAAATTGTATATAAATAATTAATCTTAAACGGGTCGTAATTCGCGTTAAAAGTTGAAAAATGAAAGACTAAATCAGTAGTGCTCCATGTTTTATAAATATCTTTTGAGCAATGAATTCCAAGGTCGCACAACAGCCAGCGAACAACTTTTTTTGCCTTTAATGGATTTCCCTCTATTACTTCTGGATAAACTACTATTGTCGAGTCATCAATGTCGATTAATTTTGCAAAATTATTGCAAAATTCATTTTTATAACCTTTCCCTTCAATTGGATATATGTAAATATCATATTCACTACTTAATAAGTCTTTAGCTAAATTATGAAGTGCTACAATTCCCCCAACTTTGTAGTCTAGTTTATAAGCATATATAACAATTTTTTTTCTAAGAGTTTTGCTTTTCATTTGTTAATTTTTAAATTAAGAATCATCCTTTAAAAACCTAGATATTTTTTTAATATTTCTTAACATTTCTACAGTATTTTTGAATAATTCAACATTCTTCTTATTAATAAAAACTTTTAAGTTATTTAATTCTTTAATTAATAGAGATATTCTATCTTCAAGCTTCACTTTAAAAAATTTATCTAATATATTTACATTATATTTTTCTAGACCATATTCTTTCATTAGACCAAAATGCTTGTAATGATTTTCTAGAGATATAACTGGAATACCAAAACTTAATGGAATTATTTGACCGTGACCCCGCATAGCTAATACAAATTCCGAATTTTTATAAATACCTATATATTCGTCTGATCTATCAAAAGCATATTCACCAAAATTTAAAACAATTGAATTTTTTATTGCGCTTGATATTTTTTTTGAAATTTCTAAATCTTCGTAAACGTGTGGAACGAAAACTATTAAATAACTTAACGAAAGCTTCATTAATATATTAATCATAACCTCAATAAAATCATCCCTCTTTTTAGTCGATTTGAAGCGACTAATTGACTTATCATCTGCAAGCTGAACAATAACATATTTTTTATTTAAATCGCTGCTAAATTTTCTTCCTAACGTAATCCAGAAAGCTGGATCCGCAATTACATTTGCTTTGATACCGGTCTGGCTCAATAATCTTTCATAACTTCCATCATTTCTAACGGAAAAAAAATCGGCTTGTTTTTGGGTTTCTTTTAAATGAACTATTCCCCTTTTCGGGATACCCTTTTCGTTTTTGAAATAATTATACCCTGCAGAATAGACAATAAAAGGAATTTTAATTTTTTTGATATTTTCTTTATTGATTAACCAAAACCAACCGTGTGGCCAATGGGAGCCATGAATTATACCCCCGCCTCCAATAATTAGTAGGTCATACTTTTTATTAATTAAATTAATAAAATAATCGTCGAATATATGACCTTGTAAATTTACTTCTGCAAAAAATGAGATGTTATACAAATGTCTAAATATATTTTTTACTCCAATACCTAATGCATAATCGCCAACATTATAATTTAAACAATATGTATGCAAAACTTTCATTTATTTTTTATTTGTTTAATCTAGTAAACATTCAATTTCGTTTACCGAAAAAACAGGAACTTTATTTTTATTAATAACAGACTGTCTTTCTGAAAATGAATCATCGATAAAAATAGAATTTTTTCTTACGAATTTATATTTGTTTCCGGTTATTGGCAAGTTAATTATCTCACTAAAAATATTATGTGAAATTTTATAAATATTCAAAGTTTTTTTAACGTTTTCTTTATGTTTAGTAATTAAAAATATTTTTTTACCTTTATTTAGACATTGGTAAATAAAGCTAATGAGAACAGTATTAATTCTTTCTTTGAATATTAAAGTATCATCTAAATCGATATATACATTCTCATATTTTATGTTAGTTTTATACTTTGCATAAAGTGCACGATCAATTTCAATGCTAAAATCGTTTTTTGTAATAGAAACTTTCGTATTCATAAAATCATATAAACTCAATAACGGGAGGTTGATTCCTTGAGTTCTTGGTAGTGCCATTGTACCTGCTACCCTAGGAGCAATTTCTAATAATGTTAAGATACCTTTTTCATCTTCTTTGAGTTGAAAAAACCAAACTCCGCGAAAATTTAAAGATTTATTTATTTTTTTAGCGATTTCAAAAAAAATTAGCTTTTCTACAGGAAATGAATTAACGCTTATACCGTTCACTATGCGTCTCCTTTCTCTTCCTTGTGCAAAGAGTAACTCACCGCTTGAATTTGTAAAACAATCGACAGTATATTCTTTACCTGGTAGATATTCGAGTATCAATAATGTCGGGTCCTTTTTTAATGCCAGTTTAACTTCTTCGAGATCATTTGCAATAAGTGCTCCTTTTGATCCTTGACCAATTTCAGGTTTTAAAAAAATAGGAAATAATAACTTGTCGTTTAAATTGTAAATATGAGGAGTTTTTAAAATATTTTTAAAAAAAGAATACGTCTTTTTTTTTGATCGACAGATTTCACATGTTTTTAATTGAGAACCAATGATAGTTGCTTTTATTTTATTTTTATTTTGAATTAATTTTAAAAGGACGCTATCATGCGATGGAAATATAAAGTCAATTTTATATTGTTGAATAACTTTATTTATTGAGTTAATAAAGTTAACATTGTTTACAAAAGGAATTCCATGAATATAATTATTGTAAACAAAACGACCATGATCATTGACTGAAGATGCTCCATAAATTTCAAAGTCTTTTGACCATTCAAGTGATCTATATATTTCAAGTCCAATTTCACTCCCACATGGAAAAACTAACACTTTCTTCATAATGATTTATTCTATTTTAGTTAAAATATCACAAATGATTCTAACTTTATTTATATCAAGCTCTGTAAATAGCGGAAGACATAATATTTTAGAGGCAATATTTTCAGAAACTGGACAACTTTGCTTACTCTCTACATAAGGCAACTTATTAAGAGATGGATAAAAATATCTACGAGGAAAAATATTATTTTTATTTAATTCTTTAACCCCTCTAAGCAATTGGTTTTCGTGTTGAAATAAAATTGGATAATAAGAGTAGTTATATTCACTATCTTTATTTATCTTAGGGCGCTTAAACTTACCTTTTAAAAACTTATCATAAAATGAAAATATTTTTTTTCTTTTTTTTATTATTTGATCGACGTATTTTATGTTGCATAAACCCATAGCGGCTTGAAATTCTGATGCTTTACCATTAATTCCTAAACTAAAATGCTCATCACCGTAATGACCAAATCGCTTTATTAAGTCTATTTTATTACTTGTTGTTTTGCTTTTTGCAACCAGACACCCGCCTTCAATCGTATGAAAAACCTTAGTAGCGTGGAAGCTGCAAATTGATACGTCTCCGTAATCCAACAGGCTTTTACCTTTATATTTAACACCAAATGCATGAGCGGCATCGTAGATAACTTTTAAATTATATTTAGTAGCAATTTTATTTATTTTTTTAACATTGCAAGGATAACCGAAAACATGTACCGCCATTATGGCTTTTGTATTTTTGGTTATTGATTTTTCAATTTTATTAGCGTCGATGCAAAATGTATTTGGTTCAATGTCGACAAATACCGGAGTACATCTTTCCCACAAAATGCTCGAGGTTGTAGCAACATAAGAAAATGGGGTTGTGATAACTTCGCCCTCTGTAATATCAAGGGCGCGTAACGCTATCTGAAGAGCGATTGTACCGTTGGTAACAAAGTGAAAATTTTCAACGTCTAAATACTTTTTAATTTTTTCTTCAAACTCTTTCAATAGTGGCCCTTGATTTGTAAGATAACTTGATTTCCAGATTCGGTCTAAATATTTATTGAACTCAGAAATTGGCGGTAAAAACGATTTAGTAACAAATATACTATCCACTTTGTTTTTCACGAGTTAATTTTACCAAAACTGGATATAATTAGGTGATGGAAAGCCATTTGACTGTCATAATCCCAACTTTAAACAACATTAAAGTGATTGAGTGTTATTTGGGTAACATCTGAAAAATAGTCCTATTTTGCAATGTTATTGCAAAATAGGATGGTTAAGATTACTATTTAACTATGATAATCGATAGATTGTTAGTAAAAACTTTGTCTAAAGCGATTAAAAAATATCCTGTTTTGTTTATTACAGGACCTCGACAATCAGGTAAAACAACAATATCTAAAAAAGTATTTAACAAGTATATATATAAAAATTTAGAAGATCCGGAAACGAGATTACTTGCAAAAAATGATCCAAAGAATTTTCTCACCCAAGCAAATAGGTTAATTATAGATGAGATTCAAAGGGTCCCAGAACTCCTATCCTATATTCAAGTTATGACCGATGCAGATAACAAAAAAAAATTTATTATCACAGGATCACAAAATATACTTGTTTCTCAGAAAATTTCACAAAGCTTAGCAGGCAGAGTAGCGATTTTTAATTTATTACCATTTTCCTTTAAGGAAATAATCGATACGGATTTTGAAAAAAAAGATATTTTTAAACAGTTAATTTATGGTTTTTATCCCCGAGTCTATGATAAACTGCTTAATCCTATCGAATGGTTTCCCAATTATATTCAAACTTATTTAGAAAGAGATGTTAGAGAAATAAAAAATATCATCAACCTGACAGATTTTCAGAGGTTTTTAAAATTATGTGCCGGCAGGACGGGTCAAATTTTGAATTTATCTTCTCTTGCAAATGATCTGGGAACTGCAGTTAACACTATTAAAGGCTGGTTATCAGTACTTGAAGCCACATATATAATTTATTTAGTCCCCCCCTTTTATAAAAATTTCAACAAAAGAATAATAAAGTCACCGAAACTTTATTTTTATGATACTGGATTGGTATGTTCTCTTCTGGCAATAAAAAGTGAAGACCAGCTACAGACGCACCCGCTTTACGGCAATATATTCGAAACTTTCTGTGTTTCTGAAATTATAAAGCAAAACTATAATAATAATTTACACATTAATTTTTATTATTGGAGAGATAAAAGCGGAAATGAAATAGATTTGTTATATGAAAAAGGCAATAAAACTATTGCCGTCGAGATTAAATCCTCCAGTACATTTGCTCAGGAATTTACCAAAGAATTAAATTACTTAGAAAAAATAACCAAAGATAAAATAAATAAAAAAGTAATATATTCGTCGCGGGAAGATACTCGTTATAAAGATGTGTTGCTACAAGGTTGGAAGAATATTGAAATTTGATAAGCAGTAGTTGTGGTTATTAACAATAAAAAGCAAAACCTAGATTTTACGGGAAGAGTAAATAAGGGCCACTGGTCGATAAATCCTGACTTTTTAGAATATATCTCTTAATCCTTTTAATTGTGCTGTCATTCCCGCCCCCATTCGAGGGCAGGCTCCGGCGGGAATCCAAGCTAAATATACTTTTTATAATGTTATTATCGACTGGATCCCCGTCTTTCCCAAAGGGAAGCTTTTGGCTCACGGGGATGACAAACAGTTGGACACAGAAGTCGAAATGGTTGATTAGAACTTATTGATGCGCTAAAGAAGATTTACAGGTCAGAATTAGCCGACCAGTGCCCAAAATTAAAAACTGGCAAATCTAGAATAATAGAAGAGTTAATTAAATACGCAAACATAAATAATTTGGATGCGGTGACGCCGGTTTTACGGAACCCGGATGATAAAAAGAGAAAACGTGTTTGACAGCATTTTTTTGATTTAAATGAAAATATACACCAATTTGGAATCAGATGAAACTTGACAAAAGTTTCGTTTTGTTTCATAATTACTACCATATGAGTAGCAAAAGTGAAATAAAAAACATTAGATTAATAGAAAGTAAGCCTTACTTGACCAAAGCAGAGCTGGCTTTATTACTGGAGAAGAAAGAAAGAAATTTAGACAAAAAAATTATACAACTTATTAGAGATGAAATTTTGATTCCATTAAAAAAAGGACTTTATTTAAGTAGAATTTTTTATCTAAAAAACAAAAATGATATAGAAGAATATTTGTCCAATATTATTTTTTACCCCTCGTATATTTCATTAGAGTATGTTTTGGCAAAAGAAGGACTTATTCCCGAATCGGTTTTCTCTTATACCTGCGTTACCTTAAAAACCACTCGACAATTTAGTAACAAATTAGGAAGATTTACTTACAGAAAAATAAAAGAAAAATTATTCACGGGTTATATTCAGAAGAGTTATTATGACGACTATAAAATTAAAATTGCCACAAAATCAAAAGCTCTTTTTGATTATCTATACTATAAACCTATAAAGAAATTAGAAGAAATTGATGATTTAAGAGTCAATTGGCAAAATCTAAGTAAAGTTGACTTGATGGAATTAGCGCGATACATTGATTTATCCGCGTCAAAAAAAATGATAAAAATTTATAAATATATCCGAAAAAAATATGATAATAAATAATTTAAGAATAATCGTGGATAAAAATAATGACAAGAACTCTCTTTATCTAAGAAATTTATTGAAAGAACAGCTGCAAAACTATATTCTTAATTATATTTATAATTCTCAATATGGTGAAAAGTTTATTTTTAAAGGCGGGACATGCTTAAGATTTTGTTTTGAATTACCAAGGCTGTCTGAAGATTTAGATTTTGATGTTGAGGATTTTTCACGCTTTGATTTTGATAAATTTAATGAAGATATAAAAAATTATTTTTCAACAAAATTAAAGTATGCAGATTTAAATATACAGATTTCCGGAAAAAATAAGATGCTTTATTTTAAGTTCCCTGTCTTGAAAAAAATAAGCTTTCCTGTCAATAAAAATAAACCAACAGAAAATAATCTTTTTTTAAGAATAGATTTGAGTGCTATAAAAGGAAAGAACTTTACAAAGGAAGTATCATTAAAGTCAACTTCTGATTTTTCTTTTATCATAAAAAGATATTCTTTACCTGATCTATTTTCCGGTAAATTGGCAGCGGTTTTATCAAGAGAGAGTTGGGAAGGTAAAGAAAAGCAACCTCGTTTTAAAGGGCGTGACTATTTTGATATTTGCTGGTTAATGCAAAACAAAGTTAAACCAAATGTCCCCTATCTTAAATCATTGATAGATGTAAAATCTGATGAAGAATTATTGAAAAAATTAAAAAATAAATTCCAGGCGGCCATAAAGAAAAGATTAATATTGAAAGACGATTTACTTCCTTTTTTTTCAGACGCCAATTTTGTAGATAATTTTATAAATAATTTAGATAACTTATTATTTAGTCTAATTGCCTACTTGAAATGAAAACCGGATTAACAATTGTTATCCCAACCTACAACAACACAAAAGGACTGAAATGTCTACTTAATTATTTTAGGGGAAAGCCTTACAAGGTTGTGGTGGTTGATAATAGAAAAAAATCTTGGATTCGCAGGTGGTGTAAATAGTGTAGGTTTAAAAGATGAGGTAAATACCGAGTGGATGCTGATACTGAATAATGACATCGAGTTCGACGAAGTCGAACAAGTTCATAAAGTCTATAAAGTCCGTAAAGTTCATAAAGAAAATACAATAGATTATTTAATAAAATTTGCAGAAAGTAATAAGTTGGATAGGGTAATGTAAGGATTAAACGGATGTGATGATTTTTATATTGTTATTTTTTTAAAAACTAAATCAATATATTCCAATTCTTGTTCATCAATTAAAAAAGGCTGAACCTGTTTCTTGAGGTAATTAAAAAGGTTATGGTTTTTTTCATACCAACTTCTAAGTAATAAAAAATAATCATCCATAGTTTTTATATTCTTGTCTTTTAAGAATTTTATTTCAAAATTTGGCTTGATATTATGGGAAAGTAGTTTGGCGATATCATATAGATCTCTTCCCCTTTCCATTTTCCTCGTAAACAAAGCTCTTGTTTTAAAACTCAGGAGAGTTGAAGAATCATAAGTAAGAGCTGTTTGCAAAAAACCAAATTTTGAAAAAATCTTTTCTAACGGTTTAATTTTATCTTCAGGATAACTAAAATCGAATTTAATGACAAGCTTTTCTTCTATCATTTGACTTATTTTAAGATCAAAAAGAAGCGTCTTGTATTTAAAATACGCAGTGACTCCATTCTCTTTTGACTTAAATTTAAAATCAATCTGACCTTTTTCATTACCTGTCTGTTTTTCAATTATTTTTTCTAAAATAGATTTGATGGAAATATCTTTTTTAAAAAGGTCAAAATCTAAATCTTCGGATAATCTCTTATTATCATACAAAAACCGTAAACTGGTTCCACCGGTAAAAATAAAGTACCGACTATCTTTTATATTATAAAGATGATAAAGAATTTGAGTTTGGAGGAATTCTCTAATAATGCCTCTTTTTTTAGTTTTCGGAATGCCCAATCTCTCTCCTTCTGACAAAATCTGTTCCCAGAGGTTTTTATTGACCATTGACATAAGATTTAAGGAACGAAATAATAACTTTTTTTTTAAGAAGGGAAAGTAAGGATGATAGTTTCTTCCAGGAAATATCATTAGGTAAGGTCAATCTCATTTCTTTGAAATAATCAGAAGTATTTATTTCTCTTTGATTAAGATAAATAAAATCAAAAAGGGCCTTTTCTGGCGTAGCTATTCGATATAAATAATTATCGCCGGTAATTAATTTAAATCCAAAAAATAAATCTAATTTAATTTTGCGGTAAGAAAAAACACCATAGTTTGTAGTAAATTTTTTTGTTTTTTTTATAGTGACCGATGTAATTGAATAAGAATATTCAGGAATCATTCCATAAAAAGATAAAGCTGATTCAAGACTGATATAAGAACTCTGATTAAAATAGGAAGCGAGTAAAAATTCCTCTTTTATTTCAGTTTCCTTTAGTTTGTAGATGCCTTTTATAATTCTTTCCAGAGTTTCTTTTTTTACCCAAGATTTAAGATTTTGCTTAATTGTCTGCTCATTATCGTTCGGGAACCATTTAAGTAGATCAATATATTTAAATACAGGGTAATCTTTAGCTTTTAATCTGAATGTTTGAAAGTCCATAATTCTTTTGATGATATATTTATATCACTACAAGAATTATAGTTTATTATATTTAAGTTTGTCAATAAGAATCTGAAAAAATTTTACCAAATCCAGATATAATAAAGTTATGGAAAGCTATTTAACCGTCATAATTCCTACTTTAAATAACATTAAAGGACTTATATATTTGAAAAAATATTTTAATAACAAATCATACGTCATTAGAATAATCGATAATTCTAAAACCAATCTTGGATTTGCGGGAGGAGTAAATAGCGCAGGTTTAAAAGACGAGGTGAATACCAAGTGGCTGCTGATACTTAATGATGACATAGAATTTAATGACAAAATATCAAATAACAAATCACAAATAACAAATGAATCACAAATTATAAATAACAAATATCAAAACACAATAGAAAAGCTAATTTTTTTCGCTGAAGAAAATAAACTTGAGGCGGTGACGCCGGTATTGAGAAATCCGGATGGTGGAATCGAGAATTTAGGTTTTAGGGTTTTGCCGTATGGGAAAATTGAACTAATAAACAAATATGACAAATATTCAAATAATCAAATAGATGGGATAACAGCGGCATGTTTACTTATAAAAACAGAAGTGTTTAAAAAATTAGGAGGGTTTGATGAAAGCTTCTTCGCATATTTAGAGGATGTTGATTTTTTTCTAAGAATGAAAAAGATGGTCCCGCCAAAGGCGGGAGGCAAATTATCATTTGGAATTGCTTATGATATTGAGGTCCTACATAACCATATGGCGACTTCAAAGACGATGGGAAATTTTAAGGCGAAGCAGGATATGATAAATTGGTGGAGACTGTATTTTAAACACCCGAACAAGTTTAAATTTAATTTGGAGTTTGTCATTGAGAGGTTGAGGAATGTGGCGGGATTTGTGAAAGCGAGTTTTAATATTAAGTAATTTTCAATTTTCAGTTTTCATTTTTCATTGAATTTTCAATTTTAAATTTTTCATTTAGTATTAGCGGCTGATTTGGAAAATATCATTGTGAATTCTTGAGCCTCTTTCCATAAGGATCGGCACTCAGGAATTAATTCCTTTACGCATTTAGCTAGCATTCTCAACCAGTACTTAGTTTCTTTACTCTCTTTTTACAAATATATATTTTGTTCTTAAAGTCTTTTCTTGATGAGGCGCCATTGGCCTCACAATAGTTTGCACCGATACTAGTACCAGCCCTTATAAGTTGATTAACAATTGGTATCGTAATAAAGGTGTTAGGGGATTTTTTACACAGATCTATTATTTTTTCACTAAAAAAAGCGGTTCTCTCCTCAAGATTATATTTACTTGATAAATTATTCATTGATAAATAGTTAAGTGAAAACTTATTGAAAATTGTAAATTGAAAAATGAAAATTGACTATGGATTATATGATTTAGCTATTGACATTATAATTGGCTTTGTTAAAATTAAGTTAGTTTAACTCTACTCCGCCTAACGGCGGAGGTTTTTTTTGGCTTTTTGGACTTTTTCTTTAATGTCTTCAATGAATATGTATTTATGCGCTATAAGTTTGAGTTCCCAAGATAGCATTCTTCTTGAAGACACAATGATGACGAGCTTTCCTAGATCTTTAAGCCTTTTTACCAAATAATGGAAATCTGAATCACCGGAAAATAGGATTAATACATCCACTTCTGTTCTATCAAGTAAAATATCTACGGTCATTTCAACATCAAAATTTGATTTATAAATATATCCTTGATTTGTTTTAATCCTTTTTAAAGATTTTGTAACAGTGGCGATCCCGATGTGATCGAAATAATTAAGATATTTAGCCATCTTAAAATCATTTTTTTTAATCCCCGTGTAGTATCTAATTTCTAAGATGTTATAGCTATTTTTTAGGTACCTTTTCATTTTTACCCAATCTATAGACCAACCAATATTTTTTTGAGTGTAGAAAATATTAGCTCCATCAATATAGACCTTTGATCTTGGTTTAATCATTATTATTAATAATAAAGGCAATGATTTTTTTGTCTAGGGACTATATGCTACAAGGTAGGGAGAGTGGGGCAAATAGAGGCTATGAAATAAACAAATAATCAAATAAGCAAATGTTACAAATAAATAAGATAATTAGGTAAGAAGGTCTTGGTATTTTGAGAGGGCTTCTGTAATGTCTCCAAAATAGATTTGCTTGCCGGATTTAAGAAGAAGACCGCGAGTACAATACTGACCAATCATCTCAACGCTGTGGCTTACCATAATCATAGTTGACCCCTGATTTTGAAATTCTCGAATTCTATCTAAACATTTTTGCTGAAACTTACTATCCCCGACCGCCAGGATTTCATCGACTAACAAAATATCGGGGATTTCGGCAACGGCTACCGAAAAAGCTAGTCTCATATACATACCGGATGAATAAAATTTAACCGGCTGGTCCATAAAGTCCACAAGCTCAGAGAATTCAACGATGTTTTTATAGAGTTTGTCCATTTCCTTTCTTTTAAATCCAAGGATTGATCCGTTAAGATATACGTTTTCACGACCAGTTAACTCCGGGTGAAATCCGGCCCCTAGTTCAATCAGCGGGGCAACTTGTCCTAGTACAGTAATTCTTCCATCACTCGGCTTGGTGACTCCAGCGATAATTTTAAGAAGGGTCGATTTACCTGAACCGTTTTTTCCCATGATACCGAGCGACTCACCTTTCTTCACTTCAAAGTTGATGTGGCTGAGCGCATTAAACTTCGTCCTTGTCTCTTTGCCACCAAATAAGGCAGGGAGGAATTCCTTGAAAGTCTTTTGCTTTTGTAAGCTATAGACTTTACTTATATTCTCGGCCTTTATAGTTGTTGTTGTCATATTCGCCTTAATAACAAATCACAAATAATAAATAACAAAATATTTTATAATTTAATATTTATTATTTATTATTCTTTTGTTATTTGATATTTATTATTTAATATTTGTTTAAACATAGTCTGCGAATTGTCCTTCGGATTTTTTAAATATATAAAATCCAAAAACTAATACAAATAACGACATAAAAAAAGCAATTGAAAGACTTGAATAATTAGGCTGTCCTCCACCTAAAATTGTCTGCCTATAGGCATTTATGATCACAGACATTGGATTTAAAGAAAATATAAATCTATATCTCTCCGGAATTATATCAACCGGGTACATGATGGGGGTAAGATACATCCATAACATAGTTATTAAACTCAGAAGATATTGGATATCCCTGTAGAATAGGTTGAAAGAAGCGAGAATAAGAGATAGACCCATTGTAAAAATTATTTGTATAGAAAATATCGGGATTACCCAAAGTGCAGTAAGACTAATATTTGTCTTGAAGAGTGTAAAGAAAACAACTAAAACAATACATGAAAAAAGAAAATCAACAAATTTTGCAATAATGGTCGAATATACAAGGATTTCCCTCGGAAAATAAATTTTGGTTATAAGATTACTATTGCCAACTAGTGAGTTAGAAGCGGAAGTTAAACTGCTAACAAAAAAATTCCAAGGTAATAGACCGACTGTTAAAAAAATAATAAAAGGTACTCCTTGTGACGGAACATTTAAGACGACGGAGAAAACGAAATTCATCACAATTAGCTGAAACAAGGGATTCAAGATAACCCATGCGTACCCTAAAACAGATTGCTTATATCTTTGATTAATTTCTCGATATGCGAGATTCCAAAGTAACTCACGGTAGTACCACATGAGCTTTAAGTTATTGCGAAGCTTGGGAAGCTTTTCCATGTATTAATTCTACCAATTTAATTTTCAGGGTGCAATTTCGTTGACAATATTCTCGGATTTGTGACTATAATATAGATTCATAAGGCATGATTAAGCAATTATTAGAAATCTACAAAAGAAATCGGGTAAAACTCCTCATATTTTTGAGCATATTTGGGCCGGCGACGATTACCGCGATGGCTGATAATGACGCGGCAGGAGTCGCTACTTACGCAATTGCGGGAGCAAAATTGGGATATCCGATACTTTTTATACTGGTTTGGGTGACAGTTCTTTTAGCTATAACTCAAGAAATGGGATTAAGAGTTAGTCTGGTATCTAGAAAAGGTCTAGCTGATTTAATAAGAGAGTATCACGGCGTAGGGACATCGATACTTATTTTCTCCGCCCTTTTGATAGCCAATATGGGAGTTATAGTTGTTAATATGGCGGCTTTTAAAATGACCGCCTCAATTCTTAATCTTCCTGCAGTCCCATTAATTATCCTCATGGTTGGATTGATGTTTTTGTTTGTTATTAAAGGCGACTATAAGTTGACGCAAAACATTATGCTTTTGACTTCATTTTTTTACTTAGCCTATATCTTTTCTGCTTTTAAAGCTAATCCAGACTGGAGCCTGGCTTTTAGTAATTTAGTATGGCCACAGGGAGTCAATTTCACCCCAGATTATTGGAAAAATTATTTAATTATCGGACTTGGAGTAGTTGGAACTACTATTACTCCTTGGGGGCAATTTTTTATCAGTAGTTTTGGCTTAGATAAGAAAATAAGCGCTACAAAAATTAAATACTCTCAGGTTGAAGCATACTGGGGGGCATTTTTGACAGACTTCTTTTCATTTTTTATGATAGTCGCAACCGCCGCTACCTTATTTTCTCATGGGATTCAATTGACTGATGGTAATCAGGCGATCATTGCCATTGAGCCTTTTGCCGGAAAATTAGCCGCTCTACTTTTTGCTTTCGGGATTATGAATGCAGGATTTATGGGAGTTGTGATTGTTGGATTAACAACTACTTATGCATTTTCTGAATTTTTTGGACTCACCGGAAGCTTGGACGCCCCTTTTAATAAAAGTAAAATTTTTTACTCTTTTTTTATCGGGCAAATATTAATTGCCTTTTTAATCGTATTATTTCCAGTAATTGATCTTTTTAAGATTGTTGTGACCGTTCAAATATTAAATGCTATGGCATTACCGGCAATTTTCTATTTTTTAATCAGATTTACAAACAATTCAGAGATTATGGGAAAATATGTAAACACTAAGTTCCAAAAATGGTTCGCAATCGGAGGGACTGTGATAATCGCCTGCGCTTCTGTATTTGCAGTCTATACGACGCTAACCTCAATGTAAATTTGTGAGCGATTCAAGATTGCCAATCCGAGAGTCATGATTTTCAAGCATTCTTTGTTGGCGCTTGGTTACATCTTGTAACTCAACTATTTGTCGAGTTATTAAGGTTACTATCTCTGTTCTAGTTTCGCCAATGGATCTAATTACTTCCATGAATCCCCTGCTCATTTCGTCCTTTGTAGCATAAGCTCTAAGCTCGCTCTTCAAGTCATCCTTCGTTGGATGTGCTTTTAGATCAGCTTTCGTTGCAAAACCCTTGAGCTCGTTCTTCAGATCTTCCTTCGTTGCATAAGCTCTGAGCTCGTTCTTCAGATCTTCCTTCGTTGCATAAGCTCTGAGCTCGTTCTTCAGATCTTCCTTCGTTGCATAAGCTCTGAGCTCGTTCTTCAGATCTTCCTTCGTTGCATAAGCTCTGAGCTCCTTTTTGAGGTCATCCTTAGTCGGAAATATTGTTTTGAGTTTATTAATATCTTTATCAGAGATCATAAGTTAAGTAATTTAAACAAATAATTTTTAATAAATCAATCTTAAAACATGTAATTTTATTTGTCAGTCGCATATATGCTACAAATGTATAAGATTGGAGCATAAAGACAGGTAAATATTTAAAATATGCGACTTATTTTTTTATTCCCATGTTTTAATGCAGGTAAGTGGCAGCTAGGCAACTTGACAAGAGATAGACATTTTTGTATCTTAAACTAACTATGAAAAATCTGGCGCTGGTATCGTAAACAGTTGATAAATCTTCACTTTAAGCGGTCCTAGTAATCTAAAGTACTCTTTTTCTTCTGAAACGGTCGGTTTTCTTCGTTTTTTGCTACATTTAAGAATGATTACCTGTCCCAAATGTAAATCA
>Ga0209211_10003512_pt1 | contig 25411 bp, 29 predicted proteins | sample RifGroA2_FD_183992 | JGI IMG/M metagenome (GOLD analysis project Ga0209211, IMG submission 183992) | Groundwater microbial communities from Rifle, Colorado, USA - Groundwater A2 (SPAdes) (version 2) | ecosystem: Environmental > Aquatic > Deep subsurface > Groundwater | place: Rifle, Colorado...
GGAAATATGTGGAGTGTCCATTATTTCTTCCGCACGCCGAACCAGCCGACCGGATCATCGCGGCCACCGCATTATCACTGGGAGCGGCACTGGTGACCAAGGATGATAAGCTGCGCAGTTACCCCCATCTTAAAACGGTTTGGTAACGCCTCATTTTTCCTGTATTCTCAAAAAAAACAGGGGCAGTGAAGAGGGAAGAGATATTATGCCCCCGGTATTGCCCTGCATGTTAAGAGAGATGAAAATAACCTAACATAAGGCCCAAAATCCACCCAATGCACACGGCCCCGCCAATCCATAAGATTAACTTTAAAGCCCAATCCCCCAAAGATATTTTCTTTGATGGTTTTTTCTCCGCAGAACCAACTTTTAATTCTTCCTTCACCTGCATATCTAAATCAGCCAACTTGCTCAAAGTGCTTTTCTCAAAATTAATTGGCTGCCTTGCCTTTTTTGCTCTTAATAGTGGCTCTGTATCATCACACTTTGGAGAAGTACCAGGTTTTGCAGGAGTTTGCATCTTGCAGGTATGGGATTCCTCAAGTCGGACAGTGTTACACTTTGGACAGGTTGACTCGCGTCTTGAGAAGTTGTGTCCGCAACTCTGACAGCTTGCTAAAAGCCATGGAGGTGGTAGGTTTGCCAAGGATGATTGAGATGGAGATTCCCAATCAAGGGGCATTCCGCATTGCGTACAAAATTTTATAACTTCCGCAGTTGAAATTTTAATTTTATTCAATGAACCGCAGTTTCTGCACTCCGCTCTATCGTCAGGCATTTTCCCTTTCTCCTGGAGGCACGAGTTATAGTCAAATCTGGTGTATGGGGAAATAAGGAACATGGCGTATCCTGTCGGTTGATCGCCACGACGATCACAATAAAACCCAGGAGGATATGCCATGCCCAAATCTACCCCAACTGATCTTTTACAACAAGGGGGTACCTACTGGACGTTGCTCGCTAATCAGCTATTGTCTAAATTAGAAAGATAGAAAGCAACTTCCCTCGGAGGCACCTCGATTGTTCTTGCATATTAAACTCGGCTCCGGCTATACTGCATACTACATTTGTGGCAACTTGCGACAGGAGAAAAATAATGAGCATTTCCATCCGCATCGATGATGCACTTTACGAAACCGCCAAGTCACGCGCCAGAGCCGAAATGCGTTCTATTCCGCAACAAGTTGCCTACTGGGCCAAAATTGGGCGCGCTGCGCTGGACAACCCCGACCTGCCTATCGAGTTCATCCGCGATACGCTATTAGCAATGGAAGAGGATTCAGAGCCTTTCGAGTTACCCAAGCCATGAGTGTGCAGCTTGAACAAAAGCCTGCCTTCAAACGGGTCTACAAAAAACTATATGACAATCAGCGCGAAGCCGTACACTCGGCAATCCGCGCCGTAATTGCCGATCCGGAACTTGGCGAAGAGAAAAAGGGTGATCTCGTCGGCGTATTCGTATACAAATTCGACTGCGTCAATCAACACTACCTGCTGGCCTATCGATGGACTGAAAACAAACGTGTATTGTTAGCGCTTGGCCCACACGAAAATTTTTACCGTGACCTAAAGCATTGAAACGAAAATTCATCCGCAGATATTTGGTCAATGGGGTTTACGGATTTTGCCAGAATTGATATCATCAAATGTCAGCAAGTCACATTTGGCCCCCCCCCATAATGAAGAGAACGGGGAAATACGGGAAGTGTCCCCTTGTTTCCCGCTTTTTTTTCAGTTTGTCGGGGAATAAATGGTGTCTATTAAACTAACTGACTGAAAATACATAATCGAGGTCAAAACATGACAACCATCACCTTTGACACATACAAATTTATCCAGAAACTCAAAGATTCTGGCATATCCGAGCCGCAAGCAAAAGCGATCCTGGAAACAGTTCAGGAGGCGCACGAGACCGCCGACCTTGTCACCAAACAGTACCTGACCGCCTCTTTGGCAGAAACCAAGCTCGACATCATCAGGTGGGTGGCTGGCCTGCTGATTGCTCAGGCCGCGATTGTTGCCGCTCTGGTTAAATTGCTGTAATAACAAACAGCGTTCCCGGATGCCCCTCTGACGCTAATCAACAAATGAACACCGGCCCTGGATTGGGCCAGCTCTAGCCAGCCGCCTCGCTTCCTTTCGATGTTAAGGCCCATACTCCCGGCGAAGTTTCATTTACAGATTAAGGCGGCCTGTCTCGGCGACGAATTCAGGGCGGAAATCAAGTCGGCCTTACCACGCATCCAGGCGTGGCCCTTGTCTTGCCCGGTCGAGCGGGGAGATATCCGCCGCCTGACCTTGAGCCGCTTCCCCTACAAGTTGCTATACTCGGTTGAAAGCGACCACATCTACGTCATCGACGATCGCCCACCAGCACCGCAAGCCCGAGTATTGGATTGATCAGGGATCTGGTCAGTGAGACGCAAGGACTAGCGAAACATCGAGAATTCTGGCACGGAATTCGGGGCATTTTGATCTGGTTGACAGGAATTAAGTATTATGTCCCCGGAATTGGTCTGTCGCGCCGTGATTGCCGATCCGAAACTTGGCGAAGAGAAAAAGGGTGATCTCGTCGGCGTATTCGTATACAAATTCGACTGCGTCAATCAACACTACCTGCTGGCCTATCGATGGACTGAAACCACACGTGTATTGTTAGCGCTTGGCCCACACGAAAATTTTTACCGTGACCTAAAGCATTGAAACGAAAGTTCATCCGCAGATATTTGGTCAATGGGTTTATGGATTTTACCAGAATTGACATCATCAAATGTCAGTAAGTCACACTTGGAACTCCCCCATGATGAAGAGAACGGGAAAATACGGGGAGTGCACCTTATTTCCTCCTTATTTCTTCCCAAAAAGCTGATTTTCCAGACTTGGCCCCACTTATTCTTTAAATCAGCGAACAATTGGTTAAGAGCGATCCCACCCTGCTGACTAATCAACAAATAAACACCGCCCCTGGCTTCTTGACCATTATTACATAACCATTGACACGCGTAGACCCTGTGTATAAGGTCAATGCTTGATTTCAGGTACATTTATAATGTGTCAGGCAGTTTGCGTTTTTTGCGTTTCATAAATCTAAAAAAGGATCTACCGATGCGATTCAATTCCATTCCCGCTGTAACCATGGCTTTGGCGCTCGTCGCGCTGGCTGGCCCGGCACGAGCAGAGGTCACCCTGAACGCGGGTGCTCGGTTGTCCCATGACAACAACGTCAACGGCTCGCCCGACACGCCGTCCAAGGACAATCAGCGCAGCGACTACTATCTCTCGTTGAGCACTGCCGCTGTGTACTTCACGCCACTCGACGCAGCACAAACCCGCTATTTCATCGGCCAGATCGGCGCACTCTCTTCCACCTACAACCAATTCGACAACCTCGACAGTTCCGCGCTGGTGACGAGCGCGGGGCTCTACCAGCAGCTTTCCCCCACCTGGTCCGGCCAGATTACGGGGCGCGGCTTCATCCGCAATACCAAACAGGACGATCGCGATTCCGACGGCCTGGGCGGAACCCTCGAAATCAAGAAGCAATTGAGCCAGACGTTGTGGATCAAGGGGGTTGTTGACTACGAGGACAGCAAGGCCAATCTCACCACCTTCAGCTATACCGGTAAAACCTATGGTGTGAATCTGGGCTACCTGCCGCTCAAGGATACCTTCGTCAACCTCGGCTACAGCTACTCCAAGCGTGATTTTGAGAGTGCCACGCCTTTTGTCAGCAAATCGAAAACACTGTTCGCCGAGGTGTCACAACGGCTGGCGAAAAACTGGTATTTAAACTTCGGCTACGCCCATGGGGACAATGACTCCAACTTCGCCGGAACAGCCTACACCAACCACATTGTGTCGGCTGGCGTAAGCATCAGTTACTGACCCCATCAGGAGATTCCAATGAAAATCAAACTTGCAGTTTTAACAGCGGCATATGCTCTACTCTCCATCGGCACTGCCACGGCGGCGGATCAGCCTGAAAATAACCAGCCAGCCCCGGCGACTGAGCAAACCGCACCTGCCAGCCAGGTTGTCGGCTTCGGTAGCGGCACCGGTATAGGCCGGGGCGGCGGCATCGGCAGCGCCAGCAGCGTAGTCGACGGCTTCGGCTCACCAGTCAGCAGCAGCGGCGCGGGCAGTCAGATTTTCGGCGGCGGCTTCGATCAACAGCAAACCGCCGGCTCCGGCCCGCTTTCCACCAGTCCTGCGGCAGGGGCTGGCGGTGGGGCAGGCGGACCGCTGGGGCCGTAATCTGCCCGACGCGACCTGGATACGGCGCAATATCGAACCGGTAAGGGGGATCGCCGCACGATCCTTCAAGCAATTAGACGAGGAGCCTCGAAATGAATGATCAATATCGCCGCAGGTTAACCACCGCAAGAAAAACCCCCACGCCAATCAGGCTCGCTCTCGCCGTGACCCTGGCTTTGGCGGGCTGGGGTTCGGCGGCGCTGGCGACCAATGATCCGATTCCCGGCGTCCCGGACTATGGGCAGTCGGTAACTTCTACCGCTTCAGTTTCTGCCGGTGCTCCATCCGCAAATGGCATAGCGGGCGGCCCCATTCCAGGACCGAGCCAGCCAGCCGGTGTCGTTTTCACCTCCGAAAACTGGAACGCCCCGCAGACAGGGCGCACCCCACCCGCTTCAGCGGACGGAGCCGGAAAACCCTCGGGCATCGTCGCCGTTACAGTCGTGGATGACCCGTCTGCGGTCGGCGACCGGGCAGCCCTACCTCCCAAGGGCGGGGACAACAAAACGCCACCGGGCATTGCCCCGCGCAAAGCGGGCGGCCATGACCCCACGCAGGAATACTCCTCCGCTCCCATCCCAAACAACGAGAACGTAAAAGCCGCAATAGTTCGTAACCCCGAGCCCTTCAACAATCCAAAAAACGACTCCGCCAACAGCGACGGCAGCCTGAGTATCTTCGATCGATGGGGAAATCTGCCTACTGACACGTCGGTTGAGCCTGCCGGGCCACCAAGTACGATCAACACCAGCCGTTCCAATATTAAACATCCCACTAAAGTGGATGCCGGCGGGCTCAAGTCCGACGGCACCGACCCGCCACCGAAGGAGGATGGGGATGACCCGGCGCCGATGGCAGGCGAGCCCATCCCCGATGGTTATCCCTTCCCGGTTCCAGGCAAACCGGGTGGGAGCACGGGTGAGCCCACCAAAAAAGCCCCCACTGCCCGAACCGCTCCCAATCCAGACAGTGGCGCTGAATCGCTTCGGGGAGGCACCATCACAGGGTCCGTCACGGTGAGCGGTACCGGGGTCGCAGGCATCTCCGGTTTTCCTGCCGATGCTACGTTTCCGAGCACCTACGAGAATGCCCAATCGGACAATGACCAGAAGAACAGCGATCCCCCGGTTGCAGGGTTTGGTACCGGCATGAACGGTAGTCCCGGCGTTGGCCCGGCGATGGACGGCATGGGCGGCATGAATCCGATGATGGGTCCAGGCGGACGGGCCAACCCGATGATTGGCCCGGGCGGAGCGGCAGGTCCCGGAAATCCGATGATAGGGGGAGGCGCAATGGGAGGGCGCCCTTAGGCGGATCACCTTGCCTCCATCGGTTTTTATGAGACAGGTGAAACCTTTGAATGAACCAGGACCGTGCAGATTAAAAAAGCGCCTCGTCTCCTTTCAGCTCCTTTGTGTCTTTCTTGTGGTTATGACGCTGTGGAGTGTGAACCTTTGCCCGGCGGCAACTCCCGATCGTTTTACCTATCCAGCCGAATGGCAACCGCACGACGCCATGTGGATCGGATTCAGGACCCTTGCCGAAGGCAATAGCCACGACCTGCTGCTCCAGCAGGTCGTGAAGTCGCTGGTTTCCCATGTCCGCGTCAAGGTGATTGTCGAGGAACAAAACCTGCTCCCAGAGGGGAAGGCGTATTTCTCGGCGCTCGGTTTGAATCCCTCCGACTTTGATCTTGTCGTGCAAAAACCCACTCATTTCTGGTTTCGCGACCCTGGCCCGCTCTTCCTCATAAATCATACGGGACAGCTGGCGGTCGGAGATTTTCAGAACAGCAACTATGCCAATGTTGCACCGACGCACTTTTCGCAACTGGCTCTGGCTTATGAAAAGATCGACAAAACCGTTGCCCGGCAATTGGGTCTCGAAACCATCCCCTCGCGCGCCGTGCTGGAAGGTGGCGCTTTTGAGGTGAATGGCCAGGGGACCATTTTGCTCTCAGCGGTGACCGCAAAGAGGAACCCGGAGTTCACACGAGGTGACCTCGAAACGGAGATTTTGCGCACACTGGGGCAGCGGAAAGTTGTCTGGCTCAAGGACGGCCTGGCAGAAGACCCGTCCGGGTTCAGTCGCATCGTCGGAAACTATTGGGGCGTTGGAACGGGTGGGCATACCGATGAATTTGTGCGCTTTGTCGACAGCAGTACCCTGCTGCTGGCCTGGCCGGACGCGGAGGATCAGGCCAGCGGCAACCCTCTGGCTCGGATCAATGCACGGAGAATGGCCGAAAACCAGGCACTGTTACGCCAGGCCACCGATCAGGATGGACAACCTTTCGAGGTCATCCATTTTCCGGTTCCAGACCTGCTCGTCAGGCCCTACCAGATTCCAGAGGCAGAGATTGAGGTGTTTCGCCAGCAAGATCCGCTGTTGAAAATCGGGGATACTGTTTTGCTGACCGCGGCTACCAGTTATCTGAATTATGTGATAACCAATGATGTGATCCTCCTCCCTGCTTACTGGCAGCAAGGTCGACCGGTGAGCATGAAGAAAAAAGATCGGCAAGCCAGGGCGATCATGGAAAGATACTTTCCGAAGCGGGAAATCATTCAACTCGATCCAACGACACTGAACTTCCTTGGCGGCGGGATGCACTGCATTACCCAGCAACAGCCCGCAACCCACAAGTAAACCATGGGTTCTGTCGAGTAGACCGGTTTCTCCCTGTGGGAAAACAGGGGCAACTAAGGGGTCAGACTTGACACGAAGCCCCTCTTTGTGTACGACTTAACGTACGCAAAGGAGGAGAGTCAATGACCACACTTTCCGCTACGGAAGCAAGAAAATGCCTGTACAGCCTCCTTGATAACGTGGCTGAATCCCATGCCCCGGTGCAGATCGTGGGCAAGCGGCACTCCGCGGTTCTCATCGCCGAAGAGGATTGGCAGGCCATCCAGGAAACCCTGCACCTCATCTCGGTGCCCGGCATGCGCGAGTCCATTCAGGAAGGGCTCAAGACCCCGGTGGAGGAGTGCGACCCGGAGCTTGGGTGGTGAGCTGGCACCTGGTTTTCACCGCGCAGGCCCAAAAGGATGCCCAAAAGCTCGTCCGCGCCGGGCTGAAACCCCAAGCAGAGCGCCTGCTGGAAATACTCAGAGAAAACCCCTACGGCAATCCCCCGCCCTACGAAAAACTGCTCGGCGACCTGACCGGCGCCTGTTCCCGGAGAATCAATATCCAGCACCGGCTGGTGTACCAGAGCCTCGATGCTCTAAAGACCGTGAAGATCCTTCGCATGTGGACGCATTATGAATAGCCTACAATGAAAAAATATCAAGATCGCAACAGAGGCGCGGGGGCATGAAAAAGATATTTCTGAGCATCATCCTGCTGCTCGCCATCTGCACGCAGGCGCTGGCGGAATCTTCCCTCTGGAAAGTGCAGAAAGGCGAGTCCGTGCTTTTTCTCGGCGGCACATTCCACCTGCTGCGCCCGTCGGACTTCCCTCTGCCGCCTGAATTCGCCAGAGCCTACCAGGCCTCGGACTTCCTTGTCTTTGAAACCGATCTCGGCAAATTCAATGCCCCCGCCACGCAGCAGAAGCTGATGGCGCAGGCCATGTACGCCGACGGCTCGACCATCGACAAGCACCTCTCCCCCGAAACCTACAAACTTCTCGGCGAATACTGCGCCTTAAAGGGGGTACAGCTCGAAAACATCAAGCACTTAAAGCCGTCAGTTATTTCCCTTGCAATGACAGCTCTTGAACTCTCCCAATTCGGCGTTGCCCCGGAAGGCGTCGATCTCTTCCTCTATCACCTGGCCATTCGGGACAAAAAGGGAACGGCAGGGCTTGAGAGCATCGACGAACAGATCCAGTTCATCGCGACCATGGGAGACGGGGATGAAGACGCATATGTCACCTATTTCCTGAAAGACATCGAGTCCATCAGGCAGGATTATGAAACCATGGTGGCGGCCTGGAAAAAGGGCGACACCGTGAAGATTGATGCTCTGTTTGTGGCGGAACTCAAGACAAAAATGCCGAAGCTGTACAAGGAACTGCTGACCGACCGCAATGCGAAGTGGCTGCCGCTGATCGAGGCCTACCACAAGACGCCCGCCAGGGAATTCGTTCTTGTGGGAGTCGGCCATCTGGCGGGGCCGGACGGCATAATCGCGGCCCTGAGGCGCAAAGGCTACACCGTCGAAAAGCTGTAACCGAAACAACCGCAGGGAACCTGGAAGCGGGCGCCCGGCGCAAGGACAAGGGAGGCGGCGGCCGCTGTGGCCGCGCCGACCCGAAAATCTCAGACAAGGAAGGACAATGGAAAATATCCTCTGGTGGCATTGGATCGTCTTGGGAATTATCCTGATTATCATGGAGATAGTGGTGCCCTCATTCACTATTTTCTGGTTCGGCCTGGGGGCGGTGGTGACCGGCCTGTTGCTGGCCATGTTCCCCGAAATTTCGTTGAAGTGGCAATTGCTGGTGTTTTCGGTGTCCAGCATCGGATTCACCTTTTGCTGGTTCCGTTATTTTGTGCCACGGAAAAAAACCCATACCCTGCTGGCCGACGAACAAACAGCCATTGGTCAGACCGGAATTGCCGCCACCAGCGCCCTGATTCCGGGAGAGCTGGGCCGGGCGGCTTTTTCCGTCCCGGTGCTGGGCGAGGAATCCTGGCGGTATCTGGCCGACGAACCCATAGAAACCGGCAACCGGCTCAGGGTTGTCGAGGTTCTCCCGGCAGATCAGGGGGAGCGGATTTTAAAAGTTAAAAAAGTGCAGTAACGCAGTTCAATCTCTGTTGGGAGGAATACAATATGGATGTGGGGCTCATTATTGTTGTTGCCATTCTGGTACTGGTTTTTGTCACCATCAGCAACGGGGTCAAGATTGTCCCCCAGGGGTATGAGTATGTGATCATGCGGCTCGGCAAATACCACGCCACCCTGACCCCGGGCCTGAACCTGATTATCCCTTACATCGACACCATTGCCGCCAAGGTGACCCGAAAGGATATCTCCCTCGATATTCCCAGCCAGGAGGTTATTACCCGCGACAATGCGGTGATCATCACCAACGCCATCGCCTTTATCAACATCCACACCCCGCACAAGGCCATTTTCGGCATCGATTTTTACGAACATGCCACCCGTAATCTGATCATGACCAACCTGCGGGCCATCATCGGCCAGATGGATCTCGATGATGCCTTAAGCTCCCGGGAACAAATCAAGATCAAACTTATCCAGGCCATTGCCAACGACCTGGAGGATTGGGGGCTGACGGTCAAGAGCATCGAGATTCAGGATATCAAACCATCGGCCACCATGCAGGCCTCCATGGAGCGGCAGGCCGCGGCGGAGCGAATCCGCAGGGCAGCCATCACCGAGGCCGAAGGTGAAAAACAGGCCGCGATCCTGACGGCGGAAGGCCAGAAGCAGAAAGCCATCCTGGAGGCGGAAGGCGGCTTGGAGGCCTCGCGCAGGGACGCCGAAGCCCGGGTCGTCCTGGCCCAGGCCACCAAGGATGCTCTGGCCCTGGTGCAACAGGGGATCGGCAGCGAGCAGCTGCCGGCCCTCTACCTGCTGGGGGAGAAATATATTGGTGCCATGCAGCAACTGGGCCTTTCCGCAAATGCCAAAACCGTGGTCCTGCCTGCGGATCTGCCGGCGGCGCTCCAGGGAATGTTTGGGCTCAAGATTGGAAAATGATATAATGGTGACTAAACCACGAATGTAACTGTTCAGCCGTGGGCAGCTGCCGGGAAAAGGCCGGGGAAATGAGTTGCAGATGAACCAGGCCGATAACCACGCAGAGGCGGTGCGGCTGGGCGGTTACAGTGCGGGAAGTCTTTCCCTAAATCCAAGCAGAGGAGACAACCATGTCAGTCTACAAGATCATCGAAGTGGTGGGCACCAGCAGCGAATCCTGGGAAGCGGCGGCCAAAACGGCAATCGCCACGGCAAGCAAGAGTCTGACGGATCTCCGGGTCGCCGAGGTCACCAAGCTGGACATGAAGATCGAAGACGGCAAAGTGACCGACTACCGAGCCCGGGTTTCGCTTTCCTTCAAGTATCACACCTAACCAGAAGGGGCCGAGGAGGGGACACCGCAAACATTACCTGTCAAAAGTGCCCCCTTTACCCTGCACCGACACGGAGAATAGCCCGAACGGGATCGCTCCGCAGACCTGATCCTTGAGCAATCAGGCAAAAAATTCGGTCCCCCTCATTCCATGAGCTACCCCCTAGCCGCCGACGGTGTCCTCCTGCTCCATCTCGCCTTCACCCTTTTTGCCGTACTGGGGGGCTTGCTGGTGCTGCGCCGCCCTTCTCTCCTCTGGTGGCATCTTGGCGCCGTAGTCTGGGGGGTGGTGATCGAGTTGGCGGACTGGATCTGTCCGCTTACTCCGCTGGAGAATTTTCTGCGGGAAAGGGGCGGCGAGGCGGGCTACGCGGGAGGATTCATCGAGCATTATGTTGCCCTGTTTCTTTATCCCGAAAATCTCACCGTTAAGTTGCGTTATCTGCTGGGCCTGGGACTGGTTGCGGTAAACCTGATCATTTATGGTTATGTTTTTCTGGCGCGCCGCCGGAAACCCTTGCCGTAAACGATGCGCGCTCCAAGCGTATGCCGGATTACCCCTGATAAATCGCCAAGCTAAAAACGATTTTTCCCTTGACCGCCAGCTAGCATAATGTGAAATTAGGCAACGGCAAAAGTCCCCCCCCAACCGCAGGCAACCGGTTTTTTTTTTGCAGGACAGACCAGGATGTAACTTGCTGAGTCTGTGTCGCGAACCTGCGGCCTTTTCCCATTTTTGCGAAAACATCAGGATTGGCAACATTATGGACAAAATACTGTTAATCGAGGACGAACATTCCATGCGCCTGGGGCTTAAACATGACCTCACGGCAGCCGGTTACCTGGTGGTGACCGCGGAAAACGGGTCGGCGGGCATCGACTTGATCGAGCGGGAGGCTTTCGACCTGGTGGTTACCGATCTGCGGCTTCCCGGCGCTAACGGCCTGGAGGTGTTGCAAAGAGTCAAGAAAAGCGCGCCGGAAACCGGGGTGATCGTGATCACCGCTTTTGCCGAGGTCAAGACAGCGGTCGAGGCCATCAAGGAAGGGGCTTATGACTACCTTTCCAAACCGTTTGATCCCGAGGAGTTGCGGATTGCTATCGCCCGTTTTTTGCGACAGCGGGACTTGGAGCTGGAAAATTGCAGGTTGAAGGAGGAAGTACGGCAATGCAGGGTGTTCGAGGAGATCGTGTCGGTAAGTCCGGCCATGGAAATACTCTTCGAAAAAATTAGCGCCGCGGCCCGACCAGCCCTGCCGGTGTTCATTCATGGTGAATCTGGTACCGGCAAAGGACTGGTGGCGCGGGCTGTCCACAATCTGAGCCCGCGAAAGGACAAGCCGCTTGTCATGATCAACTGCGCCGCGATTCCGGAAACCCTGATCGAATCTGAACTCTTCGGTCACGAAAAAGGAGCGTTCACCGGCGCCACCGCCAGACGTCGAGGCAAGTTCGAAGCGGCGCACGGCGGCACCATCTTTCTCGACGAGATCGGCGACATGCCCCTGCCCCTGCAGGCCAAGCTGTTGCACGTGGTCGAAAACCGAACCTGCGAAAGGCTTGGCGGTAACGAACAGGTGCTGGTGGATGCCCGGATCATCTGCGCCACCGCCAAGAATCTCGAGCAGGAAAAGGAGGCCGGGCGTTTTCGGGCCGACCTCTATTACCGGCTTAACGTCCTGCCCGTAACCCTGCCTCCCCTGCGGCATCGGCGGGAGGACATCCCTTGGCTGGTGCGTCATTTTCTGGAAAACACGGCGAGCAACACCGACAACCCCGTTCGGGCCGTATCCCCTGCGGCCATGAGCGTGTTAATGACCTACGACTACCCGGGCAACGTCAGAGAGTTGAAGCATGCGCTGGAGATGGCCGCGACCTTCTGCAAGGGCGGGGTCATCGAGCCGAGCGATCTGCCGGAGGCCATGTGGCGAAAAGATGAGGGACAGAGGACAAACGCGCAGCAAAGTCTCCTATCTGCGGACAACAGCCTTCCTCTTCCGGAAAAGGTCAAGGGTTTTGAGAAGGAACTTATTGCCCGGGCTCTGGAGGCAATGGAAGGCCGAAAGAGGGAGACCGCCAGGTTACTGGGCGTCAGCAGGGGAACCCTTTGGCGGAAGTTGAAGGAACACGACTTCCCCTGCGCCGACAACAATCCGGAAGAGCAGGGAGCCAGCGGCGATGAGTGATTATCTGCTTCTGGTCATAGCCTGGGCCGGCTATTTTTCGTTTCACTCCCTGGGTGCCTCGCTGACGATGAAGCGATGGGTGGCGGCGCGCCGGCCCGCCGTCATGCCAGCCTACCGGCTCATCTTCAACTTCCTTGCCCTGCTCTTGCTGCTGCCGGTGCTGGCGCTCATGCACCGCCTCGACGGGGCATGGTTGTGGCGCTGGGAGGGGGGCGCATTTCTGTTCGCCAACGGCCTCGCGGTTCTGGCGGCGGCTGGTTTCCTCTGGTCTCTACGCTGGTACGACGGCCAGGAGTTCATGGGGCTGCGGCAAATCCGAGGCGGGGTGAAATCGGTGGAGGATCAGGAACAATTCCATCTCTCGCCCCTGCATCGCCATGTGCGCCATCCATGGTACTCCCTCGGGCTGGTGATCCTCTGGACGCGGGACATGAACCCCGCCCTTCTGATCAGCGCCCTGCTCATCACCCTCTACCTCGTCATCGGCTACCGGCTCGAGGAACGCAAACTCATCGCCTATCACGGCGAGCGCTATCGCCGTTACCGCGAACGGGTGCCGGCTCTCGTGCCGCTGCCGTGGAAGCGCCTGGACGCAAAGGAAGCGGACAGGATCAGCACTGGGGAAAACCCGCTTCCGGACAAGGACAAAGTCGGCACCGGCGGGTAGATTGTCGCCTCTTCAACCCTCATGGCAAAAGAGGCGCTCAAAAATCAGCCCACTCCCCCCACGGCGATTCTTTCAATTACGGCGCCTTTTCTGATGGCTCCGCCTTTTATCACGCGGGTGAAGATTCCTTCCTCCGGCATGATGCATTTGCCGGTGGCCTTCTTGATGGCACAGCCGTCATTATGGCATTCCTTGCCGATCTGGGTGATTTCCAGGCGAATACCCCCCTCAATTTCGAGTTGTTCGCCAAGGCGCAGTTCCCTGAGGTCAAGGCCGCGGGTGATGATGTTTTCGGCAAAGGCGCCGTGGGGCAACCGGGGCATGACTTTCTTGATCTCGCCGATGCGTTCGGCAGCCAGCAGAGAAACCTGCCGGTGCCAGATGCCGGCATGGGCATCATCGTGAATACCCCAGTTTTCTTCCAGAACAATCTCCTCGACTTCATGTTTGACCATCCCCTTTTTCAGGCTGGTGCAAACAGCTTCAATATATCCGGTTGTTTCCCGGTTGTTGCCATTCATCATATCACTCCCCCTGCTCCGTACTTTTCCCAGGCAACTGAGGGCTTTCCTCGTCCGTGCCCCGGATGGCTTTTTTGAAGGAACTAATCCCTTTGCCAAGTCCCTCGCCGATTTCCGGCAGTTTCCGGCCGCCGAAAATCAGGAAGGCGATGCTTAGAATAATAAGCAGTTCAGGCATACCCAGACCGAACATATTGCCTCCTCCTTGTGAATAGTGACTTTACTCCGTGGCCGTCCGTTGGGGCAACGCCAGCAAGGCATTGCCCCAACGGACGGTTTACGCGTAATCTTCAGATCTTCTGAATCTTTACCCTGGTGCTGCTGAAATCGGGAATGCCGCCGCACACTTCCACCAGGGGCGTGTTGGCGAAATCCTCATCCAGACGGGAGATAGCGTTGAACGGCAGGCCGGTTCCGAGTTTGGGATCGCCCTTCAAGCCCTTGGCATCGGCCACCTTCTTGCCGCCAAGGAACACCTCGGCCGCCCGCCGGATGGGCAGGGCCGAGGCCCCCATCTGCGTATGCCCGTAATGATGCGACACCCCCACGCAGCCTGGCCGGATGAGCCGGGTCACCTTCACTTGCCCCACGATCCCCTTCGGGTTGTTGTGTGACACCAGCCTGACCTTGTCCTTGTTCCGGAGCTTGAGTTGCTGCGCGTCCTTTTCGTTAACCTCCACATAATTGGTCGGGAATACCTCCATCGACCAGGCATGGGAGGTTGTCCGCGACTGGCTGTGAAGATTCATCTTGTAGGTGACAGGGGAGAAGGGATACTCCCGGTCGATTGCCTCGATGTTCCGTCCCTTCGCGGTCATGGGCGGGGTATATTTCAGGGTGCCGCAGAAATATTCGCCGGTGATGGAATTCCTGGTGGTGGCCAGATCTTCGTTGTACAGGACGACCCGCTTCAGACCGAACTTGTGCTTCTCCCCGTCAAAGACCTCGTCGTAGGAGGTATTGAATACCCCGCCTCTGGCCAGGACATAGCAGACCTGTTTCCATTCGTCGACCGGCAGGATGTCCTTGAATTTGGCGACCGGATAATTATTTTCGACAAACTCGACCTCCGCCGGCGCTGCCTGCGGAACCTTGGCGCCGGCCGCGACATTGGCGATCGCCCGGAGATAGTATTCCTCCGCAGTGTTCAACGGATGGACGCCGCCTTTCTTGTCCTTGATCGCCTGGTCGCCGAAGCCCGACAACCCCGCCGCCCTGGCCAGATCAATGAGGAAAGTTTCCTCGCAGAAAGGCCGCCCGTCCGCCGTCTTGCCGGTCAGGGGTTCGATGGTCGGAGTCCGGACTCCGGTGAATTTTGACGCCGGAGCGTGGGGGGTGAGGAAGCCGTAATGCCCTTCCGCATAAGTCACGTCTGGCACGATGTAATCGGCGTAAAGGTTGGATTCGTTGACCGTGATGTCGATGGAGACGTGGAGCGGCACCTTGTCGGCGCTTTTCAGGGTCTCGACATAGCGGAAACCGCCCGGAATCGAATAGACGGGGTTGAAGAAATAGGTGAAGAGAATCTTGCAGGGATAGGGATATTGCTGGTCGATACCGCTCATCGCCTCGACGCAGAGACCGCCCTTGGAAAAGGGGTACCAGGGCCGCCGGGAGGGATAGCCGTTTTTCTTGAATTCCGTCGTTTTCTCGTAGGCGAATTTCTCCCGGGAGATGACCGGCCCCTGGCTCTTCCGCTTACCGGCAAAGCCCTTCAGGTCGTACAAACCCTCGTTCCACTTGGCCGCGCCGCCGCTCGACTTCAGGTAACCGCCCTTGCGGTCAACACTGCCGATCATGGCATTCAGCATCGCCACCGGGTAGGAGGCATAGGTTCCGCTGAGGTAATTACCTGCCCCATGATACTGGGTCACCGCCGCTTTGGTGCCGTGGGCGGTGAACTCCTCGGCGGTCCTGGCGATCTGCGCCGGCTCAACGCCGGCCAGGGCCGCATACTGCGCCACCGTGTGCTCCATGACGCCTTCCCGCATGAGATGGAAGGATGTCGCCACCTTGATTGCCAGGCCGCCGTCATCCTTGACGGTCAGGCCGGCATCGAGCAACGCCTCTCCGACCGTATCAAAGGGAACCGGCCGGTCGTCCTGGCCAAGAACCATGTATTTCTTGCCCTCCTCTTCCGGGGCCTTGGGATCGAGATCCGCGACCCGGAGGAATTTCCGGTAATTCTTGTGGCCGGGATCGACGATCACCAGGTGGGTGGCGTTGCTGTAGGAGGCGTGTCCCAGGGCCGCCGCTGCCTTCGGATGCGGCGCGGTGAGATAAGCCTTATTGTGCCTGTCGTTGTCGATGATCCAGCGGATCAGCCCCATGGCAAAGGCGCCATCCTGGCCGGGCTTAATCGGGACCCAGTTCTCGGCGTGGGTTGAGGCATTGGTGGCCCGGGGATCAATGATGGTGAATTTCACCTTGCCTTCGGAGTGTCTCTTGGCCAGGGTGGCGGCATAGGTGTTCACCCCCGGCTGGACCGCCTCATAGATATTGGCGCCGAAGACCAGGATGTATTCGACGTTGACCGGGTCCGCCTTGATCTCAACCTCTTTCCGCTCGGTAAAGGCCCAGTTGCCCATCCGGAAGCCGATGCCGCAGATGTCGGTGTGACCGATGCGGTTCACCGAACCCAGGGCGTCCTTGACAAAACGATCGGAAAATTCCTTCCGGGCGTTCTGGTCGCGACCGCCGATGAAGACGAAGCCGTTGCGCACCGAGCCCAGTTCGGGGGCGTCGGGGCGTATGAGGGCGTCGCTGTTGAGCTCCTTGATCCCAGGCACCATCCTCTTTTCGCCGAGATGGGAGAAAAGCATGCCGCCGTCGGCAATTTCCCTGATCATCTGCTCCCATTCGATGGGCTCGAATTTGCCGGAGCCGCGTGGCCCGGATCTCTTGAGCGGTTTGATCAGCCGGTAGGGGTTGTAGACATAATTGGGGGCGTCCTGGGATTTGCCGCAGACCGGGGAAGGCATGGCAAGGGTCTCTCGGACCGGAGTGTTGTAAGGAATCGGCGCGAAGCGACTATTATAGGGGTGATATGGGTTGCCCGCATGCTTGACCAGCATGCCGTCTGCAACCACCGCCCGCACCCCGCACCGCGCATTGCAGGCGAGGCAGACGGAATGAACGACCTTGACCCCCTGATCAAGCTGGGTTGCCGCCGATTTTTGAACCTGCCGCGGGTCGAGCCACTTGACCGCCGCCTTTGCCGTATCAACACCGAAGGCCACCACAGCGGAAACGGCCGCGGCCAGTTTGAGAAAGCCCCGGCGGGTCAAGGACGAACCGGCGCTCACCAGATCGGAAAATTCATTTTTCATAACACACCTCCTTGCTTGATCCGGCGATTGGGAAGATAAAGCACACCCGTCTTGATTCCCAGCCCGGCCTTGCGCGATGTCAGTTCCGTTTTTCTCAGGTATTCCGCGAACTCTCCGGTGGGGGCATTCAGATCGCCGAAAATACGCGCATTGGAGTCGCAGGCCTCGACGCAGGCGGGCAGGAGTCCCTGTTCCAGCCGGTGGAGACAGAAGTCGCACTTGTCCACCTTGCCGCCCTCGCTCCCCTTGTGCCGCTTGTCAAGAAAACGGGCGCCATAAGGACAGGCGGTCACGCAGGTGCCAATCCCCTCGCACTTGTCCCAGTCGGTCACCACGATCCCGTTTGCAAGTTTGAAGGTGGCGTTCAGGGGGCAGGCCGGCACGCAGGGCGGATTCTCGCATTGATTACACTGCACCGGAGTAAAGATGATCCTGGCGTCGGGATAGTTGCCATCTTCCAGGGTAAGCACCTTGGTATTGAAAGAACCGGCAACCGTCCTGTTCTGCGCCTTGCAGGCGATCACGCAGGACTGGCAGCCGCAGCACCGGTTGAGGTCGATGATCATCCCCCATCTCCGTGTGGCGGCGGAGGCTTCCTTGCTGCCGGCTGCGGCAAGGGTCGCGACTCCGACCATGGCGATCAAGCCGTTTTTCATAAAAACTCTTCGTTCGCTCATAGGTTTTCTCCTTAATGGTTGAAGTCGGAAACCGACCGCCCACCGGTTTGCAGACGAATATTATCGCTCTAACATCCGCAATCCTGTTCCACCGAGATGTTCATTTGCGCGGATGCCTTCTGGCCGTTTTCATCCTCCACGGTAAGAACCACCACATAAACGCCCTGGGTAAAGGTGTATTCCGCCTCTCGACCATCGGCGCCCGCGCCGCCGCCAAATTGCCAATTGGTCGATTTGAGCCTGCCGCTGCCGCCACCGGTAAGGGCCTTGAACTTGACCGTATAGGGGGCATTGCCCCGCCGGTTGCGCACACCGCCGATCTTGGCCACCAAGGAGCCGCCTGAAGAACCCAACGCTTCATCCACAAGCAGGCTGCCACCGAGACGCTGAGAGGTTTTTTGCAGCGCCTCTTTCGTTTTCGCCGGCAAGGGCGTCGGTGAACCGGCAGCCCCGGCGAGCGCATGGACAAGCTGCTCTCCCTCGTTTATCCGGACCTTCTTGCCGCCGAGGTCGGTTACGACCACCCCGAGCAGCGACAATACTGTCAATTCCTTGCCCTTCTCGTTGTAACTGAGGGCAAATTCAGCCCCTTGGCTCATCAGGGGCGTGTTGCCGGCGCTGATCTCGAAATGGGCGAAGAGATGCTCAGGGATCTGGGCCTTGACGAAGACCCGGCCCTTTTCAAGGGTGAGCAGGGATTTCTCAAGTTTTCGGTCCGCCTCGAAAATGACGCCGCGCAGCACCAGGGATGAACCCGGATAGAGTTCGACCACGCTGCCGTTGGACCAGGTGAGCACGGCGGCGGCATTGGCCGGGGCCTCGACTTTGCCGTCCCTGGTGATGATGGCCCCTTCCTTGAGCGGCGCGCCATCAAGGGTCACCGCCCCGTCCACCCGCGTGACCCTGACGGTCGAGGCATCATCGAAGGCCAATACCGGGGCACCGGTCAATAAAATAAGGCTCAAGACAACTGCTGCTTTTACTGCGTTAACGACTCGCATCACTTTGTAACACTCCTGTTCAGGTTGATTGAATTGATTAATGCCTGGTTATCGGTGGCGCGGCTCTTCCAGAGCGCAGGATTCGCCTCCTCAGCCGGGAGCGGCCGCATCGATGCCGACGCTCGCGGTATAGCGCCGGCCAGAGGCGTCCACCACTTCCAGAATGACGCTGTACACTCCGGCAAGATATTCATGGGGCGGGGGGATGCCTGCATTGCTTTCCTCGCCGTCTCCGAAATACCACTTGAACCTTACCGGTTCCCGAAGTCCGGTCACAATCGGCTCAAGCCGCACCTCCATCGGGCCCATACCCTTGCGGGGCATGGCCAGTATCTCCACGCCGGCTTGCATTTTGTCCCTGCCCTCGGAGTAATCGTTCATCGCTCGCAGGTTGTTGAAAAACTCGTTTTTCGACAACCTGCCAGCGACCCATGAATGGGTCTTAGTTGAAAAAAGCCAGGACGGCTTTTTTCAACATCCTGTTAGAAGACGAACTCGGCGCCAAGAACTACCGTGGAAGCCGGATCGGCTTTTTGTCCATCCGGCAGGCGGTAAGCATCGCCGGGGATAAAATAGCCGCTTTCCAGGAAGCCGCTGAGGCGCTTGGTGATGGGAAAGTTCAGGTTGAAATCCAGTTCCCAGCCGATGTCCTTGGTCACCTCAGTGAATGATGACTCGCCAAGGCTCCAATCCCTGACCGGTCCTCGTCCTTGAAGCACCGATTCGGTGGTCCGGAGCCTTGCCAGCGAAAACTCGCCCTTGACCCCGGCAACGGGCTCAAACCCCAGAATGCCGCGCAGAAAAGTGACATTTGCCAGGTTGCTGTCAGCAAAGAAGTACCCGGCATGCAGATCCTGGCTGAAGATGTTGCCGAATTTCCGCCGCTCCCTGCACAGAAAAAGCCCGCTGAAATCATTGAGATCCCCAGTACCGTCCGCCTTTTCCTCGACGCTGTTGCCGGAACCACGGCCGAACTCGAGACCCATTGAGAGATTCCCTGGAAAATCCGCCGCCGACAGATAATAATCACCCCTCAGCAGGACGGCATAGGCGTCGTAGTCCCGTGTTGCAGTCGCCGAGCCCGAGAGATAGACGAGATCGCCGGTAAATGAATAGTTCCCGGCCTTGCCGCTGATCGCCATCCCTGCCCACAGCGGTTCGAAACCGCCGTCCCGCGACACCGTGTCCTTATTAAAATCCTTGTCGAGATTCAGGTCGGGGTCACCCTGGGCGCCTCGGTCGAAGACCTTCAGCAGGTAGGGCTCAACCGAGATATTGTTCCAGGGAGTTAGATTGAGGCTCAGAAGCCCGCCGTCAAGCTTGTTGGCCATACCAAGAACAGCACTCCGGTCCCCGGCCGGATAGGTGAAATCGTCATAAGAACGCCAGCCTCCGTTCACCGCGATATAGGTCGCGTTCAGGGTAGTCTGGCCCAGAGATGACCAGTTAAAGGGATAGACGAGCTTCAGTGCGTCCGCCGGCCCTTCGAAAACCACGCCGCCGTTGCCCACTGCCAGGCTGTGGCGGCCTGCCTTGACCACGAAATTACCGGTGTACTGTACATAAAGCTCCCTGACCAGGGCTGCGGTCACTGTCTGAAATTCGCTCCAGCGGTCAAGGGTGCCTTCGCTCCCCTCTTTCCAGTCAAAAACGAAGTTCCCCTTGTCCAGCACGAGAACCGAGGAAAGCGGTCCGTACTCGGCATCGATCTTGAGCTGAAACCGCTGGTCAAAGTAAGAGGTATTGTCAAAGCTCCAAGACTGGTTTGGATTGTTCAGGTTCAGATTGTCCCGCGAGTTGGCGCGGAGCTTGTACTTGCCGGAAAAATCAAATTTCACCTTTTCCGCGGCCTCTTCAGCCTCTTTGGCCGCCCTGGCGTCCGTTTTTCTTTTCCAGGTCTCAATCTCGGTAAGCCGCCGCCGGGCTTCCTCATCCCGGCCAGTGACGATATCCGAGACAACCGCCGGTGCGCCCCATTCATCAGCGGCGACTTCGGCGGCCACCGGTTTCGGCGACGCTGCGGCGATTTTACCCTTGTCACCCACCAGGGTACTGATGACCGCCTCCAGGTCCGAGACTCTCTTTTCAAGTTGTCGGATGTAGGCCCGGTTTTCATCCGGCGCCGGTCGCGCCTCCGCCATCGCCTCGGCGGGTGATAAGACGGCCGGCAACAGGGAGAGCGCGACCAACCCTTGGTATATTTTCATCATGGTTTAAAGCTCTACTTGCGCGGGTTATTATTTTTTGTGGCTGCCGGCGCCGAGGCCATAGAAAATGGGCATCTCCTTTTCCTTGCCGTCACTCCCCCTGATTTTCTCTACCTTCACCTTCCGGTAGGAACCGTGGCATTCGAGGCAGACCAGTTTTTTCAGCAGGGGCTTGAAGGTATAGGGAGCCTCCGGATGGATTGCGACGAAAAAGCTGATTTCCTTTTCTCCCAAAGGACGCTGAATGAAATTCCGCAATGGTCCGTACGGCTCGATCCTCGTCTTTTTAAGAGTCTCGGACATTGCCTCGCATTCGCCGAACCCTTTTTCTCCGGCGATCGCCTTGCTGAAACAATCGAGCACCGTCTTTTCATCGAAGACGGCCAGATTTTGCCGCTCCATGTATTCCCTGGCCAGCTGGACCTGACTTTCATGACAGGTGCCGCAAGTGATTTTCCCGAGTTGCGCCCCCGATTTCTTCGGCTTGAGGCTGGGCAGCAAGCCGACTACTCGGTCCCGAGCCACCCATTTCAGTTCTCCCGGCGTTCTCTCCTTGCCGCCCTTCGCCTCGCTCCAAACCGCGAGGATTTTATTCAGCTCCCTAACAAGCACCTGCCGATCGCTGTTGCTTAACTCTGTCGGCCTGAGACCGGCGAGCATCATTTTGACCTCCACGCTCAACGGTAGCGAGGGTGGCGCCGCCTTAAGATCCTGCACGAGTTTCGGCCAGTCCGAGACATCATCCATGGTGAACTCGGGCAGATTCAATTCCATCACGCTCATGTGAACGGTGTGAGGATGGGGATACTTCTTCCCGCCCTTGTCCGTTGCCGTTTCATCCACCGCCAGCGCCGGGGAGCACAGAACGGCGAAAAGCCAGAGCAGACAACATGTGCCGATCAAGCGGTTGCGCTTTCCCATACCAAATTCTCCTTACCTGTCTGTTCATGACTTAGATACTCATCCTCGGCTGCGAGGAACGCCATGGTGATCAGAGCCACCGCCCGATAGAATCCGTAGCCGGCCTCGTTCATCACGGCCTCACAACATTGACCTGCCCAACAGCCCAGGTGCCGTTTCATGAAATCATGCTGGATGGTGCGGCATACCTGGAGCGAGATTTGATCGTCCTCTTCGCAAAAGAATTTTTCAAGACCGCAGAGGCGGGCCATGAATTCCAGTTCCATGCCGAGATGGTCGGGCATCTCGATGCACTCATCACTCATTTCCATCGCCGCTTCTTCGTAAAAGCTGGCCACAGCCATGGAAACCCGTCCGCCCAGCCGTTTCTTCTCATCGAGATACACGGCCTCGTGGGGAAGAACCCCCGACGGGAGAACAAAAAGGGCCGTGTGTTCGGCCTCCATTTCCGCCACCGGGTCGGTCATATCCTTGAGTGCTTCGCGGCACGCATCCATCTCCCCCATCCAGGGAGACGGCGATTCGGCGTCGGCCGGCAGCAGCGCGGCAGCGCCTTCTTCCCTGAGCAGGGCCAGCATGGCCGCAGTCGGCGGACGCAAGAAAACTTGCGCTAAAAAATGGTACATCTCCCGGCGCTCTTCGGTTGCTGTCTGATCTTTATTCATGGTTGCTTCAAAGCTCCCTGCTTGGGGTTGCGAAGATATTTTTGATGGTCTCCTGCTGCCGCCGATGTATATCCAGACAGAGCGGGCAGATGCCGTCCACGCCCTGGCCGATGAAATCAAGACGGCATATCTGGCATTCCTGCCGGGACGCAGTAAAAAGTTCGACATCGTCGGTGGCCAGCACCCTGCTCAGCAGAACAGTCTCGTGCCGTTCAACGGCGCCATCCCGACAGATTCCGGCGCAGACGCCGCAATTCACGCATAGATCCGCCCGGAACAAGAGGCTGATGATCTCGCTGTTTTTTTCCAATTTCAAAGCGCCGGCAGGACAGACGGCCGCGCAGGCGCCGCACGCCGTACAACGGGAATTCACCGCAAGTGGCGCGGTTATTGACTCGCGGGCCGGAATGCGGACCGGTCTCAGCTCCCGTTTTTCCACCAGGGATCGCAACAATTCAAGAAGGGCGGCCCGTTTACGATTTTCCTGCCTCTCCGAAACTGCTGGCGCGGGGACGCCTGTTCTGGCGTGTTCCGGGGACATGGCCGTGGCCATATCCATCGCCTTTCCCCGGATGGCGCCAAGGAATTCGCGACGGGAACCGTTCTGCCCGGCCGTGCTGTTGTGACGTACAGGATGGAGGGGTATTCTGGTAATGGATATTCTTTCTCTCCCTGCCCCGAGCAGATCATAAAAATGACCGACCCGCGTCAGAAGATCGGCGAAAAGGGCAATGGATCCGCCCATCGGGCAATCTTTACAAAGGGGTTGAATAATTTCCAGCCGGGCCAGCGGGTTCAAGTGTAAGGGCTGCAGCAACAGACGCTCGGTCAGCCTGCCCAGGCAGTGAACGAGCAAATCAGCCTCGGCATCGCCCCGCAGGCATGAGATGCGGCAGATCTCTTTTCCCGCCAGCCTCTCGCCCATGCCGGCGATGATCTCCTCGTCGCCCCCTCGCTTGCGATCAAAGGCACCGGTGGGACAGACAGCGTAACAGACCCCACAATCAAGGCAGTCCGGCCCAATCTCCGGTCCGGCACCCGAGAGGGTGATCGCTCCGACAGGACACCGGTCGGCGCAAAGGCTACAGTCACTTTTCGGCGTTTTGCAGCGGATGCAGAGAGCCGGCTCGATGGTGGTGGGGTGCTCGGTCATCGCCGTCGTTATTTTTTCAAAAATTGTCATACTCAATCCTTAACTGCGAGGTAAAGGGGGAGGCGACCTCCCTTTCCCAAGGGAAGGCCGCTTCGTTGGGTTGGAGGGGGAGATCGTATTATTTGGTGTAAATCACCGAGGGGTCGGTGGTGGTTTCTCCGCCGATAAAGCCGAGGGAAACCCTTTTAGACCGTTTTTCATTGACGAGCCGGACCAGATCGCCCATTTCGCCGAAGAACCTGGTCCGGGCGATGCAGGTATCCACGCAGGCGGGCTTGAGCCCCTTTTCCACCCGGTGGACGCACAGGGTGCATTTCTCCATCACCTTGGCCTCGGCGTTGAACTGCGGATGACCGTAAGGGCAGGCCCAGGCGCAGTAGCGGCAGCCGATGCACTTGTCCTTGTTGATTAAAACGATTCCGTCTTCCTCTCTTTTCGTGATTGCCCCAACCGGGCAGGCGGCCAGGCAAGCCGGTCGACCGCAGTGCATGCAGGGCATGGGCACAAAGTAGACTCGGACTCCCGGCTTGGCCTTTGCATCCTTGAACTCGCCCACCTCCACTTCGGTAACCCGGTTGTAATCAACGCCCACCGGGGTGTTGTTTTCCGCCTTGCACGCCATGGTGCAGGCGTGACAGCCTACGCAGAATTCGAGGTCCACCCAGATGGTGTACTGCTTCGGCCCTTTTTTACTGAGACTCGCGGCAGTGACTTCATCCGCTATGAATGCTCCACGTTCAGACATGATTTCCTCCTCCTATATTCTTTCCACCCGCAAGGGCGTGCCGAAGCTCTGAGTGCCGCCGCCCACCGGATCAATCAACACCATATTCTTGAGTACCGGATCGGCCATGTAGAGCGGGTTGATGTGAAAACCGGCGCCGACCCGTTTGTCGTTCGCCTGCTCCTTGCCGCCCATGTACCACTTCCTGGCGCCAGCCCCGAACCGGCCATACGACTGGCTGACCGAAAACAACCCTGGCCTGATTCTGCTCGTCACCCGAATCTGGAACTTGAACCAGCCACCCCCCAGATAGTTGGGATAATACTGCTTGAGGTTCTTGCGATAATTAGGGTACCGGTCGGACTCGATAGCCTCACTGGAAGGTGATTTCACCTTGACCCAGTCGCCGGTCTGGACGTTGAGCCGTTCGGCGTCTGCCGGGTTGATCTCGGCGTAATTCTGGGGCTTGATCGAGGCCAGCCAGAGGTTGTTCATGGTCCGCGACTGGGTGTGGAACACCTCCTTCCAGGTGTGAAGCTGGAAGGGATACTCCTGGTAGATGGCCGGATCCAGGGGCTGCTCCTTGCAATCCACGATGGTCCGGTACATGGGCAAGCCATCCATGTAGATGCCGGTCATGGCATTCTTGTAGGTGGCGACCTTTTCCTGATACGTCATCAGCAGCCTGACCTTACGACCGCCGTGAAAGGCGGTGTAATCGCCGGTGGGCCAGGTTTCATACTGGTATTTCGGCGCGGGATTCTGGAACTTGCCGCCCATCCTGGACAGGGGCTTGTTCGGGTCCAGACCGTCGGCAAAATCCTTGTGCTTGTAATACTCATTCCAGAACTGCCAGGAATTGTTGAGATCCACGCCCTTGCCACCGCCATCCTTGCCGAAGGTGGGCAATCCGCACTCCGTGGCAAGCATGATCAGGATATCGTCTCCCGTTCTGGTGTCGGGCCGGATGGGCCGATAATCGTGGGAAACCGGGTCAATGGTGCCCACCACCGGCTGTCTGACCCCCCATACCTGGGTCTTGATCGGCGGGTAG